>Ga0081539_10002705_pt1 | contig 24062 bp, 18 predicted proteins | sample TabmetS4T2R2_FD_71023 | JGI IMG/M metagenome (GOLD analysis project Ga0081539, IMG submission 71023) | Tabebuia heterophylla rhizosphere microbial communities from the University of Puerto Rico - S4T2R2 | ecosystem: Host-associated > Plants > Roots > Rhizosphere ...
AGTAGTACAGCCGGATCTGCGCCAGCTTGGCGACCTCGCTGAGGGTCGCGTCGGTGATGGCGATCGTTCCCGCCTTGCGGTGGCGCGCCAGCTTCATCGCCCGCACGACGAGCGGATGCGGGCGCCCGGCCGACAGCCCGATGACGAGCATCGTGTCGTCGATGCGCCCCAGCCGGCTCAGCGCCTCCTGCGACGGGCTGGCGACGATGTCGGCCTGCAGGTCGAGCAGCATGAGCAGGTGGCGCAGGTACGAGGCGAAGAACGCCATCTGATCGGTGCCGGCGATGAGCACGCGCCGCGCGCCGGCGATCGCGTCGATCGCCGCCTCGACCTCCGAGCGCGAGATCTTGCGCGCGGTCTCCTCGACGTTGACGTGATCGGCCGCCACCGCGGTCTCGAACTCGTTCTGATCGAGCGAGAACAGCGGCTCGGCGACGCCGTTGGTCGACGCGCCGCCGCCGGTCAAGCCCGCGGCCACGCGCCGGCGGTACTCCTCGCGCGCCTGGCCCTGCAGCTCGGGGAAGCCCTCGAACCCGAGCGCCTGCGAGAAGCGCACGACGGTCGAGGACGACGTGTTGGCGCGCCGCGCGAGCTCCTCGGCGGTCTGGAAGGCGACCTCGTCCAGGTGGTCGACGATGTACTGCGCCACGTCCTTCTGCGAGCGCGAGAACTCGTCGAAGCGCGCCTGGATGTAGGCGGAGAGGGTCTGGTGGCCGGCGGCCTCGATCGGTGCCGCGGCTGGGGTCGTCGCTCCGGTGCGCTTCATGGGCAGGCCCTTGGTTCGACGGGCCGGTGGGGGTTCCTCCCAAAACCCCTGCACGTCTGAGCGATCCGTCACACACGGGAAGGTGGCGCGCTCGCACCTCGTCCCACTGTCGATCACTCACCCGAACACGAGGACCACCTCCATGAACCACCTGTCCCTCCGCCGCGGCGCCAGCGCCCTGGCCGCCGCGGCCGCGCTGGCCGCGGTCGCCGCGCTGCAGGCCGGCGCCGTCATATCGGGGTGCCCCGTGTAGCGCTATCTGCCCTGCCTCGGGGTGACGCCAACTGCGGCCCCGCAGATGGCGCCACCCGTGCGCGACATGCAGATGGTCGGCAACTTCACCGGCATCGGGCTGGTCGAGTCGTCGAGCAACCTCGTCCTCGCGCCCAACGGCGCGGTCGACCGCGGCGGCAACGGCGCGACGGGCAACGGCCAGCAGCCCGAGTGCGTCGGGGTGGCTTGCGCAGGCTGACACGCGCGAGCACCCGCGGGAAGGCCCGGCACGCCGGCGGCGTCTACCAGACGTCGGCCGGCGTTCGGGCCGGCCCAATCGCGCGCCGCTCCGCGCGCAAGGAGGTTCGCATGCCCAGAGGACCATCCCTCAGGTCGCTCGGGATCCTCGCCGCCGTCGCGGCACTGGCGTTGTCGGCGGCCTCGGTCGCCGGCGCTCATGGCAACGTCTACAAGAAGCGCAACCTGGTCTCCGACATCGACGGGGTTGCGCGCATCACCGATCCCAACCTCGTCAACCCATGGGGGCTGTCGGCCGGGCCGGCGACGCCCCTGTGGGTCGCGGACAACGGGACCGACAAGTCGACGCTGTACTCGGGCGGCGTCCGTCGCAGCGTGCCGATGATCGTGCCGCTCGTCGTCGACATCACCGGCGGCGCGCCGACCGGCACGGTGTTCAACGCGACGAGCGGGTTCGCGGTCAACGGGGCGCCCTCGAGGTTCATCTTCGACTCCGAGGCCGGGACGATCACGGCGTGGAACATGAGCACGGGCACGACGGCGCAGACCGTCGTCCCGAGCACCACGCACGCGATCTACAAGGGGCTGGCGATCGCCGGCACGGGCAAGGACGCGCTCCTCTACGCCGCCGACTTCCACAACGCCAGGATCGACGTCTTCGACACCTCGTTCGCGAGGGTCACCGCGCCGGGCGGGTTCGTCGATCCCAACCTCCCCGCCGGCTTCGCGCCGTTCAACGTCCAGGAGCTCGCAGGGCGGATCGTCGTCGCCTACGCCAAGCAGGACGAGGAGGCCGAGGACGAGGAGGCCGGCGCCGGCCTGGGCTACGTCGACGTCTTCGACACGAGCGGCCACCTGCTGCGCCGGCTCATCTCGCAGGGCGCCCTCAACGCGCCCTGGGGCCTGGTGCTCGCGCCGCAGCACTTCGGCGCGTTCAGCGGCGACCTGCTGGTCGGCAACTTCGGCGACGGGGCGATCAACGCCTACGACCCGCGGTCCGGCCAGTTCGAAGGCACCCTGAAGAACAAGGACGGCAACCAGATCAAGATCAACGGCCTGTGGGCGCTGCGCTTCGGCAACGGCGTCTTCGGCACGCCGACCACGCTGGTCTTCAGCGCCGGCATCGGCGACGAGGCCCACGGCCTCCTCGGCGAGATCGTGGTGCAGGGGAGCGGCGACTAAGGGGATCGCCCACGGCAGCCAGGGACCACGGAGGGTCCCTGCCGCCGCCGGCTGCAAGGGATTGGAGGCGGGGGATATGTAGCGCCGAACCCGAATCCCTCGGTACGTCCAGAGCGCTACCCGCGACAGCGAACGGCAATCCAACGATCGTCAGTTGGCGCATGCTGATTACCGCGTATCGGCTACGCGCCCGCTAGCTTTTGTCGCCGGCTCGCGTAGCCGAACGCGCCAAAACCGAGGAGCTGGGGGCAGGTATGAGCAAGACCGCCGCCGTCGTGGGCAGGGCCGATTCAGGGACGAACGGGGCCGCGACGAGCAACGGCCACGAGGATGAGGTCCTGCGGCGGTTGGAGGCGGCCCTGCGCGCCGCCGCGGCCGGCGACTTCTCCCACCGGCTCCCGGCCCGGCGCAAGGGCGTCGTCGGCGAGCTCGAGGCCGCCTACAACCAGCTCGCCGAGCGCAACGCGCAGCTGACCGCCGAGCTCGTGCGGCTGGGCCGCGTGGTCGGGCGCGAGGGCCGCATGACCGAGCGCGCCAAGCTCGACGGCGCGCACGGCGGCTGGGCGACGGCCCTGGACTCCGTCAACGGCCTGGTCGACGACCTCGTACGCCCGACCACCGAGGTCGCGCGCGTCATCGTCGCCGTCGCCGAGGGCGACCTCACCCAGAAGATGGCGCTGACCATCGAAGGTCAGCCGCTCAAGGGCGAGTTCGCCCGCATCGGCACCACGGTGAACGCGATGGTCGACCAGCTCGGCTCCTTCGCCGACGAGGTCTCGCGCGTGGCGCGCGAGGTCGGCACCGAGGGCAAGCTCGGCGGCCAGGCCGAGGTCGCCGGGGTCGCCGGCACGTGGAAGGACCTGACCGACAACGTCAACGGCATGGCCTCGAACCTCACCGGCCAGGTGCGCAACATCGCCCAGGTCACCACCGCGGTGGCAAACGGCGACCTGTCCCAGAAGATCACCGTCGACGTCAAGGGCGAGGTCCTCGAGCTCAAGAACACCATCAACACGATGGTCGACCAGCTGCGCTCCTTCGCCGACGAGGTCACCCGCGTGGCCCGCGAGGTCGGCACCGAGGGCAAGCTCGGCGGCCAGGCCGAGGTGCGCGACGTCTCCGGCGTGTGGCGCGACCTCACCGAGAACGTCAACTTCATGGCGTCGAACCTGACCTCGCAGGTGCGCAACATCGCCCAGGTCGCCACCGCGGTGGCCAAGGGCGACCTGACCCAGAAGATCACCGTCGACGCCAAGGGCGAGGTCGCCGCGCTCGCCGACACGATCAACTCGATGACCGACACCCTCGGCGTCTTCGCCGAGCAGGTCACCGGCGTGGCGCGCGAGGTCGGCACCGAGGGCAAGCTCGGCGGCCAGGCCGAGGTCCCGGGCGTCGCCGGCACCTGGAAGGACCTCACCGAGTCGGTCAACTCGATGGCCGCCAACCTCACCGATCAGGTGCGCAACATCGCCGCGGTGACCACCGCCGTGGCCCAGGGCGACCTGTCGCAGAAGATCACCGTCGACGCCAAGGGCGAGGTCAACCAGCTCAAGGAGACCATCAACACGATGGTCGACCAGCTCGGCTCGTTCGCCGACGAGGTCACGCGCGTCGCCCGCGAGGTGGGCACCGAGGGCCGGCTGGGCGGTCAGGCCTTCGTGCCGGGGGTCGCCGGCACCTGGAAGGACCTCACCGACAACGTCAACTTCATGGCGTCCAACCTGACCGACCAGGTGCGCAACATCGCGCAGGTCACCACTGCGGTCGCCAAGGGCGACCTCAGCCAGAAGATCACCGTGGACGTCAAGGGCGAGGTGCTCGCCCTGAAGAACACGATCAACACGATGGTCGATCAGCTGCGCTCGTTTGCCGACGAGGTCACCCGCGTGGCCCGCGAGGTCGGCACCGAGGGCAAGCTCGGCGGCCAGGCCGAGGTCAAGGACGTCTCGGGCACGTGGCGCGACCTCACCGAGAACGTCAACCAGATGGCGCGCAACCTGACCGACCAGGTGCGCAACATCGCCCAGGTGACCACGGCGGTCGCCGGCGGCGACCTGTCCAAGAAGATCACCGTCGACGCCCGCGGCGAGATCCTCGAGCTCAAGGACACCATCAACACGATGGTCGACCAGCTCTCGTCCTTCGCGGCCGAGGTGACGCGCGTCGCCCGCGAGGTGGGCACGGAGGGCAAGCTCGGCGGCCAGGCCGAGGTCGCCGGCGTGTCGGGCACGTGGAAGGGCCTGACCGAGAACGTCAACGGCATGGCCGCCAACCTCACCGATCAGGTCCGCGGCATCGCGACCGTGACCACCGCCGTGGCCAACGGCGACCTGTCCAAGAAGATCACCGTCGAGGCCAAGGGCGAGGTCGCCGCGCTCGCCGACACCATCAACACGATGGTCGATCAGCTGCGCTCGTTCGCCGCCGAGGTGACGCGCGTGGCCCGCGAGGTCGGCACCGAGGGCAAGCTCGGCGGCCAGGCCGAGGTCGCCGGCGTCTCGGGCACCTGGCGCGACCTCACCGACAACGTGAACTTCATGGCGGCCAACCTGACCTCACAGGTGCGCAACATCGCCCAGGTCGCCACCGCGGTCGCCAACGGCGACCTCAGCCAGAAGATCACCGTCGACGCGCAGGGCGAGATCCTCGAGCTGAAGGACACGCTCAACGTCATGGTCGATCAGCTCTCCTCGTTCGCCGACGAGGTCACGCGCGTGGCGCGCGAGGTCGGCACCGAGGGCAAGCTGGGCGGCCAGGCGCGAGTCGAGGGCGTGTCGGGCACGTGGCGCGATCTCACCGAGAACGTCAACCAGCTGGCCGGCAACCTGACCACCCAGGTGCGCGCGATCGCCGAGGTGTCGACCGCGGTGACCCAGGGCGACCTGACCCGCTCGATCACCGTCCAGGCCGAGGGCGAGGTCGCCGAGCTCAAGGACAACATCAACCAGATGATCGAGAACCTCCGCGAGACCACGAAGGTCAACGCGGAGCAGGACTGGCTGAAGTCCAACGTCGCGCGGCTCTCCGGCATGCTGCAGGGCCAGCGCGACATCGCGCAGGTCACCCAGCTCATCATCAGCGAGGTCACGCCGGTGGTCAGCGCCCAGTACGGCGCGCTGTTCCTCGTCGACCACGGCGACGAGCTCGACGAGGCCGAGCTGCGGCTGGTCGCCTCCTACGGCTACAAGCCCGGCCGCAAGGGCCGGCGCGACCGCTTCGCCCTCGGCGAGGGGCTCGTCGGCCAGGCCGCGGTCGACGGCAAGCCGGTCCGCCTCACCGACGTCCCCGCCGACTACATCAAGATCGCCTCGGCCCTCGGCGACGCGCCGCCGGCGCACATCGTCGTCATGCCGGTGATGTTCGAGGAGCAGATCCTCGGCGTCATCGAGATCGGCGCCCTGCGGCCGTTCAGCGAGGTCAACCAGGCCTTCCTGGACCAGCTCACCGACTCGATCGGCGTGGTCATCAACACGATCCAGGCCAACATGCGCACCGAGCAGCTGCTGACCCAGTCGCAGGCGCTGACCCAGGAGCTGCAGAAGCAGTCGCTCGAGCTGCGCCAGACCAACGACGAGCTGCAGGACAAGACGCTCGTCCTGCAACAGCAGAACCGCGACATCGAGATCAAGAACGCCGAGATCGAGCTCGCGCGCGCCGGCCTCGAGGAGAAGGCCGCGCAGCTGGCTCTGAGCTCGAAGTACAAGAGCGAGTTCCTGGCCAACATGAGCCACGAGCTGCGCACGCCGCTGAACTCGCTGCTGATCCTCTCGCGGATGCTGGCCGAGAACGGCGAGGGCAACCTCAACTCCCAGCAGATCGAGTTCGCCGAGACCATCCACGCCGCGGGCAACGACCTGCTGTCGCTCATCAACGACATCCTCGACCTGTCGAAGGTCGAGGCGGGCAAGATGGACCTCAACGTCGGGCCGCTGGCGATGGTCGACCTCTGCGAGGACGTCGAGCGCGCCTTCCGCCCGGTCGCCGAGCAGAACGCGCTGGAGTTCCGCATCGAGCGCGACCATGCGCTGCCGGCGGCGATCGTCACCGACGAGCAGCGCCTGCAGCAGGTGCTGCGCAACCTGCTCTCCAACGCGTTCAAGTTCACCCACGAGGGCTCGGTGACGCTCCACATCGCGCCGGCGGAAGGCGGGATGGTCGCGTTCTCGGTGATCGACACCGGCGTCGGGATCCCCGAGAGCAAGCTCTCGCTGATCTTCGAGGCCTTCCAGCAGGCCGACGGGACGACCTCGCGCAAGTACGGCGGCACCGGGCTGGGCCTGAACATCTCGCGCGAGATCGCCCGCCTGCTCGGCGGCGAGCTGCACGTGCGCTCGACGCCCGGCCAGGGCTCGACGTTCACGCTGCTGCTGCCGGCCGGCTCGCGCAGCGCCGAGACGGCGGCCGAGCCGGTGGAGCCCGCCGCGCTCCCCGCGGTCGACGAGGAGCAGCAGGCGCCGTCGCTGCTGCCCTTCGACGGCGGCGACGACGACCGCACCGCGATCGTCGCCGGCGATCGGGTGCTCCTGGTCATCGCCCACGACGCCGCGCTGGCGCGCGAGGCGCTGGACGCGGCTCGCGAGCGCGGGTTCAAGGGCCTGGTGGCGCGCCGGGCCCCGCTCGGGCTGGCGCTGGCGCGCGAGTACCGCCCCGACGCGGTGCTCATCTTCGCCGGCGACGGCCGCGGCGAGATCCTGCTCAGCCAGCTCAAGCAGCACCCCGAGACGCGCCATCGCCCGGTGTTCGTGGCGGGCCCCGCGGGCGGGCGCCTGGCGGCGCTGCGCGCGGGCGCGGCCGGCTACCTCGAGGGCGTCGGCGGCGCCGAGGCGGTCGGCCACGCCGTCCAGGCGCTCGACGCGTTCGCGGCGCGCACCGTGCGCCGGCTCGCGTTGATCCAGGACGGCGCCGAGCTCGACCCGGCGACGATGACGCTGCTCGGGGCCGGCGAGGACGTCGACGTCGTCGAGGTGCCGTTCGAGGATGCCTTCGAGACGCTGCGCGGCGACGGCGCCGACTGCGCCGTGCTGCCGGTGGCCGGCCACGGCGACAGCGCGTTCGCGCTGCTCGAAGCGGCCGCCGCGGACGCGCAGCTGCGCGAGCTGCCGATCGTCGTCTACGCGGCCGAGCCGCTTGACCCGGGCGACCGGGCGCGCCTCGATCAGCTCGCGGCGGCGGTCAACGCCAAGGCGGTATCGACGCCCGAGCGGCTCGTGGACGAGACGGCGCTTCACCTGCACCGCATGGAGGCGCGGCTGCCGGCGGCGACGCGCAAGCTGCTCTCACAGCTGCGCACCGCCGACTCGGTGTTCCACGGCAAGCGGATCCTCATCGTCGACGACGACATCCGCAACGTGTTCGCGCTGACCAGCGCGCTGGAGATGCGCGGGATGAAGGTCGTCTACGCCGAGAACGGCCGTGAGGGCGTGGCCAAGCTGCGCGAGCATCCCAACGTCGACCTCGTCCTGCTCGACGTGATGATGCCCGAGATGGACGGCTACGAGACCGCGCGCGCCATCCGCGGGATGTCGCGCTTCGAGTCCCTGCCGATCATCTCGCTGACCGCCAAGGCCATGAAGGGCGACCGCGACAAGTGCATCGCCGCGGGCGCCTCGGACTACATCACCAAGCCGGTCGACATCGACCAGCTGCTGTCCTTGATGCGGGTGTGGCTGCATTAGGTGCTGACACCCCCAGCGTCCTGCTGGTCGACGACCGGCCGGAGAACCTGCTCGCGCTCGAGGCGGTGCTCGAGCCGCTGAAGGTGCGCCTGCGCACGGCGAACTCGGGCGAGCAGGCGCTCAAGGCGCTGCTCGAGGAGGACTTCGCGGTCGTGCTGCTCGATGTCCAGATGCCGGGGATGGACGGCTTCGAGACGGCGAGGTTCATCCGCGGGCGCGAGCGCAGCCGCACGACGCCGATCATCTTCCTGACCGCGGTCAGCACCGACGTCGCCCAGGTGGCCAAGGGGTACGAGGCGGGCGCGGTCGACTACGTGCTCAAGCCGTTCGAGCCGAACATGCTGCGCTCGAAGGTCAGCGTGTTCTGCGACCTCGAGCGCCAGCGGCGCGCGCGGGCGCGGTCCGACGAGCTGCTCGTGCTTGCGTGGACGTCGCTTCCCACCGGAGCGGCGATCGTCGACTCCGACGGGTGCATCCTCCAGGTCAACCCGGCGCTGCAGCGGTTGACGTCGGGGCGGGCGGCGCCGGGCTCGCCGATCGGCGCGCTGTTCGAGCCCGACGACCGGCTGGCGCTCGACGCGCTGATCGCCGCCGCCTCGGCGGGCGCGACGGTGCCGCCAGGCGCCGAGCTTCACCTCATTGCCGAGGAGGAGCTGCCGGTGTCGATCCTCGCGTGGGGCGTGCGCGAGGGCGACGGCGAGATCCTCTCCGTCCTGCTGCAGATCGACGACCTGCGCGAGCGCCGGCGGGCCGAGGCGGTGCGCGAGCGCCTGGAGGCCGAGCGCGCGGCGCGCGCGGAGGCCGAGGCGGCCTACGAGCGCGAGCGGGTCATCGCCTCGACGCTGCAGCGCGACCTGCTGCCGCGCCGGCTGCCCGAGGCGCCGGGGATGTCGCTGGCGGCGCACTTCTCGGCCGGCGGCGAAGGCACGGCCGTCGGCGGCGACTGGTACGACGCGTTCCCGTTGCCGGGCGGCCGCCTGGGGCTGATCATCGGCGACGTCGCGGGGCGCGGGGTCGGCGCCGCGGCGCGCATGGGGCAGCTGCGCAGCGTCGCCCGCGCGTATGCGGTCGAGGGCCATCCGCCGTCGGAGGTCGTCGCGCGCCTGAACCTCTACCACCAGGCTCTGCGCGCCGACGACATGACGACGCTCGTCTACGCGGTCGTCGAGCCCGATCGCGAGCGGCTGCGGGTGGTCAACGCCGGCCATCCCCCGCCCGTGCTGGCGGTGCCGGGCGCGACGCCGCGGCTGCTGGAGGGCTCGTGCCCGGCGCTGGGGATCGCCGAGATCTGCCAGCCCCCGGAGGTCGCGGTCGACTTCCCCGCCGGGACGACGCTTGCCCTGTACACCGACGGGCTGGTCGAGCGCCGGCGCGAGGGGATCGACGCGGGCGTGGGACGGCTGCTCGGGGCGCTGGGCTCGGCTCCGGGCGACATCGAGGCGGTGTGCGCGGAGGTCGTCGAAGCCTGCCTCGGCCCGGAGCGCGTCGACGACGACGTCACCGCCTTGTTCGTCCGCGCCGAGCCCGTGCTCGGCGAGTCGGTGCGCTTCACCTTGACCCCGGACCCCGACGCGCTGGCGGCGATGCGGCGGATCCTGCGCCGTTGGCTGACCGAGGTCGGCGCCGCGCCCGAGGAGACGGCAAGCGTCGTCATGGCCGCCAACGAGGCCTGGCAGAACGCGATCGAGCACGGCCACGACTTCGCGCCGGTCCCGGTGAGCGTGCGCTTCGCGCGCGAGGACGACGACGTGGTGATCACCGTCCGCGACGCGGGCGGGCGCGGGATGCCGCCCGGCGATCCCGATCGCGGGCGCGGCATCGCGCTGATGCGCGGACTGGTCGACGACACGCGCCTGGATCTCGGCTCGCACCGCGGCGGCGTCGCGGTGCTGCGCCGGCGGATCGGCGTCCTTGCGCCGACGGTGATCCGCTCGGCCGCCGCGCACGAATAAGAGGGCTGGCAGGGGCGCTCGGGAGGCGCACGGGCGGTGCGGGTCGCGCTGCTCGGTGACGACGCTCTCGAGGAGGCCCTTCCGTGGGCACGCTGTCCCCTGGCCGCATCGGCGGCCTGCTGAACCGTCCCGCCGTCTTCACGCTGGCGATGCTCGCCTACGTGGGTGTCGCCTTCGCGGTCGAGCCGTGGTTCGGCCGCGGCGGCGAGGTGGCGATCGGGGCGGTGACCTGGCTGGTGTTGGTGGCGGCCGTGCGCTCGTCGCGCCCGTCGGAGCGAGCGCAGGTCGCGGCGGTCGTGCTCGTCGCCTCGGCCGGCGAGGTCCTCGGCTCGCTGATCCTCGGGCTCTACGAGTACCGCCGCGGCGGGATCCCGGCCTTCGTCCCTCCCGGCCACGGGCTCGTGTACCTCTCGGGGTGCCGGCTCGCGCAGAGCGCCATCGTGCGCGCGCACGTCGCCACCGTCGTGCGGTTGGCGATCGCCGCGACGATCGGCTGGGCGATCGGCGGCCTCGCGCTGGGCGCGCGCCCGGACGGCCTCGGCGCGCTGGCCGCGCTCGCCCTGCTCGCGTTCCTCGTTCGCGGCCGCGAGCCGGCGATCTTCGCCTGCATGCTCTTCTTCGTCGCGGTCCTGGAGCTCTACGGCACCGCGATGGGCACCTGGCACTGGACTCCGGTCTGGTCGAGCCTGCACATCGGAGTCGGCAACCCGCCCAGCGGCGTCGCCGCCGGCTACTGCGCCTTCGACGCCCTCGCCCTCCGCCTCGGCCCGCGGCTTCAGCGCGGGCTCGTTACGCTCGCGCCGTGGTCGCCGCGCGGATGGTGGTCGACGCCGGCAGGGTCGTCGGCGAGGTCGACGAGCGCCTCTTCGGGTCGTTCCTGGAGCACATGGGGCGCGCGATCTACGGCGGGATCTTCGAGCCCGGTCACCCCACGGCCGACGATGAGGGGTTCCGGGGTGACGTCCTCGAGCTCGTGCGCGAGCTGGGCGTGACGATCGTCCGCTATCCGGGCGGGAACTTCGTCTCGGGCTACGACTGGGAGGACGGGGTCGGACCACGGTCGTCGCGGCCGCAGCGACGCGATCTCGCGTGGCGGTCGATCGAGCCGAACACGATCGGCACCGACGACTTCCTGTCGTGGGCCGCGAAGGCGGGCGTCGAGCCGATGCTCGCGATCAACCTCGGGACCCGCGGCGCCGACGCGGCCGCAGGGCTCGTGGCGCACTGTCAAGGCGCCGTGCGCACCTGGTGCTTGGGCAACGAGATGGATGGGCCCTGGCAGATCGGGCACAAGGACGCCGTCGCCTACGGGACCCTCGCCCGCGACGCAGCTCAGGCCATGCGCTCGGTCGATCCTGGGCTCGAGCTCGTCGTCTGCGGCAGCTCGCACTCGGGGATGCCGACGTTCGGCACGTGGGAGGAGACCGTGCTCGAGCTGACCTTCGAGCACATCGACCACATCTCGCTTCACACGTATTACGACCCCGCTCGCTTCAAGTCCGTCGACGAGTTCCTCGCCTGCTCGCGCGATCTCGACGGGATGATCACACGCGTCACGGCGATCGCCGACGAGGCGGCCGCCAGGCGCGGCAGCTCGAAGCGGATCGGGCTCAGCGTCGACGAGTACAACGTCTGGCACATGACGGCCAATCGGACCCACGAGCGCGCGGGCGCTCCGTTCGAGCACGCGCCCGCGATCGCCGAGGACACCTACACCGTCGCCGACGCGCTGGCTGTCGGCTCGCTGCTCATCACGCTGCTGCGCCACGCCGACCGCGTTCGCATCGCGTGCCTGGCCCAGTTGGTCAATGTGCTGCCCGCGATCCGCACGCTCGATGGCGGCCCGGCGTGGCGCCAGACGATCTTCCACCCGTTCATGCACGCGTCGCGCTACGGCCGCGGCACTGTGCTGCGCATCGACCCCGGGGATTCGCAGCTCGACGCGACGGCCGTCCGCGACGCAGGCGCGCTGACCCTCTTCCTCGTCAACCGCGCGCCCGATCCCGCCTGCCTCGCAGCTCCTATCCACGGGCTGGACGGCCTCGCCCCGATCGAGCACCTCGCCCTCACCGATCCGGACCTCAGCGCCGCCAACACGGCCGACCACCCGGACCGCGTCACCCCGCGAGCGCTCCGGACCCCCCGCCTCGAGGGCACGACGCTGCACGCCGAGCTCCCGGCACGCTCGTGGAACGTGCTACGCCTGCGGCGACCGTGAGGCGCGCACGGCGATGCGCCCGTTCTCGACGCGCACCTCGTACGTCGGCTGCGGGTAGGCCGACGGGCCGCGCTCGACCGAGCCGTCGTCGAGGCTGAACCGGCTGCCGTGCAGCGGGCACTCGATGCAGTCGCCCACGAGCTCGCCCTCGTGCAGCCGGCCGCCGCGGTGCGCGCAGCGGTCGGCGAGGGCGACGACGCGGCCGTTGTGGCGGACGAGGACGATCGGGTGGCCGTCGAGCTGCGCGGCCCGAGGCTCGCCATCGCGCAGGACCGCATCGTCGAGGACCTCCGTCCAGTCCTCGGGCGCCGGCTCGAACACGGTCTGGTCGACCCCGACGCCCCGGGCGAACGAGAGGTGCCCACCGAGGTGGCCGCCCACCGTCAGCGCGCCCATCCCGGCGAGGCCGAGCGCGACGCCCTTCGCGTGACGGTCGCGCATCCGCGCTGCAAGCGACGCAGCGAACAGCCCCAGCCCGGTGACGTTCGCGACGGCGTGCACGGCGCCGATGCGCCGGACGGCGTCGCTTGCCGGCGTCGTGTCGGCCCAGTCGTTGAGGCCGGTGGTGGCCGCCGGCACGGCCGCGAGGATGCCCGCGGCGATGAGCCGCCGCGAGGCCGGGCGTGCCGCGCGTCCTCCCACGACGTCGAGGACCACCGCGGAGGTCCAGGTGCCGATCGGCAGGTCGGTGAGCAGCGGATGCACCGCGTGACCCAACGGCGTCCCGCTCAGCACGTCCTTGACCGGCCCCCGCGGGATCGCACCACGCACCCACTTGGCGACCGCCTCGGCAGGATCGTCGAGACCCGCGACGGCGCCGATCCGCTCCGCGAGGCGGTGCAGCCGTGGGAGCCTGGCTTCGGCGTTGCTCATGGGGCGGCCATACCCGGCCGCCTGCGATCGGCCAACTAAGCTCGCCCCAACGGGCGCGTAGCTCAATCGGTCAGAGCAGCGGACTCATAATCCGTCAGATCCAGGTTCGAGTCCTGGCGCGCCCATACGCCGGACTGTTCCTCTGGCCCTCAGGCGGTCGCGTGCTGCTGGGCCTGCTCGATCGACTCGAGCGCTTCGCGCTCTTGGCCTCGCCGCGGCTCGTCCCGTGCGAGATTCATGCCGAACGGGTGATGCTCGTGCGAGCCTCGACTTCTAGGTTGGGGGCGGCCGGCTCGGCGCGGCCGGGCGCCGGTTTCGAGAAAGGACGTGCGACAGATGAGCGACGCAATCGACCGCACGGTGCTGCCGATCAGGCGCCCGCCCTTCGGCGGCGTGGTGAACCGCACGCTCGACGGCTCGCAGCCGGACTGGAGCCAGATCGGGTCGGTGAACGCGCCGGCGGGCGCACCGAACGTCCTGCTCGTGCTCATCGACGACGCCGGGTTCGGCAATCCGAGCGCGTTCGGCGGGCCGGTCGACACGCCCACGATGGCACGCGTGGCCGATGAGGGCGCGCGCTACAACGCCTTCCACGTCACCGCCCTGTGCTCCCCGACACGGGCCGCGCTGCTCACTGGGCGCAACCACCACTCCGTTGGCTTCGGCTCGATCGGCGAGCTCTCGACCGGCTTCCCCGGGTATTCGGCGTTCCTGCCGAAGGACTGCGCGCCGTTTCCGAAGACGCTGCAGGAGAACGGGTACTCCACCGCCGCGTTTGGCAAGTGGCACCTGACCCCCGATCACCAGCAGGGCCCTGCGGGGCCGTTCGATCGCTGGCCCAACGCGTGGGGCTTTGACTACTTCTGGGGCTTCCTCGGCGGCGAGGCCGGCCAATACGACCCCGTACTGACCGAGAACAACACCACCATCGGCCCTCCCGAGGACAAGGACTTCTACCTGCCCGACGCGATGGCGGAGAAGACGATCGACTGGCTGCACGGCGTTCGGGCGCAGGAGCCCGACAAGCCGTGGTTCGTCTACTTCTCGACCGGATGCTCACACGCCCCGCATCATGTGCCCACCGAATGGAGCGCGAAGTACGAGGGCAAGTTCGACGAGGGCTGGGACGCCTATCGCGAGCAGACCTTCGCGCGCCAGAAGAACCTCGGAGTCGTCCCCGCCGACGCCAAGCTGACCCCGCGAGACGACGCGTTTCCCGCCTGGGACTCGATCCCGGACGAGCAGAAGGTGCTCTACCGCCGGCAGATGGAGGTCTACGCGGGCTACCAGGAGAACGCCGACTGGAACGCCGGCCGCGTGCTCGACGCGATCGAGGCGATGGGCGAGGTCGACGACACGCTCGTCATCTACATCTGGGGCGACAACGGAGCGAGCATGGAGGGCACGCTCACCGGCTCCTTCAACGAGCTGACGATGCAGAACGGCATCCCGCTCACGCCCGAGCAGCAGCTGGCGCTCGTTGAGCAGTACGGCGGCCTGGACGTCTGGGGTACCGAGCTCATCGCCCCGCACTACGCGGCCGCGTGGGCGTGGGCGGGCAACTGTCCCTTCCAGTGGGGCAAGCAGGTCGCCTCCCACCTCGGGGGCACGCGCGACGCCATGGCCGTGCGCTGGCCCAAGCGAATTCCAGCGGGTGGGTTGCGATCGCAGTTCACGCACGTGATCGACGTCGGGCCGACGATCCTCGAGGTCGCGGGAATCCCCGAGCCCACCCGGGTCGACGGGATCGTGCAGGAGCCGATGCACGGCACGAGCTTCGCCTACACCTTCGACGATCCGGAGGCCGCCGAGCGCCACACGCAGCAGTACTTCGAGATCTTCGGCAACCGCGCGATCTACAAGGACGGCTGGTGGCTGTCGATGAAGATGCCGCGCATCCCTTGGGACGCGACGCCGGCCACCATGAAGAACTTCGCGCCCGGCGTGTGGGACCCGGACACCGATCCGGTCGAGCTCTACTACCTGCCCGAGGACTTCGCGCAGGCCAACGACCTCGCCGCCGCCAACCCGGACAAGGTGCGCGAGCTCAAGGCGCTCTTCTGGGAAGAGGCGGACAGGTACAAGGTCACGCCGCTGCTCGGCGGGATGGCCTTCTACTTCGGCATCCTGCCACCGCTCGGCACGCAGACCACGTTCACGTACCACGGCGCGGTGCAGAACGTCGCCTCGGGGATGATCCCGCGGATCTACAACCACTCGTACACGATCAGCGCCGAGCTCGAGATCCCCGAGGGCGGGGCCGAAGGCGTGATCGTCGCCGAGGCCGACCATCTCGGCGGCTTCTCGCTCTTCGTCCAGGACGGCAGGCTCAAGCACACCTACTCGATGATGGGCGTCTTCGTCTACAAGCAGGAAGCCGAGAAGCCGCTTCCGAGCGGAAGCGTCACCGTCCAACTCGTTTTCGCCGCCGACGAGGCAAAGCCCGCGACCGGCGGCGGGGTGACGCTGCTCGTCAACGACGAGCCGGTCGGCTCGGGACGCATGGACCACACCGTGCCCATGCGCTTCTCCGGCTACTCGGGAATGGACATCGGCCGCGACAACGGCCTGCCGGTCGACCGTAGCTACGCCGACAAGTCGCCGTTCCCGTTCACGGGCACGATCAAGAGGGTCGTCTTCGATCTCCAGCCCCACCTCGACGACGAAGACGCACGCCGCATTCACGAGCACATGCACCAGGGCGCGCTCGCCCACGGCATGAGCGCCTGACGCGGCCACCCGCTGGGCTCAGCGGCCGCGAGGAGCTATCGGTCCTCGAACTCGACCTCGTTCCACTCGCGAACCTCCCACGCGCTCACCACGCCGCCGCGGACGAACGGGTCGTCGCGGGCGAACTCCTCGGCGGCATCGCGGGTGGTGAAGATGCTCATCGAGCCCTGCTCCTGGGGATCGCCGAACGTGCCCACGGCCAGGAGCACCCCGCGCGCGTGGAACTCGTCCAAGCGCGCGCGGTGGGCCGGGAAGTGCGCCGGGGCCTTCGACAGGACGTCGTCGGCCGACGTGTAGAGCAGGACGTACCTGGTCGCCATCAGCTGCGTTCGACACCCGCCGCGTACGCGGTCATCGTCGCCTCCCACGCCCCCGGCTGCTCGAAGGTCTCGCGCATCTTCTCGGCGTCGGCGCCGTAGGCCTCGAGGTCGCGGTGCTCGAGGATCACCCGCGTGCGGTCGGGCGCCTCGGCGACGAAGCGCACCTCGACCGTCGTGACGAGGTCGACGTGGTACTTCCAATCGGCGCCGATCTGCCAGGTGATCACCAGGCGCTCGCCGGGCTCCCACGCGACGACGTGGCCGGTCGAGGTCTCGCTGCCGTCCGTGTGGCGCGTGTACCAGCGCCCGCCCTCGTGCGGCTCGATGACGATCTCGTCGATCGGCGCGCTGCCGATGTGGTGCTCGGGCGGCCACCACGACGTCATGTCGTCCGTGAAGACCGCGAACGCCCGCTCGGCGGGCACCGGCACGACGATCTCGCGCCGGACCGACTCGACTGCCTGGATCACCGCTGCTCTCCCTCCGTCTCGGTTGCCTCCCGGAACGCGGCCAGCGAGCGCTCCCAGAACTGGTCCAGGTAGGTCCGCAGGACCGCCAGCCCCGCGGGATCGACCTGGTAGAGGCGCCGCGTGCCCTCGCGACGGTCGTGGACGAGGCCGACGTCCTTGAGCACCTTGAGGTGCTGGGAGACCGCGGGGCGACTGATCGGCAGCTCGCTGGCCAGCTCGCCGACGGCCCGCGGCCCGTCGGAGAGGCGATCGAGGATCGCCTGGCGCGTCGGGTCGCCGAGCGCGGTCATCATCTCCGATCCGTTCGTCACGACGAACGGTAAGTTATCGCTTACGCTCGTGGTGTCAAGGAGCGGCTAGGCTCGCCCGCCTATTCAGCCGAACCGGAGGGCTCGATGGCAGACCCCGCGCTGGCCGCGCTCCAGAAGGTCAAGCACATCGTCGTGCTGATGATGGAGAACCGGTCGTTCGACCACATGCTCGGCTATCTCAAGACCGACGGGATGCCCGAGGTCAACGGCCTCGACGGCGACGAGTTCAACCTCGGGCCCGACGGGACGAAGGTGCCGATCAGGGCCTTCGACGCGGACGCGCACGACGTCCAGCGGCCGGGCGAGGCGCTGCAGAAGAAGCTCGATCCCGACCACTCCAAGGCCCAGGTCGCCAAGCAGCTGGGCACCCCCAAGAACGGCCAGACGCCCAACGACGGCTTCGTGAGGTCGTTCGTGGAGACCCGCAAGCCGCAGGACAACATCGGCAAGGACCTCTGGATGGTCCCCATGGGTCACTACACGGCCAAGGACCTGCCGGCCTACGACCACCTCGCGCGCACCTTCTGCGTCTGCGATCGCTGGCACAGCTCGGTCCCCGGCGACACGTGGCCGAACCGCCTCTTCTCGCTCGCCGGCTGCGAAGGCCCGCGCGTCGAGCTCGGCGGCGGGTTCGGCCCCTTCGCCCCGCTCAAGGGCGCGCCGATCTTCAACGTCAAGGCGTTCACCCAGCAGCTGCACGACCGCCAGTGGCGCTGGTACTCCCACGACCCCGCCACGCTGCGCGCCGTCGACGGCCACTACCGCAACCTGCTCGACATCAAGCGCGGCAACTTCACCTGGTACGACCGCAAGCGGATCGCGCCGGTCACCGAGATCGCGGAAGCGGCGATCGTCGCGCGCGACAGCTTCCTCGACGATGCGGCCAAGGGCGAGCTGCGCGACGTCTCCTGGATCGATCCCAACTTCATCGATCTCAGCGTGCTCGATCCCAACTCCAACGACGACCACCCGCCGTCAGACATCCGCGCCGGGCAGGCCTTCGTGCTCGAGGTCTACGAGGCGCTGCGGCGCAGCCCCGTCTGGGAGGACACCGTCCTCGTCATCACCTACGACGAGCACGGCGGGTTCTTCGACCACCAGTCACCGCCGCTGATCGGCGATCCGGTCTACAGGACCCTCGGCGTGCGCGTTCCCGCGCTGGTCGTCGGGCCGCGCGTGAAGAAGGCGGTCTCCCACGAGATCTTCCAGCACACGAGCCTCATCAAGACGATCCTGCTGCGCTTCGCCGACGACCCCGCCAAGGCGATCGCCAACATGCCCGCGCGGGTGGCGGCCTCGCAGCACCTCGGCGGGCTGCTCCAGGACGCGCCGCGCACCGACCTCGAGGCGCCCGATGCGGCCCGCAAGGCGCTCGACGCCTGGCGCACCGCGGCGACCGAGCGCCGGCGCGCGGACCCGACGGCGGCCGCCGGCGCTGCTGCGCTCTCGCCCGCTCCCGACGGCGCCGGCCAGGAGTTCGTGATGCACGACTTCCAGGCGGAGTTCGTGAAGTTCGCGCTGGCGATGCGCGAGGCGGGCCTCCCGCACGGACAGCCCTAGCCCGCGCCGCGCGGCAGCGACCGCACCGACGGCACGGCGAGGAAGGCAAGCGCGCAGGCGATCCCGATCGCGCTCATGGCGACGAGCGTCGCGTGGGTGCCGACGCCCGTCGCTATCGGACCCGCCACGGCGGTGCCGATCGGCATGAGGATCGTGCTCGAGAGGTAGTCGAACGAGCTCACGCGCGACAGCGACTCGCCGGGGATGTGCTCCTGGAGCGTGACCTCCCAGAGCGTGAAGAACGTCGTCACGCCGATCCCGGCGACGAACTGCAGGGCGCAGATGCCCGCCAGCGGCGCGCCCGAGCCGTAGACCGCGGCCTGGCAGGAGGCGAGCAGGAGCGCGAACCCGCCCGTCCGCAGCGCGTGCGGCGGGCGGATGCGCAGCAGGAACACGTCGCCGAGGATGCAGCCCAGGCCGAAGGCAACGCCGACGGCTGCCCACGCGCCCGGCCCGCCGTGCTCGTGCGAGACGGTCACCGGGCCCAGCACGTAGACGGCGGGCAGGACGATGCCCGAGTACGCGCATATGGCGCCGAGGCCGCCGAGCAGCCACGAGCGCGAGCGGACCTCCCGCCAGCCGGCGCGGATGGCGGCGAGGAACGGCGGCGGCGTCTCCTCGGTGCCCGCCGCGGCCACGCGCGGGCGCAGGCGCACGAGGCAGGCGACGCTGACCGCGAACGAGCCCGCGTCGAAGAGCATCGCCGCGCCGGCGCCGATGCCGCCGACGAGCACGCCGGCCAGCGCGGGCCCGGCGATGCTCGCCACCGAGAAGCTCAGCCCGCGCACCGCGTTGGCCGGCTGCAGCTGGCCGGGATGCGAGACCGTCTGCGGCAGCAGCCCGGTGAACGCCGGCTGGAAGAACGCCTCGGCGGTGCCGTAGACCGCCGCCAGCACCCCGAGCGCCAGCGGCGTCGCGCCGCCGGCGACCAGCAGCGCGCCGCCAACCGCCTGCGCCACCAGCCGCCCGACGTCGGAGGCGACGACGACGCGCTTGCGATCCCCGCGATCGGAGACCACGCCGCCGATGAGCGCGAAGACGAGGAACGGCGCGAGCTGCGCGGTCACCACGAGCCCGACGTCGCGCAGCCCACCGCCCGCCTCCAGCACCGCGAACGGCAGCGCGACGAGCATCACCCGGTCGCCGACGAGCGACAGCACCTGCCCGGCGAACAGGAGCCGGAACTGCGGCTCGGTGCGCAGGACCTCGGGGACGAGCGCGCGCACGCGCGTGGGAGCCTTCGCGCGCTCCTCCATGGCGCGCGAGCCTATGCGACGAGCGCCAGCCGCCGTTGCTCAGCGCGCCCGGTTCGCCGGACCACTGGAAAGCCGTCCATCGATCTGCGCGTAATCCGCAGTACGTTGGCAACCTTCCACTACGAGCGCAGCGGCGGCCACATCCTGCGATGGACCGGCAGCGGGTCGCGTCCATGGCGGCTCGAGGTCCTGACCGAGAAGGGCTGGCGCGCGTGCGGCCTGTTCCTGTCCTGGCGGTTGTGGCGCAACAGACGCGGCGCGACGCTCGAGGAGTCGAGCGTGGAGCAGTCGCGCAAGCAAGCCTGCTGTCCGATCCCGGCGAACGCACCGCGCCGCGGATGGGGCTTTCTCCCGATACGCAGGTCGTGGCTGCGCTGGGTCTTCAGCCCGCCCCTCGGCTGGGGAGCGCCACGCTGGTTGAACCGCAGCGATGCCGTCGTCGCCGCCTGTCAGCAGGGCATCGACTCGTTTGCGCTCGGCGACCACGTCGACGAGACGCTCGTGGCCGACTCCACCGCGGGCTGGGACAGCGCGCGCACCCGCCTCACCGGCATCGAGACGCGCGCCGCCACGTTCGTGCAGGCCGCCGCGTTGACGACCACGCTGGTGCTCGCGAATCAGGGTCTCATCGCCGGCGACCATCCGGTAAGGGACGCGCCCGCCAAGTGGTTCTTCCTGGCCGCGATCCTCATCGCCTCGGCCGCGCTGATCATCTCGGGGATCTACGGGCTCTTCGCGACGATGCGGACGTTCGATCGCATCGCTCCGAACAACCTCAAGCGGATCGTCAACCGCTCGACCGTCGAGCAGGCACCCGCCAGGAAGGCCCACGTTGCCGCCAACCTGATGGCCCAGCGGCGGACATCGCTCGTCAGCGATTGGAAGCTCGCCCGCCTCAAGCGCGCGGCCATCTTCTTCGGGATCGCCGTCGCGGGCATCGCGGCTGCGAGCGGGATCTTCGTCGTCGACGCAACCACGCACGACACAGCCGACAAGGCCAAGCCTTCGAAGAAGACGACCGCGGCCAAGCCGCGGCGTCCCACGTTCCCGAACCTCGCCTCGGCGACGATCCAGCGTGGCGGCGACGCCTCCTACCTCTACACGCTCCCGGCGTTCTCGGAGTCGGTGAGCGGAGTCGTGCACTTCGTCACCCGCGACGCGCTCGCCGTGTCGGGAGCCAGCCAGCCGCGGCGCATCGCCCTCTCGACCAAGCCCGTCGAGGCGCGCAAGGGCCACAAGGCACGGGTCCGGCTGGTGCTGTCGCGCCGCGCGCTGCACGCGCTCGCAGACCGCAAGACGCTCGCGGTCGGCGTGCGCCTCGAGATGCGCGGCGACACCGGTCAGTCCAACTACGACCGGACCTCGTGCGTCACCTTGGGCGCGAGCCCCTCGCTGACGCACGCCGGATGCTGAGCTAGCCGAAGATCGAGCCCAGCGTGTCGAGCATCTGCTGCTCGCGCTCGCTGACGAGCTGGGCGTTGAAGCCCAGGAACCCGCCCTCCTTGGCCGCCGTCGCGGTGTTCTGGGCGGCGGTACGCAGCCACGCGACGAACGCGTCGCGCTCCTCGGGCGTGAGCTTCTCGGTTACCAGGGCGTTGACCGCGCGCAGCTCGTCGAGGACCTCGTTGCGCGCGTCGGACGCCTTCGGCTTGAAGCCGGCCAGCGGGTTCTGGCGCGCCCGCGCCTTCTCGGCGACGTCGCGGGCCAGCGACTGCACGAGCTCGCCGTGCTCGCCGCTCTCGGCGGCCTCAAGCACGGTCCGGATCGCTGCGGTCGACTCCTTGATCGACTCGATCGGGCCGCCGGGGTCGGCGAGCGAGATCGCCATGCCGGCGACGAGGGGCGCGCGGCCGAGGCGCACCCATTCCTCTTCGGTGAACTCGGATCTCGTGGTCATGTCATACCTCCTACGTCACGTAGGTGTGCCTAACCGAACCATGTGACCGCCCTCACAGCGCTAGCTTCCGGCGCCATGACAGATGATGCGATCGTCGTCGAAGGCCTGGTGAAGTCCTACGGCAATGTACGCGCGCTGTGCGGCGTCGACTTCGCCGCACCCCCCGGCAGCGTCCTGGGGCTGCTCGGCCCCAACGGCGCCGGCAAGACCACCGCGGTGCGGATCCTCACCACGCTACTGGCGCCAGACGGCGGCAGCGCCCGCGTCGCCGGCCTCGACGTGGTCGAGGACGCCGCGGCGCTGCGCGCGAAGATCGGGCTCGCCGGCCAGTACGCGGCGGTCGACGAGAACCTCACCGGCTTCGAGAACCTCGAGATGGTCGGCGAGCTGTACCACATGCCCCGCGCCGAGGCCCGCGCCCGCGCCGACGAGCTGCTCGAGCAGTTCGACCTCGTGGATGCCGCCAAGCGCCCGGCCAAGACCTACTCGGGCGGCATGCGCCGCCGGCTGGACCTCGCCGCCGCCCTCGTCTACCGCCCGCCCGTTCTGTTCCTCGACGAGCCGACGACCGGCCTGGATCCCCGCAGCCGCCTGAGCATGTGGGAGACGATCGAGTCGCGCACCGAGGAGGGCTCGACCGTGCTGCTCACCACCCAGTACCTCGAGGAGGCCGACCGCCTCGCCGACCGGATCGTCGTGATCGACCACGGCAACGTCATCGCCGAGGGCACGTCGGACGAGCTCAAGGACCGCGTCGGCGGCGAGCGCCTGGAGGTCGTGCTCGAGGACGTTGCCGACGGCGATCGGGCAGTCGAGGCGCTGGCCGCGATCTGCCAGGACCCGCCGTCACTCGAGGGCCAGCGGGTGATCGTCCCGGTGCGCCACCGCTCGGGCGTGATCGCCGACGCGGTGCTGCGCCTCAACGGGGCAGGCGTGGGCATCGACGACATCGTGGTGCACCGGCCGACGCTGGACGACGTCTTCCTGCACCTCACCGGCCATCGCGCCGAGGAGGACCCGGAGGAGCAGACCGAAGAGCAGACCGAGGAGGTCGCCGCATGAGCTCGACCGTCGCCGACACCATCGTCCTGGCCCGCCGCAACCTCAAGCGCATACCGCGCCAGCCCGACCTGCTGATCGCCTACACGATCCAGCCGGTCATGTTCGTGCTGCTGTTCGTCTACGTCTTCGGCGGCGCGATCAACACGCCGGGCTTCGACTACGTCGACTTCCTGATGCCGGGGATCATCGTCCAGTCGATCGCCTTCGGCGGGTTCGTGACCGCGCTGGGCCTCTCCGAGGACGTCAAGAAAGGCCTCATCGACCGCTTCCGCTCGCTGCCGATGTCGCGCGCGGCGGTGCTGGCCGGGCGCACCTTCTCCGACATCCTCCTGAACTGCCTGTCGCTCGTGGTCCTGTTCGCCGTCGGGTTCGCCGCCGGGTTCAACTTCATCGACACCACCGCCGGCCAGGTGATCCTTGGCCTCGTGCTGGTGCTGTTGATGGGCTACGCGTTCTCGTGGATCTTCGCGCTGGTCGGGCTGTTCTCGTCCTCGCCGGAGACCGCGAACTCGATCGGCTTCACGCTGATCTTCCCGCTGACCTTCGCATCGTCGGTCTTCGTGCCGGCCAGCTCGATGCCCGACGGCCTGCGCCAGTTCGCCGAGGCCAACCCGTTCACGACCTGGTCGGACGCGGTGCGTTCGCTGTGGATCGGCACGCCGCCGCACTCCGACGTCTGGATGTCGTTCGTGTGGTGCGCGGCGTTCATCGTGATCTTCGCGCCGCTGGCCGTGGCCCGCTACCGGAAGGTGGCGGCGAAGTAGTGGACGTCGACCGTCGCGACCCGTCGAGCGTCCGCGCGGCGATCCGCGCGGGCGCGTGGGCGGGCACGACGGCCGGCCTGGCTCCGGGGCGCGTGCAGACGAACCTCGTCGTGCTCCCGGAGCGCTTCGCCTACGACTTCCTGCGCTTCTGCGTGGCCAACCCGAAGCCGTGCCCGGTCGTCGAGGTCACTGAAGCGGGCTCGACCGAGCCGGCCCGCAGCGCGCCGGGCGCCGATCTGCGCACCGACGTCCCCGGCTACCGCGTCTTCCGCGACGGCGAGCTGACCGACGAGGTCGGGGATGTCTCGGAGCTGTGGCGCGATGACCTCGTCGCGTTCCTGATCGGCTGCTCGTTCACGTTCGAGCGCGCGCTGCTCGCCGAGGGCATGCCGATCCGTCACATCGACGACGGCGTCAACGTGCCGATGTACCGCACGAGCGTGGCGTGCACCCCGGCGGGGCGGTTCTCCGGCCCGCTCGTCGTCTCCATGCGCCCGCTGACGCCGGACCAGGCCATCCGCGCCACCCAGATCACCTCCCGCTACGGCCCCGTCC
>Ga0081539_10002706_pt1 | contig 24048 bp, 24 predicted proteins | sample TabmetS4T2R2_FD_71023 | JGI IMG/M metagenome (GOLD analysis project Ga0081539, IMG submission 71023) | Tabebuia heterophylla rhizosphere microbial communities from the University of Puerto Rico - S4T2R2 | ecosystem: Host-associated > Plants > Roots > Rhizosphere ...
CTCGAAACGACGGGAGACCGGGATGGCTGTCATCAATGTCAATGGCAAGGCCCTGAACCATAATGCCGATCCGCGCACGCCGCTTCTGTGGGTCTTGCGCGAGCAGCTCGGCCTCACCGGGACCAAGTACGGCTGCGGCATCGCCCAGTGTGGTGCGTGCACCGTGCAAATCGACGGCGTCGCCACGCGCTCCTGCCAGGTGCCGGTTAACTCGGTCGGCAACAAGAAGGTCGTCACGGTCGAGGGCCTCGCGGCCAACGGCACGCTGAACAAGATCCAGGCGGCCTGGGTGGCCGCCGACGTGCCCCAGTGCGGCTACTGCCAGAGCGGCATGGTGATGGCGGCCACCGCCTTGCTCGCCGCCAAGCCCAACCCGACCGACGCCGACATCGACGCGGCCATGACCAACATCTGCCGTTGCGGCACCTACGTGCAGGTACGCGAGGCGATCCACGCCGCGGCCAAGGCCTAAGGGGAGGGTGCGATCATGACGATTCATCAGACCTCGCTTGCCCCCAATTCTCTGAACAGGCGCCGCTTCATCGTCAGCAGCGCGGCCGTCGCCGGCGGTTTTTCGCTCGGCTTTTCCATCCCCTTCGAGGCCGACGCGCAGGCGGCCGTCAAGGAGCTCAACGCCTGGGTGGTGATCCACCCCGACGACAAGGTCGTGATCCGTATCGCCCGCTCCGAGATGGGGCAGGGCACGCTCACCGGACTGTGCCAGCTGGTCGCCGAGGAGCTGGAGTGCGACTGGGCCAAGGTCGCCTGGGAGTATCCCTCGCCGGCCGAGAACGTGAAGCGCAACCGCGTCTGGAAGAACTTCTCGACCGGCGGCAGCCGCGGCATCCGCGAGAGCAACCAGTATGTCCGCGAGGGCGGCGCCATGGCGCGCGAGATGCTGCTCGCGGCCGCGGCCGCCGAATGGAAGGTGCCGGCCGGCGAGCTCAAGGTCGACAAGGGCGTCATCACCCACAGCTCGGGCAAGACGACGACCTACGGCGCGGTCGCCGCGGCGGCCGCCCAGCTCGAGCCGCCCAAGGAGGTCAAGCTCAAGGACCCCAAGGACTGGAAGATCGCCGGCAAGCCGCTGAAGCGGCTCGACACGGTCGACAAGGTCACCGGCAAGCAGCTCTATGGCATCGACTTCACCATGCCGGGCATGCTGGTCGCCACCGTGCGCGCCTGCCCGGTGATCGGCGGCAAGCTGAAAAGCTTCGATGCCGCCAAGGTCGAGAAAATGCCGGGTGTGAAGAAGGTCGTGGCGATCGACGGCAATGCCGTCGTCGTGGTCGCCGACACCTACTGGAACGCGCGCACCGCGCTCGCCGCCCTGCCCACCGACTGGGACATCGGCAAGCTCGGCGAGGTCCAGACCGACACCATCAACGCCATGCTGAAGGAAGGCCTCGACGCCAGCGAAGCCTTCGTCGGCAACAAGGTGGGCGACGCCAAGGCTGCGATCGACGGGGCAGCGAAGAAAGTCACCGCGACCTACAGCTTCCCCTACCAGCACCACACCACCATGGAGCCGATGAACGCCACCGCACGCTACACGCCCGAGAAATGCGAGGTGTGGTGCGGCACGCAGAACGGCGAAGCGGCGCTTGCCGCGGTGTCGGAGGCTTGCGGCCTGCCGACCGAGAAGTGCGACGTCCACAAGATGCTGCTGGGTGGCGGCTTCGGGCGGCGCGGCCGTTCGGACTATGTCCGGCAAGCGGTGCTGGTCGCCAAGGAGATGCCCGGCACGCCGATCAAGCTCATCTGGTCGCGCGAAGAGGACATGACGCACTGCCAGTACCATCCGACGACGATGGCCAAGCTGACGGGCGGTCTCGACGCCCAGGGCAACCTGGTCGGCCTGCAGATCCGCATCTCGGGCCAGTCGATCCTGGCTTCGTTGCTGCCGCAGAACCTGCAGAACGGCATGGATCCCGTGGTGTTCCAGGGCCTGATGGCCTCGGGCGTGGAGGCGGCCTACGGCTACAATGTGCCGAATCTCCTGATCGACCACGCCATGCGCAACCCGCACATCCCGGCGGGCTTCTGGCGCGGCGTGAACACCAACCAGAATGCCGTGTACATGGAAAGCTTCATGGACGAGCTGGCCGATGCGGCTGGCCAGGATCCGTTGGCCTTCCGCATGAAGCTGCTGAAGCCCAAATGGGCGGCCGTGCTCAAGGCGGCGGCCGACAAGGCGGGCTACGGCAAGCCGTTGCCGGCCGGGCACTTCCATGGCCTCGCCCAGGTCATGGGCTACGGCAGCTACGTTGCCGGTGTCGCCGAGGTCTCGGTCAGTCCCGACGGGGCGCTGAAGATCCACAAGATCACGGCGGCCACCAACTGCGGCCACGTCGTCAACCCGGCGCAGATCGAGCGCCAGGTCGCGGGCTCCTTCGCCTACGGCCTGTCGGCGGCGCTCTACGGCGAGATCACGGTCAAAGACGGCGCCGTCGAGCAGACCAACTTCGACAGCTACAACGTCATGCGCATTGACGAGATGCCCAAGGTCGAGACCGTGCTGGTTCCGACCGGCGACTTCTGGGGCGGTGTCGGCGAGCCCACCATCGCCGTGGCTGCGCCTGCCGTGCTGAACGCGATTGCCCGGGCGACCGGCAAGCGCGTGCGCAACCTGCCGCTCATGCATCACGAGCTGAAGAAGGCTTCATGAGGCATCGCCTGCTGCTGCCGGTGCTCGCCAGCGTTCTCCTGCTGGCGGGCCCGGTCCGGGCGGTGGACATGGCCCCGCCCGGCGCCAGCTCGTGCACGGGCTGTCACGCGGCCAAGCCCATACCCGACTCGGTCATCCCGCGCATCGCCGGCCGCAAGGCGTCCGACATCGTCCAGTTCATGCGCGAGTATCGCAGCGGCGCGTGGCCGTCCTCGGTCATGGGCCGCATCGCCAAGGGCTTCGACGATCAGCAGATCGACGCCATCGCGGCCTGGTTCGCCGCCCAGCCGGAGTAGGCCATGGCGACACGGCGCACATTCCTGAAGCTAACGGCGGCGGCAAGCCTCGCGGCGCCGTCGATCGCCTCGGCGCAAACCAGCGGCCGCGTCGTCGTGGTCGGCGGCGGCTTCGGCGGCGCCACGGCAGCGCGCACGCTGAAGGCGCTCGAGCCCAAGCTCACCGTCACCCTGGTCGAGCCCAACCCGGTGTTCACGGCCTGCCCGTTCTCGAACAACGTGCTGGCGGCGCTGCGGGAGATCGCCCAGCAGCAGTTCGGCTATGACGGCGTGCAGAAGGCCGGTGTCGTGCTGGCGCAGACCGCGGCGACGGCGGTCGATGCCTCGGGCAAGAGCGTGACGCTCGGCGACGGCACCAAGCTTCCCTACGACCGCCTGGTGCTGTCGCCCGGCATCGACATCAACTGGGGCGCTCTGCCCGGCTACGACGAAGCGGCGGCCGAGAAGATGCCGCATGCCTGGAAGGCCGGCGCGCAGACCGTGCTGCTGCGCCAGCAGCTGCAGGCGATGGACGACGGCGGTTTGGTGGTGATCTCCTCGCCGGCCAATCCGTTCCGCTGCCCGCCCGGCCCTTATGAGCGCGCGAGCCTGATCGCCTATTGGCTGAAGATCTGGAAGCCGAAGTCCAAGCTGCTGATCCTCGATTCCAAGGATGCGTTCTCCAAGCAGCGGCTGTTCCAGAATGCCTGGGCCCAGCTTTATCCCGGTCTGATCGAATGGGTGTCGCTGAGCCAGGGCGGCAAGGTGACGGCGGTCGATCCGGCTTCGCTCACCGTCGTCACCGATTTCGCGCGCCACAAGGCCGCGGTCGCCAACATCATCCCGCCGCAGAAGGCCGGCACGATCGCCCAGAAAGCGGGAGTCGCCGATCGCACCGGCTGGTGCCCCGTCGAGCCGGTCGCTTTCGAATCGACCTTGCAGCCCGGCATCCACGTCATCGGCGATTCGGCCATCATGGGCGGTATGCCGAAGTCGGCCTTTGCCGCCAACGCCCAGGCCAAGGTGTGCGCGGCGGCGATCGTCGAGCTGCTGGCCGGGCGCAAGCCCGTCGATCCGATCCTGATCAACACCTGCTACAGCCTGGTGGCACCCGACTACGGCATCTCCGTCGCCGGCGTCTATCGCCCTGACAAGGGCGTGCTGGCAGACATTCCCGGCGCCGGCGGGACCAGCCCGCTCGAAGTGGTCGGCGGCTTCCGCGGCCAGGAAGCGCTCTATGCCTCGAGCTGGTTCAGGACCATCACGACCGAGGTCTTCGGCTGAGATGATCCGTGCCGGCTTGCTGGCGGCATTCCTGGTTGCGGTTGCAGGCGTCGCGCGGGCGCAGGGAACCCAACCCTACACGGTGGTGGGCGATGCCATTCCCAAGCCCCTTGCCGACAAGCCTGGCGACGCTGCCCGCGGCCGCGCGATCGTTGCCAACCGCAGCGTCGGCCTCTGCCTGCTCTGCCACAGCGGCCCGATCCCCGAGGAGCGCTTCCAGGGCACCCTGGCGCCCAGCCTGGCGGGGGCGGGCGGGCGCTGGTCGGTGGCCCAGCTCCGGTTGCGTATTGTCGATGGCGCGCGTCTCAATCCCGACACGATCATGCCGCCCTATTACCGGACGACAGGCCTGCAGCATGTCGCCAAGCCCTTCGAGGGCAAGACCATCTTGACGGCCGAGCAGATCGAGGATGTCGTGGCCTATCTCGCGACCCTGAAGGATTGACCGATGAAGCGCACCGGTGTCATCCCGAGGCCGAAGGCCGAGGGACCTTTACGGCTACAGGAAAGGTCCCTCCCTTCGACTGCGCTCAGGGCAGGCGCTACGCTCGGGATGACAGCGAGACTGGATCGACGCGCGTTCCTCGCCGGCACTGCGCTGGTCAGCGTGTTCCCATTCGCGCCTGGGCGCGCCACGCCGGAAGCGATGGCCGCTGCCATCAAGGAAGTCGTGGGCGACAACGCCATCCGCGAGGGCCGCGTCACGCTCGACCTGCCGCCCCTGATCGAGAACGGCAATACCGTGCCGATCACGGTGTCGGTCGAAAGTCCGATGAACGAGGCCGACCACATCAAGGCGATCCACGTCTTCAACGAGAAGAATCCGCAGCCGCATGTCTTCGACGCCAGGCTCAGCCCGAGGAACGGCAAGGCGGTGATCGCCACGCGCATCAAGCTCGGCGATTCACAGAAGATCGTTGCCATCGCCGAGACCAGCAAGGGCGAGTTCTTCAGCGCCAGCGCCGACGTGATCGTCACGCTCGCCGCCTGCCTGGAGGACCTCACATGACCCAGGTCCTCATCAACGCGCCCAAGACCGCGAGGAAGGGTGAGGTGATCGAGCTCAAGGCGCTGATCCTGCATCCCATGGAGACCGGCTTCAGGCCCGGCACCAACGGCCGCATCATCCCGCGCAACATCATCGAGCGTTTCACCGCGAGCTGGAACGGCAACGAGATCTTCCGCATGGAATTCTCGCCGGCGATCGCGGCCAACCCGTTCGTGTCGTTCTTCGCGGTGGCGGCGGAGGGCGGCAAGATCACCTTCCGCTGGACCGGCGACGAAGGCTTCGCCGTCGAAGAGTCCGTCGCCATTGACGTTGCGTGATCTTTTAGGCGCGCGCGCGGCCCTGGTGCTGCTGCCGGCGGTCTTCGCGGCGTCCTTCGTGATGGCGCAGGCAGGCGCCGACAAGCGCCGTTCGGGCTACCAGGACATGGGCGCGGCCCTGCAGAAGATGCAGGACGACGACACGGCCAACCCGGGCATGCTGTTCGTCCAGCTCGGTCAGCAGCTCTGGGCCAAGCCGGCAGGTGCCGTCAACAAGGCGTGCGCGGACTGCCACTCCGTCGCCGACATGAAGGGCGTCGCGGCGCGCTATCCCGCCATGACCAAGGACGGCGACACGCCGATCGACCTCGAGGGTCGCATCAGGCTCTGCCGTACGGTCAACCAGCAGGCCGAGCCGTTGGCGCCGGAAAGCCGCGAACTGCTGTCGCTGACGGCCTTCGTCGCCAACCAGTCGCGCGGCCTGCCGATCGTGCCGCCGGCCGATCCCCGGCTGGCGCCCTTCCGCGAGCAGGGAGCGGCGATCTACCAGCGCCGCCAAGGGCAGCTCAATCTCAGCTGCGCCATCTGCCATGACGACAATGCCGGCAAGAAGCTTGCCGGCGTGACGATTCCGGAAGCCCATCCGACCGGCTATCCGCTGTACCGGCTGGAGTGGCAGGCCTTGGGCTCTCTGAAGCGGCGCCTGCGCAACTGCTTGGTCGGAATCCGCGCTGAAGCCTACCCCTATGACGCTGTCGAATACGTCGCCCTCGAGATTTACCTGATGGATCGGGCCAGGGGCATGGTATTTGAATCGCCGGGGGTAAGGCCTTGAACCGCATGCCTTCGCGAGCTCAGTCGTGTCGTTTGTCGAGACGTTCGGTATTGGCTGGCCTGGCAATGGCCGGTGCGTCGACCGGCGATGGAGCGGCGCAATCGAGTGGCCTGAAATTCGCGACCGGTAGCGAAGGCGGCGGCTTCGTCGTCTATGCCAGCGGCTTCGTCGACGCGGTCAAATGGGCGAACCCGAAGATCGGGGTGAGGTCCATGCCCACCCGCGGCAGCGTGGAAAACGTCCCGATGCTTGAAGCGGGCACTGTCGACATCGGCTTGGTGTTCGGCGAGACGGCCCAGGAGGTGTTCAATCCCAAGAGTGGCTCGCCGACCCAGCTCAAGGTGATCACCACCGCCTATTCGAGCGCCGGCATGTTCGTCGTGCGGGCCGACAGCCGCTATCGCACCATCAAGGATCTCATGGGGCGTCCTGTCGTATGGAATGGGCGCGGATCGGGATTGGCGCTGCAGGGACGCTACGTGATGGAAGGCCTCGGGCTCGATCCCGAGAAGGACTTCGAGGCGATCTATACGGACAACCTCGTCGACGGGCCGGCCATGATCCTCGAAGGCCGGGCGTCGGCGCTGTGGGGCGCCGGAAATCGCTGGCCGGGATTCGTCAAGATCGCGAGTGACGCGCGCGGGGCCCGCTTCATCACGCCGAGCGAAGAGCAGGTCACGCGCATCGTCGACAAGTACCCGTTCATGCGGCGCATCTCCGTTCCCGCCGCACGCTATCCCGGCCAGTCCGAGGCGCTGCTGACCGTCGGATCGTGGAGCTACGTGTTGGCGCGGCCTAACCTGGACGAGGCGCTCGGCTACGATCTGGCGGCGGCGCTGCACAAGGCCGAGCGCATGGGCAACATGTTCGGCGTTGCCGAAAGCACCGCGCAGAACACGCTGAAGGCGCTGCCTCGCCAGGACGCCCTGCATCCGGGAGTCGAGCGTTACTTTCGCGAGGCCGGGCTGATCAAATAGGCAATCGGGCGCAATTTGATCGCGGCCAAGGGCGTGGTATTCGAGTGTTCGCAGCCAAGGCCGCAAACCGATAGTGGCACTCCCATGTCGTCGCACACGCATTCGCAGGCAGAACCTCGCCGCTTGCCGCGGCGTTCGGTGCTGGCTGGTCTGGCAATGGCCGGCGCAGCGACCGGCGAGGGCGCGGCGCAATCGGGCGGCGTGAAGTTCGGCACCTCGGGCGAGGGCGGCGGCTTCATCATCTACGCCGGCGCTTTCGTCGACGCCATCAAATGGGCCAATCCGTCGATCGGCGTCCGGCCCGTGCCGACCCGGGGCAGTGTCGAGAACGTGCCGCTGCTGCAGGAGGGCAAGCTCGACATCGGCCTGGTGTTCGGCGAGGTGGCGCAGCAACTCTTCAACCCCAAGGCGGGCGCGCCGACCAAGCTCAAGGTGATCTGCACCGTCTACGCGAGCCCGGGCATGTTCGTCGTGCGCGCGGACAGCCGTCATCGCACCATCGATGATCTCAAGGGCCGGCCGGTCATCTGGAACGCCAAGGGGGCGGCGCTGGCGCTGCAGGCGCGCTACGTCCTGGACGCATTGGATCTCGACCCCGACAAGGACTTCGAGGCGATCTACACCGACCGCATGATCGACGGTCCGGCGATGATCCTGGAAGGCCGGGCCTCGGCATTGTGGGGCTCGGGCAACCGCTGGCCGGGCTTCGTCAAGGTCGCCAGCGATCCGCGCGGTGGCCGCTTCATCACGCCCGACGACAAGCAGATCGATCGCATCGTCGCCAAGCACAATTTCATGCGGCGCATCGCCATTCCCGCCGGCCGCTATCCCGGCCAGTCCGATCCGATTCTGACCGTGGGATCGTGGAGCTACGTGCTGGCGCGGCCCTACCTCGACGATTCCGTCGGCTATGCGCTGGCGGCGGCGCTGCACAAAGTGGAAAAGGCGGGCAGCCTGTTTGGCGGCCAGCTCGCCGAGAGCACCGTCAAGAACACGCTGGCCTCGCTGCCGCGCCTCGACGTCCTGCAAGGCGGCACCGAGCTCTACTACAGGGAGATTGGTGCGATCTGATAGCCGACAACCTCACCCTGAGGAGGGCGCGCATTCGAGACGCACCGCTTCGCGGTGCTCCTCAGGGTGAGGTCGGGTTGAAGTGAGAATTTTCTCTCCGCATAGCTCAGCGGAGACAGAACTGCTGTTCCGCCGCCGCTATTCGACCGCCCGTTTTGTTGCCCGCGTGATCGGCCTGGACCTACAGTCGGGGGATGTTGAGCCTTGCCAACCAGTTCGTTGCCCGCGCCACGCGCCTGTTTCTCGCCGCTCGCGAACCTGCGCTGTGGACCGTCTCCGCTCATGGTCGCGTCGTGGGCTCGCTGGTCTGTCAAAACGGCGCCTGGCGGCTCTCCTGGTTCAACGGCGCTGACCGCCGCCTCACCAGCTATGCCGGCCCGGTCGGCGGGGACGTCGAGGCCCTGGCGGAGAGCCTGAGTGCCCGGCTCGGCGCCCCGGTGCGCCTGGAATCGCAGCCGGTCTAAAACCCCACAGTTGAGATTTGCCAAACAAGGACCGACAGTGCCCTTGGCGCCGTTGTGGCGTCGCGGCTGTCCTCACGGGTGACTGATCCATGGATGCGATCGACCGCAAGATCGTGGCCCTCCTGCAGGAGGATGCCAGCCTCTCATTGGCGCAGATCGCCCATCGCGTCGGCCTGTCGCAAAGCCCGTGCTGGAAGCGCATCCAGCGCCTGGAGAAGGCCGGCATCATCCTGCGCCGCGTGGCGCTGATCTCGCCCGAATCCATCGGTGTGGGGCTGACAGTGTTCGTCTCGATCGAAACCGGCGATCATTCCTCGGCCTGGATCGCGAAGTTCGCGCAGCTCGTCACCGCCATGCCCGAAGTCATGGAATTCCACCGCATGGCCGGCGACATCGACTACATGCTGCGCGTGGCGGTGCCCGACATGCAGGCCTACGACGCCTTCTACAAGAAGCTGATAGACACCATGCCGCTCAAGAACGTGACCTCGCGCTTCTCGATGGAGCGCATCAAGTCGACGACGGCCTATCCGATCTCGGCAGACGTGAAGGCAGCGAAGAAGCGGTAGTCTCTCTCCGACTCATGTTCCTCTCCCCCGCCAGCCTCTCCCCTTAGCGGGGGAGAGGAGCATGAGTAGAGCGTAACGCGTCGAACACTCTCTTCGCCGGACGCGACAGGCGTTTTGAATCGCGCACGCAGAGCATGAGCTCGCGATTGGCCCAGGGTTCGGCGAGGCGGACGATGGCGAGCGGCAGGCCGCGGCGCTGCCGGCGCGCTGCGGCTTCCGGTACGATGCCGACACCCACACCCGCCGCCACCATGGTGCAGACGGCATCGAGGCTGCTCACCCGGACGCGCAGCCGCAGCATGCGTCCCAGTCGGGCCGCCTGCATCGCGAGGTGCCCGTCGAGGGCCGTGCCGCGCGGCAGGCCGACGAAGTCGAGGTCGAGCAGCTCGGCAAAGCCTGCCTGCCGCCGGCGCGCCAGCCGATGCCCGAGCGGCACGATCAGCACGAGCCGGTCCGGCCGGAACGGATGGCTTTCCAGGCCGGCGGCGAGGGCGGCCTGCGAGGCGATGCCGATGTCGGCGTCGCCCGCGGCGATGGCGGCGGCGATCGCCGGGCTCTCGCGGTCCTCGAGATCGAGGTCGATCGTGGGATTGGCGGCCAGGAAATCCGCCAGCAGCTTGGGCAGGTGCTCGGACAGCGCCGCCGTGTTGGCGAGCACGCGCACACTGCCCTTCAGCCCGCGCGAATAGGCGGAAAGCTCGCCGCGCATGGTGTCGACCTGCTGCAGCACGATTCGGGCATGGTCGAGCAGGCTGCGCCCGGCGTCGGTCAGCCGCACGCCACGCCGGCTGCGCTGCAGCAGCGGCACGTCCAGCAGCTCCTCCATGCCGCGAATGCGCGCGCTGGCCGACGCCAGCGCGAGGTGCGAGCGCTCGGCGCCGTGGGTGATGCTGCCGGTCTCGGCAACGTGCCGGAACAGGCGAAGGTCGGTGAGATCGAAGCGCATGGCCAGCCTCTGTTTGATACGCATTCAGAATCCATATTCTCCACATTGTCGGCCCGCGGTCTGCGGCCAATCGTGGGCCGTGGCTCCCTCGACCCTGATCCTGGTCTGCCTGGTGTTCGTCCTGTCGGGCTTTACCAAGGGCATCATCGGCCTTGGCCTGCCGACCATCGCCATGGGCCTGCTGGCCGTCGTGCTGCCGCCGGCCGAGGCGGCGGCGCTGCTGATCCTGCCGTCGCTGGTCACCAACGTCTGGCAGATGCTGGACGGGCCGCATCTCGCCCGTCTGCTGCGTCGCCTGTGGCCACTGAACCTCGGCGTCTGCCTCGGCACGTGGCTCGGCGCAGCCCTTCTGGCCGGCGTCGGCGGCCGCTTTGGCGGCCTGGCGCTCGGCGTCGCCTTGATCGCCTATGCCGCCTCGGGTCTCGCTGCCCTGCGCCTGGTCGTGCCGCGCACGGCCGAGCCTGTCCTTGGTCCTGTCACTGGCGTCCTGACGGGCGGCATCACAGCGGCTACCGGCGTGTTCGTCATTCCGGCGGTTCCCTATCTTCAGGCGATCGGACTGCAGAAGAACGAGTTGGTGCAGGCGCTCGGCCTTTCCTTCACGGTCTCGACGCTCGCACTGGCAGCAGCTTTGGCGGGCGTCGATGCTTTCGCTGTCGAGCTCCTCCTGCCATCCTTGCTGGCCGTCGTCGTTTCCCTGGCCGGCATGCGGCTCGGCCAGGAGGTGCGCGCCCGGTTGCGGCCGCAGGCCTTCCGGTTGTGCTTCTTTCTTGGGCTGCTGGCGCTCGGCGCCTATCTCGCACTGCGTGGTCTTGGCTGAGCGTTGGATGGACGGTCGGCGGGTCCGGCGGTACGGTCCGGAACCGCCTTTCCATCCGGAGCGTTTCAATGACCGTGCACGCCCTCAAGAAGTCGAATGTCGCCAACCTTCGAGCGGATGTCTCCCCCGAGGAGTGGCAGGCGCGCGTCGACCTCGCCGCCGCCTATCGGCTGATCGACCTCTATGGCATGTCCGATCTGATCGCCAACCACATCTCGATGCGCGTGCCGGGTGAGCCCGACGCCTTCCTGATCAACGCCTACGGCCTGCTCTACGAGGAGATCACCGCCTCGAGCCTGATCAAGATCGACCACGAGGGTAACGTTCTCGCGCAGCCGGACTTCGGCGAGCTCAAGTATGGCGTCAACCGCGCCGGCTTCGTGATCCATAGCGCCATCCACATGGCCAAGCCCGAGGTGAACTGCATCATCCATACCCACACCTGGGCGGGCATGGCGGTCTCGACCATGGAATGCGGCCTGCTGCCCAATACCCAGACCGCGATGCGCTTCGCCAAGATCAGCTATCACGACTTCGACGGCGTGGTGATCGATACCGCCGCGCGCGAGGCGCTGGCCAAGGATCTCGGCGACAACAACGCCCTGATCCTGCGCAATCACGGCCTGCTGACCACGGGCGCCACCATCCCGGAGGCGTTCAACGCCATGCACCGGCTGGAGCTCAGCTGCAAGACGCAGATCGCGGCCATGTCGTGCAACACCCCGCTCATCAAGGTGCCGGACGACGTCGTCCACACGACCTACATGAATTTCCAGCCGCATGTCCGTCGCCCGTTCGGCGTGATGGACTGGCCGGCGTTGCTGCGGAAGCTCGACCGGATCGATCCGGGCTTCCGCGACTGATTGGAAACCCCGCACAGCTCGCTGCGCGCCTTCGCCGCCATCGCCGCGGGCTACTGGACGGCGCCTGGCCATAGGTTGGTCGCCTGGATGCTGACCGCCGGCATGGTGGTGTTCGGCGTCATCAATGTCGCCATTGCGCTCTGGCTCAACCTGTGGAATCGCGACTTCTTCAATGCTCTGGAGAAGCGCGATACCTCGCTGCTGGTCGAGCAGCTCTACATCCTGGCGGCAATCGTGGTGTCGGGTGGCGTCTCCGTCGCCATCCATCTGCACGTCCGGCGTCGCCTGCAGATCTACTGGCGCGGCTGGCTGACCCAGGTCACGACGCGGCGCTGGCTGCATGCCGGCCGGCAGTACCAGCTCGGCCTGCTGGCCGACGAGTGCGACAATCCCGACGGCCGCATCGCCGAGGATATCCGTGTCTCGACCGAGCTTGCCGTCGAGTTCGCGCAGAGCATCCTGCAATGCATCCTGCAGCTGATCACCTTCCTGAGCGTGCTATGGGCTCTGTCGGGCGAGATGCCGATCAAGATCGGCACGATGGAATTCTCGCTGCCGGGCTACATGGTATGGGCGGCCGTGCTCTATGCCCTGTTTGGCTCGATCCTGACCTATGCGCTGGGCCGTGGCCTGATCGAGGCAGGCAACGTCCGCCAGGGGCGCGAGGCCGACATGCGTTCGGTCCTGATCCGGGCTCGCGAGAACGCCGAGGGCATCGCCCTGATGCGCGGTGAGGCCGACGAGCGGGCCCGCCTGCAAGGCGCCATGGGCGACCTGCGCAACGCCTGGCATGCCCAGACGCGCGGTCAGGGCAGCCTCGCCCTGCTCACCAGCGCGCTTGCCTATCTCGCACCCGTCGTGCCGCTGATCGTGGCGTTGCCGCGCTATCTCGGTGGCGAGCTGCAGCTCGGCGGGCTGATGCAGACGGCCCAGGCCTTTTCCAACGTCCAGTGGGCGCTGTCGTGGTTGATCGACAACTTCCCGCGCTTCGCCGACTGGCGCGCTTCGATCGATCGCGTCGTCCACCTGCATCACGCCTTGCATGACCTCGAGGATACGATCGAAGCGCCGCACGGCGAGCACATCGAGGTGACGCCGGGCGGCTCCGACCTTTTGGTATTGCGAGAAGTCGGTCTGTCTCGTCCCGACGGGGAGGCGCTGGTCGCCGAGGCCGAGGTCGAAATCCAGCCCGGCGAGCGCGTGTTGATCCGCGGCCAGTCGGGCAGCGGCAAGAGCACCATCATGCGCGCCATCGCCGGCGTCTGGCCGTGGGGCCGGGGCTCGGTCAGCTTGCCCAGAGGCCGCATCGCCTTCATGCCGCAGAAGCCCTACTTCCCGCTCGGTACGCTGCGCGAGGCGATGCTCTATCCCGAGAATCCCGAGCACATCGACGACGATGGCCTGCGCGAGGCTCTGCACAAGGTAGGCCTCGATCATCTACGCGGCCGGCTCGACGAGACACAGCGCTGGGATCACATCCTGTCGGGCGGCGAACAGCAACGCGTAGCCTTCGCCCGGGTGCTGATCCAGAGGCCGCACTGGGTGTTCATGGACGAGGCGACCTCGGCGCTGGACGAGCCGGGCCAGGCCAATGTCATGAAGCTCCTGGCCGATGAGCTGCCGAACACCGCCGTGGTCAGCATCGGCCATCGTCCCGGCCTGGAGGCCTTCCACACCCGCGAGCTGGTGCTGGAGCCGGGCGACGAGGGCGCTCAGTTGCGGGCGCGTCCTGGCCAACGCGGCCTGCGCGACATCTATCGCAGGATGTCGGCCGCCAGCCGGGCTGAGGGATCCGGGCCGGGCTTCTGGCCGACCTTCCGCAGGACATTCATCGGCCGCTGAGGGGCGGGGGCAACGCATTGCCCCTGCGCACGTTCGGATGGGAACCACCGTCAGAAGGGGGATTCCCATGGCTTTGTCGACGCGTACATGGACTTGGGCCGCCTTGACGGCCAGCGCCGCTGTCCTGACCCTCGCGATCGCGCACGCCCAGCAGCCGCCACCGGGTCCGCAGCCGCCGCCGGCGCGGGGCGCCACCAGCTACATGCCGGTCGACCTCAAGGAGCCCTTCGCTGCGGTCATGGCGCGCATGAAGGCGGCACAGCCCGCCGTGCAGAAGCGGCAGGCCGATCTGCTGGCCGAGCGCTACGACCTCGCCAACCGTGCCGCCGCGGGCGTGACCATGACGCGCGGCAAGCCGGTGCAGGAGGGCGTGCGCGTGAAGCTGCCGGCGGGCACGAGCTGGGCCCAACTTGCCGGCCTCAACAGCACCGACATCCGCGAGCGTGGCCTGTTCCCCAAGGGCTTTTTGCCATTGCCGCATCCCAACCATCCCGAAGGCGGCATGCTGTTCCCCAAGTTTGCCATCGAGGAGATCAAGAAGCAGGAGGCGCGGGACCTCACGCGCTTCGACCTGGAATTTGACCTGCCCGATCACCTGCTGCCGGAATTCCCGGCGCCGATCTTCCTGACCACGCGGCCTGATCTCGGCGATGTCTCGCAGGGCAAGCTGGTCACCATCGACAACTTCCATGAGCTGTTCAACGGCCTGCTCAACCCCAAGCAGCTCGAGGGCCTGCGCCTGCTGGTGACGCCCTTCCCGCAGCAGCAGTTCAACCAGACCGAGGACCGCCGCACCGAGAAGGCGAGCCGCGGCGTCGCCTGCTTCGACTGCCATGCCAACGGCCACACCAACGCCGCCACCCATCTGGTGGGCGACATCCGCCCGCAGGAGTTCCGCCATCGCATCGACACGCCGCCCCTGCGCGGCCTCAATATCCAGCGCCTGTTCGGCTCGCAGCGGGCCCTGAAGACAGTCGAGGACTTCACCGAGTTCGAGCAGCGCGCCGCCTACTTCGACGGCGATCCGGTGATTGCCACCAAGAAGGGCGTGAACGTGCTGGAGCGCGGCAGCCAGGTCCATTTCATGGCCGAGTTCCAGGCGTTGCTCGACTTCCCGCCGGCGCCCAAGCTCGACCTTTTCGGCAAGCTTGATCCGGGCAAGGCGACGGCCGCCGAGCTGCGTGGTCAGGAGGTGTTCTTCGACAAGGGCCAGTGCTCGGCCTGCCACACGGCGCCGTTCTACACCGACAACCTGATGCACAACCTGCAGGTCGAGCGGTTCTTCAAGCCGCAGATGGTCAACGGCCGCTTCGCCACGGCCGACGGCCCGATCAAGACCTTCTCGCTGCGCGGCATAAAAGACTCGCCGCCGTACCTCCACGATGGTCGGCTGCTGACTCTCGACGACACGGTGGAGTTCTTCAACCTGGTGCTGGGCACCAAGCTCACCGACCAGGAGAAACAGGATCTGGTGCAGTTCCTGCGGACGCTGTAGGTGCTGTTCCCGGAGCGTCCGGGGGCAGCATGCAGTGCGAGACCGACAAGGCCACGATCGACTACGAGGTGCACGGCGAGGGCCGGCCGATCCTGCTGCTGCACGGCTGGACGATGGATCGCCATGTCGAAATCTTCGACTACGAGAAGATTTTTACGGCGCGGCCCGGCTGGCGGCGGATCTATCCCGACCTCCCTGGCATGGGCCGATCGGTGGCGAAGGTCGGCTTCGCCAACCAGGATGATGTTCTGGATGCGCTGTTGGCCTTCGTCGATCAGGTGTTGCCGGACGGCCGGTTTGCCCTCGCCGGTACGTCGCTCGGCGCCTACCTGGCGCGGGCCATCGCGGCCCGCCGCCGGTCCAGGATTGCCGGCCTGCTCCTGCGTGTGCCTTGCATCTTCGCCGAGGACGCGCGCCGCACCCTGCCGCCGTTCCAGGCGCTGGTGACGGATCCCGATGGCCGGGCGGACCTGAACGGCCTCCTGATCGAGACGCCCGCCTATGCCCAGGCGCTGAAACACAAGGACGATGCGGTGGTGCAGCCGGCCATCCAGACCACGGCCCCGATCGCCAACGAGATCCGCGCCGATCCCAAGCGCTATGGCTTCTCCTTCGACCTGATCGAGGCCGAGAAGACATTCGACGAGCCGACCCTGATCATCGCCGGTCGGCGCGACACCACCGTCGGCTACCGCGATGCCTGGAGCATTTTGGACAGCTATCCGCGCGCCACCTTCGTGGCCCTCGATCGCGCCGACCACGGCTGGCCGATGGAGACGCCCAACCTGCTGCCTGCCCTGATCGACGATTGGCTGGCGCGCATCGCGCTTGCCGAGCGGGGCCCGTGACATGGAAATGAGACAGGCTACCGCCGCTGACGCCGGCGCGATCCGCGACCTGACGCGGGTCGCCTACGCCAAATGGGTGCCGCTGATCGGCCGCGAGCCCAAGCCCATGATGGCCAACTACGACGAAGCCGTCGCCCGCCATCGCTTTGATCTCCTGTACATCGACGGCACGCTCGCCGCCCTGATCGAGACGATCCGCGAGGCCGATCACCTGCTGGTCGAGAACGTCGCCGTCTCGCCGGCCTTTCAGGGTCGCGGGCTCGGCCGCAAGCTGATGGCGCACGCCGAGCTGCTGGCGCGCGAGCAGGGTTTCGATACGATCCGGCTCTACACCAACCAGCGCTTCGCCGAGAACATCGCGCTCTATCGCCGGCTCGGCTACCAGATCGATCGCGAGGAGGTGGTTCCGGTCGGAGTCGTGACCCACATGAGCAAGCAGCTCCTTTAGGTCGTTTGGCGACGCGCCCGCTGTTCTGACCGCAGTTCTTGACAACAGGTAACCGTAGTTATATTATAGGCCGTTGCGTCGGTTTCCGGCGTTCCTGCTCTATGCATCGTTTATCTGTCCCATCAGGGTGGCCGCTGCCGCCTGCCGGCTGCTGTCCGGAATTTACTGTCTCAGTTTTGGGGTGCACTCCAAACGCCACCATCAAGGGGGAGTAGCGGAAACTGCGGGAACTGCGGAAACGCCCGGCGGCAGCGGCCCGAGGCTTGAAAGCGCGAGGCGCGGGAAGGGGGCGGAAATTGCGGGAACTGCGGAAACCCCTGGCGTTGCTGGCAACGCATGCATCGCGCGAGAGGCGCCAGGGCCGGGCGCGGCGTCATCTCACCGCGTAGGTGAAGGAGCCGCCGGTCTGGCGTCCGCCGCCGGTCGACGAAGGGACCGTGGCCGCCTCGTACACGAACAGGATGAAATCGCTGAAAGCCTTGCGGCCGTCGAACGCCTCCTGCTGGGCGGCGCGCGGGCAGTCGCCCTCGGGGTTGCCGCAGACATAGAACGACGTCGACCCGTGCGAGCCGAGGCTCACCATATCGCCGGTCTTCTGGCTCCGGATGAAATGGTATTTCAGGTTCGGATTGATGTGCGGGCGCAGTTGCTTGGCGTTGAGATCGTCGATGCAGATGATACAGCTCGGCCCCTGGGTGAACGTCGGGTCGACATGGACGATGCGCGACTGCGATTCCCTTGTGTTGTTGTTCGGGCAGCCGTCGATCCTGAAGGCGACGTTGCCGCTGTTCGGCGCGACGTTGAGCGCCTGCAGAGGATACTCGCACAGGAACAGATTCTCGGCCTCTTCCAGGGTGAGGGTCCGCGCCCCGAGATGCGGCATGGTCCCGGTCACGTACTGGTAGAGCGCCCGCAGGCGGCGGAGCTGGGGCGCCGAGTTGAGGGGCACCATCGTCCAGCTCTGGGTCCAGCTGTCCGTCATCTGCACGCCGAGCGTGGGCGTGGGCGACGTGACCTGGGTCGAGAACTGCGAGCCCGCGAACCGTCCTGTGCCGTCGCGCGCGATCGTCATGGTCGGCAGGCCGATGGGGATGCTGACCGAGGGCGTGACGGCGTTGAGGGTCTGCGCCGTGCCGATGGAGATCGTCGCCTGCGAGGGCACGAACTCGGGATCCGTCAGCGCCTGCGCCAGGTTGTAGAGGATCTGCCGCTTGGTGAGCGAGTTGAGCGAGGAGGCGAGGTCGGCGGTGTTGTAGTTCAGCTGCGTGCTGGCACAGCCACAGACGAGCACGCAGGCAGCGATCCAGACCAGGCGCAAGGACATCCAGGCACCATACGGGAAAGCCGGAGCGACCGTTTGACTGCCTGTCCACGGAGTGTTGACTGGTTGTCCCAAACAGGCGGATTCAGGCCCGGGACTTGCCCAGAAGGTGGTCGGAGATGATGCGCTGCTGGATCTCCGACGTGCCCTCGAAGATCTTGGTCAGCCGGGCATCGCGCCAGTAGCGCTCGACGGCGTGAAGGGTGGTGTATCCGGCGCCGCCGAACACTTGCAGCGCCTCGGAGGTGACGCGTTCGGCCATCTCGGAGGCGAACAGCTTCACCATGGCCGCCTCCTTGTCGCAGCGGCGCTTCTGGTCGATCTCGTCGCACACGAAGTACATGAGCTGGCGTGCCGCCTCGATGTCGGTCGCCATGCGGGCGAGGCGAAAGCGCGTGTTCTGGAAATCGCCGATCGCCTGGCCGAACTGGCGGCGCTCCTGGGCGTAAGCCGTGGCGTCCTCCAGCGCGCCGCGGGCGAGGCCGATCGAGCGGGCGGCGGTGTGGGCGCGGGCCCGCTCGAGGCCCGCCGAGATGTAATAGAAGGCGCGGCCCTCCTCGCCGATCAGGGCGGAGCCCGGCAGGCGGCAGTCGTCGAAGGCGAGCTCAAAAGTCTTCCAGCCGAAGTAGCCGATCTTGGGAATCGGCGCGCCCTTCACACCGGGCGGCAGGGTGCCGCGCGGCTTCTCGATCAGGAAGGACGACAGGCCGACATGCTTGCGCTTGGGATCGGGCGGATCGGAGGTGCGCGCCACCAGCATGATGTAGTCGGCGCCGTCGGCGAAGGTGCACCAGTATTTGTTGCCGTTGATCACCCAGTCGTCGCCATCGCGCCGGGCGCGGCAGGAGATCGCGCCCAAATCCGAGCCGACGTTCGGTTCCGACATGGCCGCGGCGCCCAAGAACTCGCCACGAGCGGCCCGCGGCAGGAAAACCGCGCGTTGTGCGTCGGTCATGCCGCGACCGGCCGACAGGCCGTTGCCGCGGGCGATGATGGAGGCGACGCTCATCCAGGCGCGTGCCAGTTCCTCGGTGATCAGGCAGTACTCGAACACGCCCAGGCCCAAACCGCCGTACTGCTCGGGGATGACGATGCCGAAATAGCCCATGTCGGCCAGCTTTTTAATCAGCTCCGGCGGGATGTCGCCTTTCTCCGGGTCGAGCCTGTTGGCGACCGGCAGCACCTCCTTCATGGCGAAGGCGCGCGCCGTCTCCTGGATCAGCCGGCGCTCGTCGGTCATGTAGCCCATGGCGTTTCTCCCTGCGTTGCCCCAGCATAGCAGCCAAATCATCCGCTCCTTGAGGAGACGACCATGTTGAAGGCCCTTGTGGGCTCGTTTGCCGCGCTCTTTCTCTCTGCGGCTTCCGCCGCGGCGCAGGCCCAGAGTCCGGGAGATTGGCCGAACAAACCCATCACCATCCTGATGGGTTTTCCGGCGGGCTCCGGCGTCGATGTCGTCGCCCGCATGCTGCAGCCCTCACTCGAGAAGTCGCTCGGCCAGCGCCTGGTCATCGACTACAAGAGCGGCGCCGGCGGCAATCTTGCTTCGGAAGCCGTCGCCCGCGCCCAGCCCGACGGCTACACCTTCCTGCTCGGCACGGCAGCGACGCACGGCGTCAACGCGGCGCTCTACAGCAAGCTCGGCTTCGATGTCGAGGCCGACTTCACGCCGATCTCGACCATCGTCGACGTGCCCAACGTGCTGGCGATCAATCCCGAGGTCATCGACGCCAAGACCGTCCAGGACTTCATCGCCAAGGTGAAGGCGGCGCCCGGCAAGTACAGCTTCGCCTCGACCGGCAACGGCACGGGCACCCATCTCGCCTTCGCCGCCTTCAACGCGCAGGCCGGCCTCGACATGGTGCACGTGCCCTACAAGGGCGGGCCGGACGCCACCAACTCGGTGCTGAAGGGCGAGACCTGCTGCGTGTTCGCGCTGCTGCAGGCCATGATCCAGCATGCCAAGTCGGGCAAGGTGCGGCTGCTCGGCGTGACCACCGCCAAGCGCGTCGGCGCCATGCCCGACCTGCCGACCATCGCCGAGCAGGGCATGCCAGAATACGAGAGCTACATCTGGTTCGGGATCTTCGCGCCCAAGGGCCTTGACCCCGCGATCGCGGCCAAGATGAACGCTGCACTCAAGACAGCGATCGAAGACCCCGAGATCAACAAGAAGCTGGTCGAGCTCGGCAACACGCCGCGTTACGAGACGCTGGAGCAGTTCAAGGCGACGGTGAAGCGCGACCGCGCCAAATGGGCCGAGACGGTGAAGGCCGTCGGTGCGAAGATCGACTGATGGCCGGCACCAACATCGCCCGCGGCGGCAAGTCGATCTATGGGGCGCCGCTCGGCATCCTGATGCTGGAAGCGCGTTTCCCGCGCATCCCGGGCGACATGGGCAACGGCGCGACCTGGCCGTTTCCTGTTCTCTTCCGCGTCGTACGCGGCGCCAGCCCGGAGAAGGTGGTGCTGAACGGCGCCACCGGCCTGTTGCAGGACTTCGTCGCCGCGGCGACCGACCTGGTCGATCTCGGCGCCGAGGCGATCACCACCAACTGCGGTTTCCTGTCGATCTTCCAGCGCGAGATCGCCGCCGCCGTCGGCGTGCCGGTGGCGACGTCGTCCTTGATGCAGGTGCCGTGGGTGCAGGGGACCCTGCCGCCCGGCAAGCGCGTCGGCATCGTCTCGGTGAGCGCACAAAGTCTCACGTCGGCGCATCTCGAAGGCGCGGGTGTCCCGCTCGACGCGCCGATCGCCGGCACCGAGAACGGTCGCGAGTTCTTCCGCGTGCTGATCAAGGGCGAGAAGCAGGACCTCGACGTCGATCTCGCCCGCGAGGACGTGGTCGAGGCGGGCAAGGGCCTGGTCGCGCGCCATCCCGACATCGGCGCCATCGTGCTCGAATGCACCAACATGCCGCCCTATGCCGCGGCGCTGCAGGCGGCGGTGGGCCTGCCGGTCTACGACATCTACTCGATGATCACCTGGTTCCACGCCGGCGTTCGGCCAAGAGACTTCGGCTAACGCGCGTCCTCGGCGATCATCACCGAACCCTTCTCGGCGATCATGATCGTGGGTGCGTTGGTGTTGCCGGTGGTGAGCGTCGGCATCACCGAGGCGTCGATCACGCGAAGGCCTTCGATGCCGCGCACGCGCAACCGTGAATCGACCACCGCGCGCGGGTCTTCGCCCATCTTGCAGGTACCGACCGGGTGATAGAGCGTGTTGCCGGCGCGTCGGGCATAGGCCAGCAGGTCGGCCTCGCTGACGAGATCAGGCCCCGGCTGGATCTCGCCCTTGCTGTGCTGCGCCAGCGCAGGGGCCGCAAAGATCTTGCGCACATGGCGCGTGCCGCCGAGCAGCGCCAGCTCATCGGTGTGCGCGGAGAGGTAGTTGGGCTTGATCGCCGGCCGCGCGAAGGGATCGGCGGAGGCCGCCATGATGGTGCCGCGGCTGTCAGGCTTCACGACGCAGACCACGCAGCTCATGCCCGGCTGCTCGTCGAGCTGGCCGAACTTCAAAGGATGCGTGCTGCCCGGCGTGAACAGCAGCTGCAGGTCGGGCGAGGCGAGCCCCTCGCGGCTGTCGCAGAACACCTGCGCGGTGGTGACGCCAAAAGTCAATGCGCCCTTGCCGGTGAGGGCAAAGCGCAGGATCTCCGGCAGCACGCGCGGGAAGCGGGCGATCTCGTTCACCGTCGGCGTGCCGTGCACGCGATGCACCACGCGGATCACGTAGTGGTCCACGAGATTGGCGCCGACTCCGGCCAAGTCGTGCACCACGGGGATGCCGAGCGACTGCAGGTGCTCGGCGGGCCCGATGCCCGAGATCTGCAGGATGTGCGGCGAGTTGATGGTGCCGCCCGACACGATCACCTCGCGGTTGGCGCGCACCTCGGTGAGGTTGCCGCCGCGCTGGAAGGTGACGCCCGTGCAGCGCTTGCCCTCGAACAAGAGCCTGCCGCCCTGCGCCTCGGTCTCGATGCGCAGGTTGGGTCGCCCCTTGGCCTCGCGCAAAAAGGTCTGCGCCGTCGAGCCGCGCAGGCGGCCGCGTCGTGTCATCTGCGAGTAGCCCACGCCCGAGCGCTGCTTGCCGTTGAGATCGGGATTGAACGGGAAGCCCGCCTGCTGGGCCGCTTCGACGAAGCGATGGGTGAGCGGCAGGATGGTGCGGTAGTCCTCGACCTTGAGCGGCCCGCCCTGGCCGCGCACCTCGCTGTCGCCGCCCTGCACGTAGTGCTCGGACTTCTTGAAGTAGGGCAGCACGTCGTCGTAGCTCCAGCCGCGGCAGCCCATCTGCGCCCAGCCGTCGAAATCGGCCGGCGCGCCGCGCACATAGAGCATGCCGTTGATCGAGCTCGAGCCGCCCATGACGCGCCCACGCGGCCATTCCATGCGCCGCTCGCCGGTGCCCTTCTCGGGCTCGGTCGTGTAGTTCCAGTTGACCAGCGGGTTCCTGATCAGCGAGCGCATGCCGGCCGGAATATGGATCATCGGATGCCAGTCGCTCGGCCCGGCTTCCAAAAGGATCACCGAGGCGCCCGTTTCCGACAGACGAGACGCGACCACGCATCCGGCCGATCCGGCACCCACCACGACATAGTCCGCCCTCATGGCGCTGTTCTCATTGGCGCTTCTCCCGATATCGCTCGACAACCTCCATCGGTTTCCCATACCAAGCAACAAATTTGGAGGGATGGAGCAATGCGCGGTCGTCAGGTGTTCTTCGAGACGCTGCTGGCCCACGGCGTGGATCGCATCTTCGGCAATCCCGGCACTACCGAAAGCCCGTTGCTCGATTCGCTGCTCGACTACCCGCAGCTGCAGTACATCGTGCACCTGCATGAAGGCGTGGCCGTCGGCGCCGCCAACTTCTATGCCCAGGCGAGCGGCAAGACGGCGTTCGTGAACCTGCACGTGGCGCCGGGCCTCGGCAACGGCATCGGCATGATCTACAGCGCGCTCAAGAACAACTCACCGATGGTGGTGACGGCGGGCCAGCAGGACACGCGGCTGCGGCTGCGCGATCCCGTGCTCGGCCACGACCTCGCGGCGATGGCGGCCCCGGTCACCAAGTGGAGCGTGCAGGTCGAGAGTGCCGACGAGCTCGGCCCGATCCTGCAGCGCGCCTTCAAGATCGCCAATGATGCGCCGGCCGGGCCGGTGTTCGTGGCCCTGCCCATCAACGTCGTGGAGCAGGAGACCAGGGTGCCGGCGGGCAGGCCGGCGCAGGTCTTCACGGCGAGCCGCCCCGATCCGGCGGGCATCGAGGCGATGTCGCGGCTGATCATCGCCGCCAGAAATCCGACGATCGTGTCGGGCGACGACGTGGCGCGCGCCGGTGCGGGCAAGACGTTGGAGAAGCTGGTCGAGCGCATCGGCGCCTCGGTCTGGTTCGAGGGCCTGCGCGGCCGCAACTCCTTTCCGACCGACAACACCGCCTATCGCGGCACGCTCGCCTTCGACGCGCCGGGCGTGGCCAAGCAGTTCGCCGACAACGATCTGGTGCTGCTGGTCGGCGGCCCGTTCTTCGAAGAGGTCTGGTACGGGCCCGGCTCGCCGTTCCCGGCTGGCTGCAAGGTGCTGCAGATCGAGGCTGCGCCGCCGCGCATGGCCTACAACTTTGCCGTCGATGCCGGCGTGATTGCCGACGTCGACGCCTCGCTCGAGGCGCTGTGGCAGACGACGACCGGCATCAACGGCGCCGCGGCGCGGGCGCGCCAGGAGGCTTTCCGGGCGCAGAAGCAGGCTGACGATGCCGCGCAGAAGGCACGAGTCGAGAAGGCGTGGTCGCGCACGCCAACCTCCATGGCGCGCGTCATGGCCGAGCTGAAGGCGGCATCGCCCGGCAACGTGATCGTGGTCGACGAGACCATCACGGCCAACCTCGACCTGTTCAAGACCTTCAGCTTCGCGAGCGCCGCCGACTATTACAGCGGCCGCGGCGGCGGCATCGGGCAAGGCGTGGCGGGGGGCCTCGGGGTTGCCATCGCGGAGCCGACGCGCCCCGTCCTCTGCGTCTCCGGCGGCGGGGCCTCGGTGGAATCCCCCCAAACC
>Ga0081539_10002707_pt1 | contig 24044 bp, 24 predicted proteins | sample TabmetS4T2R2_FD_71023 | JGI IMG/M metagenome (GOLD analysis project Ga0081539, IMG submission 71023) | Tabebuia heterophylla rhizosphere microbial communities from the University of Puerto Rico - S4T2R2 | ecosystem: Host-associated > Plants > Roots > Rhizosphere ...
TGCACGCATCTTGAAGATCGTCACGAGGAAGTTGATCCCGCCCAGGATCGAGCTCGTGCCGATCAGGACGAGCGCCATGATCCACAGGTCCTGGCCCGGGCCGGTCGAGGACAGCGGCTGGTCCTGGGCGAGCGGGCTGTAGCTCGTCCAGCCCGCCTGCGCAACGCCGCCGGCGACGAACCCGCTCAGGAGGAGGATCCCGGCGAGCGGCAGCATCCAGAACGAGAGCGCGTTGATCCGGGGGAAGGCCATGTCCGGCGCGCCGATCTGGAGCGGCACGACGTAGTTCCCGAAGCCCACGAGGACCGGGATGATGAACAGGAAGATCATCACGGTGCCGTGCATCGTGAAGAGCTGGTTGTACAGGAGCTCGTCCGTCAGCAGCTGCAGCCCGGGCCGGGCCAGCTCCGCTCGGACGGTGAGTGCGAACACGCCGCCGATGAAGAAGAAGATGAACGAGTTGACGAGGTAAAGGATCCCGATCTTCTTGTGATCGGTCGTCGTCAGCCATTCGTACAGGCCGCTCCGGTAGGCGGAGGCGGCGGGCGTCAGCGTCGTGGTCGCCATCGGAGCTCCCTTACTGGACCGTGAGCGTGCCGTTCATCAGGGCGGGATGGATCGAGCACTCGAACCTGTAGGTGCCCGCCGGAAGTGGCGGGACCGGGACGTCCTCGACCTTCGGTCCGACGAAGTCCTTCATGTCGAAGACCTTCTGGCCCGACGCGTCGACGATGTCGATGTCGTGGCTCGTGCCCGCGTCCTTGTTGTCGAAGTGGAAGGTGAACCCGCCGGCCGGAGCGGTCAGGGTCGCCTGGTCGAACTTGATGTTCTGGGCGACCACGTTGACTGGCGGTCCGCCGCCGGCGCCGCCGCTCGGTGCGGGCGGCGGGGTGGCGTTCTTTGCGTCAAGTTGCTGCTGGTACCAGGTCTCGAAGGCGGCCGGGTCCAGGGCGTGGACGTCGAAGACCATGATCCGATGGCCGATCCCGCACAGCTCGGCGCACTGCCCGCGGTAGGTCTGGCCGGCGTCGCTCGCGGGGATCTCCAGGTCGAACTGGTTGACGATCCCGGGCACGACGTCCTTCTTGAACAGGAACTGCGGGACGTAGAACGCGTGGATCACGTCGGGGCTCTGGAGGTAGAGGTGGGTCGTCTCGCCGGCCGGCAGGACCAGGCCGCCGTCCGGGCCCTCCGGCGCCGTGACCCGGAAGACGGGCGCCGTGGTCTCGTTCGCGTCGGCGGGGAGGTACTCGAACGTCCACTGGAACTGGCCCGCGATCGCCCGGACCTTGAGGGCCGGGTTCGGGCTCGTGGCCTCGACGCTGTTCAGGGTCGACCACGACAGGAAGAACAGGACGAGGACGATCACGGTCGGGATGAGCGTCCAGGTGATCTCGGCGAGGTTGTTGCCGTGGGTCTGCGGCGGCAGCATGTCGTCACCGGGCTTGCGCCGGTAGCGGATCACGGTCCAGATGATCAGGCCCTCGACGACGAAGAAGATGATCGCGGCGATGACGAACACGATGTCGTAGAGGGCGCGGATCTCCTGGCCCTCGACCGACTTCGCCTCGGGCGGGAAGAAGCTGTTCCAGATCGGGACGGCGTTCAACGCCACGAGGACGGCGAGCCCGGCGAGCAGGGCCGCGACGATCAGCCATCCGACGATCGCGCTGGTGGATGGCCTGCTGCCGGGGGTGGACGACATCGACAGTCCTCGAACTCGGTCGGCGACGCGTCGCGACCTGAACGGTCGTCGAGTCGCGAGGTGGAGATCGGAGCCGGCCGTTGGGCCGCGTCCGACACGGGTCGGAACGGGCCCAATGATAGCGGAGGCTCCTCGCGAAGCGTGCTGCGGCGAGTGCGGCGATCCGGGCGCGGATCCGTCGGCCCGTGCGGCGTTCCCGTGCGACGATGACCGCGATGCGCCTCATCGCTTCGGGCTCGATTCGGTCCCTCGTCGGGGTGCTCGCGGGGGCCGTCCTCGTGTTGCTCGGCGCCCGCAGCGCGGCGGCCCATGGCCCGGCACCGGCTGAGGCGCCGTCGCTCGGGAAGGTCCTCCTGGGCTGGACGATCGAGCCACTCGTGGCGCTCGGGCTCGTCGTGGCGGTCGTCGTCTGGCTCCGACTCGTCGCCCGCGTCGACCAGGCCCACCCGGCGAACCCCGTTCCGCATCGCCGGACGATCGCGTTCCTCGCCGGGCTCGGCGCGATCGCCTTCGCGCTGCTGTCCGGGATCGAGGCCTACGACACGACCCTGTTCAGCGTTCACATGATCCAGCACATCCTGCTGACCCTGGTCGCGGCGCCGCTGATCGCCCTCGGCGCGCCGATCACGCTCCTGCTCCGTGCCGCCACGCCGAACGTCCGGCGCCGGCTCATCCTGCCGATCCTCCACTCGCGGGTCGTGGGGGTCCTCGCGTTCCCCGTCGTGGCCTGGCTCGTCTTCGCCGCCGTGATGTGGGGAAGCCACTTCTCCCCGCTGTTCGACGCCTCGCTCGAAGACCCGCTCGTCCATGACCTGGAGCACGCCCTGTACCTCGGCGCCGGGCTCCTGTTCTGGTGGCCCGCGGTCGGACTCGACCCGAGCCCGTGGCGGATGCCCCACCCGGTCCGGGCGATGTACGTGTTCCTCCAGATGCCCCAGAACACGTTCCTCGCCGTGACGATCGTGAACACGGGCAATGTCCTGTATGCGCATTACGCGACGCTCGGCCGGACATGGGGCCCCGCACCGCTCGAGGACCAGCGGATCGCGGGCTCGCTGATGTGGCTGATCGGGGACGTCCTGTTCATCGCCGCGCTCGGCGCGATCATCGCCGGCTGGATGGCGTTCGAGCGCCGCCACGAGGCGGCCGTCATTCGGCGGGTCGAGCGGGAGCGCGAGGCGATCCGGGCGCGCGAGGCACGGCTCGCCGAGCGCCTGGCCGGCGAGCGCGAAGCGCCGTAGGTCGACTCAGGCCTGCGGCACGGCCGCTTCGAGGAGCTGGCGATACCGCTCGGGGTCGACGTTGCCGCCCGAGACGACGGCCACGATCGGGCCGTCGACCGGGTCGAGCCCTGCCTCATGGCGGCGCCACTCGAGCGCCGCGATCGGCAGCGCGCCGGATGGCTCCACGACGAGCCGGCTCCGTTCGGCCGCGAGCCGGACGCCCGCCGCGATCTCGTCCTCGGTCACGGTCACGATGTCGTCGAGCAGCCGCGACAGGTGGGCGAAGTTCCGCCGCCCGATCGCGGTGGTCCGCGTCCCATCAGCGATCGTCCGCGAGGCGTCCTCGCCCGACCAGCGCACGATCCGGCCCGCGCGCAGGGAATCGCGCGCGTCGGCAGCCAGCTCGGGCTCCACTCCGATCAGGCGAGCGCCGGGAGTCAGGGCGCGGACGGCGACCGCAACCCCGCTCGCGAGCCCACCACCGCCGATCGGGACCAGGACGGCGGCCACATCCGGCAGGTCCTCCGCGATCTCGAGCCCCACGGTGCCCTGGCCCGCGATGATCCGGTCGTCGTCGTAGGGCGGGATGATCGCGAGACCGCGCTCGGCGGCGATCCGCTCGGCGACCGCCTGGCGCTCCTCGCTCGACGGGCCAACGACGACGACCTCGGCGCCGTCCGCCTCGACGCGGGCCTTCTTCGTGGCCGGCGCGTCCGAGGGCATGACGACGACCGCGGGTGCTCCGAGAAGGCGCGCGGCACGGGCGACGCCCTGGGCGTGGTTGCCCGAGGAGTACGTGATGACGCCGTGACGCCGCTCGTCGTCGGTCAGGGCGGCCACGGCGGTATACGCCCCACGGATCTTGAACGCGCCGATCGGCTGGAGTGACTCGGCCTTGAGGAACCATCGCCGCGCCGGCGGCCCGTACGGGACGAGTGGCGCGCGGATCGCGACGCCGCGCAGGGTGCTCGCGGCGGCCCGGACCGCCTCGAGCCCGACGAGCTCCGTCTCGACGTCCGTCATCCAGCCCGCCCGACGATCCGCTGGCAGTCGATGCACAGGGCGGCCCACGGGAGCGCCTCGAGCCGTTCGGGGGCGATCGGTCGCGTGCAGCGGGTGCACGATCCGTACGACCCATCGTCCAGCCGCGCGATGGCCGCCTCGACCTGGGCGAGGTGCTGGGCGTTCCGGTCGCGCAGCGCGAGGTCGCGCTGCTGCTCGAAGACCTGGCTCGCGGCGGCCGCCTGCGATCCGTAGGTCATGGGATCGGGCGCGACGATGTCCTGGGCGATCTCGGCTCGGACGCGGTCGCGCTCGGCGGTGAGGGTCGCGCGCGCATCGGACAGGAGTGGATCGGCCACGCCGCGATCGTACTCGACGAGCCTCCCAGTATACTCCCGGGGAGTACCCAAGGAGGTTGTCCACATGGCGATCGAGAAGGACCCGGTGTGCGGGATGGAGGTCGACACGAGCGCGACCGATCTCAAGCTCGAGCACGCCGGCACGACGTACTGGTTCTGCGGAAAAGGTTGCTACCTGGAGTTCCAGGATGACCCGGAGAAGTACCTCGACCCCGACTACGTCCCCTCGATGTGACCGCCAGATAAGCCGCAGGTAAGGGCCGCGCGCGAGACTTGTCCCCGGCGCGTCACGACCGGGCACTCCACGGAACGGGGTCGAGCGCCACGACCAAGGCGGACCGCCGGAGGAGTGCCCTGATGATCCATCGCACCGCGTCGATTGCCCGTGCCGTCATCGGCCTGATCACGCTGGCCGCGATCGCCCTCGCCACGCAGGCGGGCCATCGCTGGAGCTGACGCTCAGGTCCGGCCGGTCGCGGCCGGATCCGTCGTGACCCGCGACGCCAGATAGACCGGCACGATCGACAGGAGGAGCACGAGGACCGCCGCGACGTTGACGAGCGGCAGGTTGTTCGGCCGCTGGTAGTTCGCGAAGATCCACAGCGGGAGTGTCTGCGTGCCACTGCCCGACGTGAAGTTCGTGACGATGATCTCGTCGAACGAGAGGGCGAACGCCAGCAGGGCGCCCGCCAGCAGCGCCGAGCGGATCGCCGGGAACGTGACGCGGCGAAACGTCGTGAGCGTATCGGCGCCCAGGTCCATCGACGCCTCCTCGCCCGTCCGGGACGTTCGGCGAAGGCGCGCGACGACGTTGTTGAAGACGACCACGACGCAGAACGTCGCATGGCCCACGACGATCGTCAGGAGGCCGAAGTCGAGACCGATCGTGCGGAACGCGGTGTTCAGCGCGATGCCGGTGACGATCCCCGGCAGGGCCAATGGCAGGACGACGACGAAGCTCAGCGTCTGACGCCCGAAGAACGCGTAACGCTGCACCGCGAAAGCGATGAGGCTGCCCAGGATCAGCGCGACGGCCGTCGCCCCGATCGCCGCCTCGATCGATGCGATGAGCGCGTTCCGGATGCCGGGATTGGAGAACGCGCGGGCATACCAGTCGAGGGTGAGCCCCTGGATCGGCCAGGCCGCAACCCGGGCGGCGTTGAACGAGTACAGGACGATGATCGCGATCGGGACGTAGATGAAGGCGAGCGTCAGCCCGGACGCGATCCGCAGTGCGACCCGGATCCCGCGCGGCAGGAGCATCAGAGCGCCTCGAACGCGCCGAGGCGGCGCGCGATCAGGAGGTACGCGAGCATGATCGTGACCGGAACCATCGCGTACGCCGCCGCGAACGGCTGGTTCCCGGCGATCCCCATGAAGTCGTAGACGACGTTGCCGATGAACTTCGTGTTCGAGACGAGCGTGGGCGTGATGTAGTCGCCGAGGGTCAGGCTGAATGTGAAGATGGAGCCCGCGGCCACCGCGGGCAGCGCGAGCGGCAGAATGACCCGCCGGAACGTGATTCCGGCCCGGCCGCCCAGGTCGGACGACGCCTCGAGAAGCGACCCCGGGATCCGCTCGAGCCCGGCGTAGATCGGGACGATCATGTACGGCAGCCACAGGTAGCTCTCCACGAGCCAGACCGCGACGTCGCTGTAGCCGGGGCCGTTGAGCCCGAACGGATCGAGCACCGAGTTGAGCAGCCCGTTCTGGCTGAGGATGAGCCGCCAGGCGTAGACCTTGACGAGGTAGCCGCTCCAGAGCGGGAGCAGGATCGAGACGATCAGGATCCCGCGCGTGCGGCCGCCGGCAACCTTGGCGATGTAGAACGCGATCGGGAACGCGACAACGATCGTGGTGATCGTGACCAGTGCGGCCATGACGACCGTGCGGATCGCGATCGTCCGATAGATCTCCTTCGAGACGACCTCCTCGTAATTCTTCAAGGTCGGCGTCGTCACGACATTGCCGCTGAACGAGTCGACCGACCAGAAGGAAGAGATCAGGAAGAGGGCCAAGGAGCCGAGGTAGGCGATCACGAGCCAGCCGAGCGGGGCCGCCAGCAGCAGTCCGAGCTGAGCTCGAGGATGCCGATACAGCGCGGTCGCGATCGCCCCGAGCCCGCTCGCGCGACGGGGCGAGGGTGCGTCCGTGGCGGAGGTCACCGGCAGATGACCACGGTGGGACCGAAGCGACCCCCGGCGGCGAGCCGCCGGGGGTCGTTGATCCGTGTCGGGACAGCGATCAACCGCCCGTCACTTCGGTCCAGACCTTCGTCCAGGCATCGAAGTCGGTGCACTGCACGTCCGTCCGGCCGTCTAGGCAGGTGGTCGTCGGGGTGTTCCAGTACCAGACGTCTTCGAAGTACGTCTCGTCCTTGGCGTGGAACAGATCGCAGTGGCCGGCGCTCTGCTTCTCCGCCTCGGCACACGCCGCGTCGCTGACCGGAGCCTCACCGAAGTACACCGTGACGTCGGCGTTCGCCTTGGCCGACAGGATGTAGTCCATCCACTTGTACATGCAGTTGGGGTGCTTCGCCTTCGACGAGATCATCCAGGTGTCGGACCAGCCCGTGGCGCCTTCCTTCGGCTTGGTGACCTTCACCTTCTCGGCATCGGTGTTCAGCACGTTCGCCTGGTACTGCCAGGCTGTCCCGACCGCCATGTCGCCATTCGTGAAGCCGTCGATCTCCTCCTGGGCCGTGCCCCAGTACTTGCTCACGAGACTCTTCTGCTGCACGAGGAGGGCCTTGGCCGCGTCCAGCTGGGTCTGGTCGAGGGCGTATGGGTTCTTGATCCCGAGCTCGGGCTTCGTGGCCATCAAGTAGAGCGCCGCATCGGCGACGTAGATGGCGTAGTTGTATGCCGTGACCTTGCCCTTGTAGGGGGAGTTCGCCTCGAACACGACCGACCAGCTGTCGGGCGTCGTCGTCACCACCGCCGGGTCGTACATCAGGACGTTCGCCCCGCGGCCGTGGGGCACGCCGTACCCGACCCCGTTCACCGTGTTGTACGGCGCGTTCTTCAAGCCTTCGAAGACGTCCTTGTAGTTCGGGATCAGATCGAAGTTCACGGGCGAGACATCGCCGCCGGCGATCAACCGGAGCGTGGCGTCGCCTGAGGCGGACACGCCGTCGTACTGCCCGGTCTTCATCAGCTGGACCATGTTCGCTGAGTCGAGCCCAACCTTGACCGTCGTCTTGCAGCCCGTCGCCGTCTCGAACGGTGTGACCCAGTCGTAGCCCTCGACCTGCTCACCGCCCGTCCCGCCGACTACGTAGCCGGCCCATGCCACCAGGGTGAGCTCGCCTTCGCCCTCACCGACCGTCGCCGGGGTGCTTGCCGACGGGGCGGGTGCCGACCCGCTTGCCGCGGGCTGGCTCGCCGCCGGCTGGCTGGCCGGGGCGCTGGAGCTGGCGCTGGGACTGGCCCCGCCGCCGCACGCCGTTAGGACGACCGCCACTCCCGCGATGCCTGCCTTCCAGGTTCGTCGCTGCATGTGCTCCTCCTCCTACCCGGCCGGGCCATCCGGCGCGGCGTTCAGGCTCCCGGGTCGGTTGCGACCGGGAGGTTGTGCTGTCGGTTCCAGATCAACCGCACCGATTTGCCCGCCAGGGCCAGCGCCTCCGATGACGATGTGCGCAGGTTCTGCTGGGTGACCACGAGATCGGCTCCGGCGTCCAGGGCCACGACGTAGCGCGTGTCCGGGCCGAGATAGACGACGCTTCGGATCGTGCCCAGCGCCGACGTCTCGTCAGCGCCTGCCGCGTCGCCGGGCTCGGCCAGCCGGATCTTCTCCGGCCGCACGGTGAACGTGCCGCTCTCTCCGACGACCGCCCGGGCGACCTCGCCCCGGAGCAGGTTCGAGGTTCCGACGAAGCCCGCCACGAACGCGGTCGCCGGACGCTCGTAGACCTCAGCCGGCGCGCCGACCTGCTCGATCCGGCCGCGGTTGAACACGGCCAGGCGATCGCTCATCGTGAGCGCCTCCTCCTGGTCGTGGGTGACGTAGATGAAGGTGATCCCGACCTGCTGCTGGATCGCCTTGAGCTCGATCTGCATCTCCTCGCGAAGCTTCAGGTCGAGCGCGCCGAGCGGCTCGTCGAGGAGCAGCACGCGGGGCCGGTTGACGAGCGCCCGCGCGAGCGCGACACGCTGGCGCTGGCCGCCTGACAGCTGGCCCGGCTTGCGCCGCTCGTAGCCGGACAGCCGGACCATCTCGAGCGCCTCGCCCACCCGCCGGGTGCGGTCGGCCTTCGGCACCTTCCGGACCACCAGTCCGTACGCGACGTTGTCGCCGACATTCATGTGCGGGAACAGGGCGTAGTCCTGGAAGACGGTGTTCACGTCGCGCGCGAACGGCGGCTGGTCCGTCACGTCGACGCCATGAAGCAGGACGCGGCCCGAGGTCGGGAGCTCGAAGCCCGCGATCATCCGGAGGGTCGTCGTCTTCCCTGAGCCGGACGGGCCCAGCATCGAGAAGAACTCGCCGTCGCGGACGTCCAGCTCGATGTCGTCGACCGCGACGACCGTCGAGTCGCCCGCCGTCCCAGCGCCCGGGCGCGCGACGCGGCGCCCGACGGTCCCTTCGAACGCTTTCGTCAGGTGCTCGAGACGGACGGCAGGGACGGCTGCGGTCGAGACGGCGGCGTGGTCGGCTGCGGCGTTCGTGGTTGGCGGAGCGGCCAAGCGGTCCTCGTGGGTGCGCTTCGCGCGACCGCGTGGCGGGTCGCGCGTGACGGTCGTCGCCCGATCGGCTCCTCCCCGAGCGAGCGTTGCCGCACTCTGCGGTGGTGGTCTCACCGGTGTCAAGACGAACGGGGCGGGCGTCGCACGGAGCGAACATCGCCCTGGACCTAGACTCACGCGCCATGCGCCGCCATCTGCTCGCCCTCGTCGCCGGATTGCTTCTCCTGGCGTGCGAGGTCGGCGCGCCGGCCGGCCCCACGCCGCCGATCCGGCCGGGGACCTCGGGGGCGCCGCGCGAGGTCAACGTCGTCCTCAAGGACTGGGTGTTCCTCCCCGACCCGATCGATGTGATCGCGGGCGAGACGGTCGTGCTCCACATCGTGAACGGTGGCTTGGAGGTCCACGAGCTGGTCATCGGCGATCAGACGGTCCAGGACGCGTGGGAACGTGCCGAGGCCGCGGCCGCGAACCCTCCACCCGGGCCAACGCCTCTCGTGTCGGTGCCCGCAGGGCCGGAAGGCCTGCGGGTCGTCGTCGCCTCCGGTCAGCGGGTGGACCTCGCCTGGACGGTCCCGGCCTCGCCGGCGTCCGTGGCGGCGCTCGTCGTGGGCTGCCACATCCCGGGTCACTGGGACAAGGGCATGCGCGCCGACCTTCGGCTGGCGCCGGGGGCGGCGTCCAGCTGACTCATCGGCGGATGAGCGCCCGGCGCTCGCTACGTCGCGCGGCACGGTCGTCGGAAACCCGGTGAGCGCCTGACGCTCCGTTCGTCCGTTGGCAGCCAGGGGTCGAGCTTGGCGGCTCAGGTCCTCGCGGCACCAGCCGATGCAGGGAGCGCGAGGCGCTCATCGATGGGCGCGCTCGGCTTGGCCAGGGCGAGGTCGGGTCGCCACGTTCGGCGGTGCTAGGATTCGGACCCCGCCGGAGCGGCGGACCGTAGAGCCACCACGGAACGGGTCGAGGAGAACGAGCCCCATGGCCTATGTGATCGCCGAGCCGTGCATCGACGTGCTCGACGTGTCGTGCGTGTCGGTCTGCCCGGTCGACTGCATCCACTACGAGGAAGGCACCGACCGCAAGCTCTTCATCGACCCGAACGAGTGCATCGACTGCGGCGCCTGCGAACCCGAGTGCCCGGTGAACGCGATCTTCCCCGAGGAGTCGCTGCCGGCCGAGTGGGCGAACTACACGAAGATCGACGCGGTCTGGTACACGGACAAGGCCGCCGCCCGCGCCGAAGTGGACGCCCTGAAGCCGGCGTAACGCCGAGCCGGCATCGATCGCCGGCCACCCGCCATGCGCATCGTCTCCCTCCTCCCGTCCGCCACCGAGATCGTGTGCGCCCTCGGGCTCGGCGAGGATCTCGTCGGCGTCACCCACGAGTGCGACTGGCCGCCGGAGGTGCGCGGGCTGCCGGTGATGACCTCGAACGCGCTCGACCTCGCCGATGCCTCCAGCCGCGAGATCCACCGGCGGGTGGGCGACGCCGTCCACGGCGGCTCCGCGATCTACCACCTCGACGATGACGCGCTCGAGGCGGCCGATGCCGACCTGATCCTGACGCAGGAGCTGTGCGCGGTCTGCGCGGTCGGCTACACCGAGGTGAACGCGGCCGTTCGTGCGCTCGAGATGGATGCCACGGTGGTGTCGCTCGAGCCCACCTCGGTCGAGGGGATCCTGAACACGATCTCGACGGTCGGCGCGATGGCCGACGCGGAGGACGCGGCCGTCGAGCTGGTCGAGCGGCTCCGGGGGCGTCTCGGGGCGATCGAGACGAAGGCCCAGGAGCGACGCGAGGCGGGCTTCGTTGGTCCGCGCGTCGTGGGCCTCGAGTGGCTCGACCCACCGTTCGCCGTGGGCCACTGGGTGCCTGACCAGATCCGGCGCGCCGGCGGCTGGGACCTCCTCGGCCAGGACGGAGCGCCGGCCCGGCCCACGAGCTGGGACGCGGTCGCCGACGTCGACCCGGACCTGCTCCTCCTGATGCCATGCGGCTACCACCTCGGCGAGACGGTGGCTGAGTGGCGTCGGACGCCGATCCCCGAGTGGGTGGAGGATCTGGGTGCGATTCGGCGCGGGCACCTGATCGCCCTCGACGGCTCGTCGTACTTCTCACGGCCCGGCCCGCGCGTCGTGGACGGGATCGAGATGCTGGCCGAGATCTTCGACCCCGAGGCGTTCCGGGACCTGTCGCCCGCGACCGGCTGGACACCGATCGGTTGAGCGATGGCGGGGCTGGCCGTCCGGTGACGAGGCCGCGGCCCGCTCGCTCGGCCTCGTTTGCCTGCCTGTGGTGTGGTCGGGCGTGGACCGTGCGCGACCCGGACGATCTCGAGGGGTTCGCCCAGCTCTGCCCGGACTGCCTGGGCAAGGCCGGCGACAACGCCTTCCTCCGGTTCCGGCTGCGCGCCGCGCTCGAGGCTCGATCCGCGACGTCGTCGGAGGCGGGTGAGAGACCGCCCGAGGACCCGGTTGTGACTCCGGACGGAACGGACCCGCTGATCGCCTACTACGAGGCGCGTGTCGCGGAGTACGACGACTGGTACCTCCGTCGCGGCCGGTACGAGCACGGACCGATCCACGACGCCGCCTGGAACGCCGAGCTCGACGCGGCCGGGCGATGGCTCGACGGCCTGCCGATTCGCGGTCGGATCGTGGAGCTCGCCGCCGGAACGGGCTGGTGGTCGCCGCTTCTCGCGGCGAAGGGCGAGCTGTGGCTGTCGGATGCCGCCGGGGCGCCGCTCGAGCGGGCTCGCGAGCGCCTGCTCGCGCACGGCCTGCGGGCCCACCTCCACGTCCGCGACGCCTGGCTCGAGCCCGAGTCGCCGCCGGCCCCCGCGGACGGGCTGTTCGCGGGCTTCTGGCTGAGCCACGTCGCGCGCGACCGGACAGGAGCCTTCCTCGCGCTGGCGGCCCGTTGGCTCGCGCCCGACGGCCGACTCGCCGTCATCGACTCGCTCCCCGATCCGCAATCAGGCGCGAGCGACCATCCAGAGCCGGCCGACGACCGCGCGCGCCGGCGGCTCGATGACGGCCGCGAGTTCACGATCCCCAAGGTGTACCGCACGCCGGACGAGATCCGGTCGGCCCTCACCGGCGCGGGGTTCGTGGACGTCGAGGTCACGACGACCGGCCGGTTCTTCGTCCTCGCGACGGCGCGCCGAGCCTGACCGAAGGCGATCCCCGGCGGCGGCGCGCGGCCCGATCGGCCCGACCGGGCGATTCCCCGTGCGATACTCCCGCCCGATGGGCGCTCTCGACGGAACGACGATCGCCACGGTCGGCTCGGGCGTCATGGCCGAGGCGATGATCGCCGGCCTGCTCCGGGGCGAGCTGGTCTCGCCCGACCAGATCGTCGCCAGCCATCCCCGGCCCGAGCGACGCGACCATCTCCGCGCCGAGTACGGCATCCGGGTCGTGGGCGACAACGTGGAGGCCGTCGACGGCGCCAACGTCGTCCTCCTCGGGATCAAGCCCCAGATGCTCGGCCGGGTCGGGCGCGAGATCGGCCCGAGCCTCACGCGCGGCCAGGTCGTCCTGAGCGTCCTCGCGGGCGCGACCTCGGCGGCGCTGACCGGCACCCTCGGCCACGACCAGGTGATCCGCGCGATGCCCAACACGCCGGCCCGGCTCGGCAAGGGGGTGACCGTCTGGTACGCCACCCCGGCCACGACCCCCGACCAGCGCGAGCAGGCGGCGGCGCTCCTCGGGGCGCTCGGGACCCAGATCGAGGTCGACGACGAGAAGATGGTCGCGATGGCGACCGCCGTCTCGGGAACCGGGCCGACCTACGTGTTCCTCGTCATGGAGGCTCTCATCGACGCGGCCGTCCATCTCGGCTTCCCGCGCCACGTCGCCCATGACCTCGTCGTGGAGACCCTCGAGGGCAGCACGCTCTTCGCGAAGCAGTCAGCGATGCATCCGGCCGAGCTCCGGAACATGGTCACCTCGCCGGGCGGGACGTCCGCGGCGGCCCTCCACGAGCTCGAATCGGGCCGCCTCCGGACCGTCCTGTCCGAGGCCGTCTGGGCTGCGTTCCGGCGGACGGTCGAGCTCGGCGATCAGCTCGAGGCGAGCGTCGGCGGCGGGAAGGCCGCGGATCGCACGTCGGGCGGCGGGTGACTCGGGCCGGATCCGCGGGCGGAGCGCCCTCCGGGGGAACGATCGGCGCCGCGACCGGCGGCTTGACGATCGAACGGCTCGTCGCAGTCGACAGTCCGCGCGAGTTCCGCCTCCACCCGCGCGACCGCCTCGTCGCCTGCACCCAGGAGCTGTCGGGGGCGCGCCAGATCGCCGTCGTGTCGCTGCGGGACGGCTCCCTGCAACGGGTCACCGCGTCCGAGAAGGACGTGTCCGATCCGCAGTGGTCGCCGGACGGGCGACGGATCGCCTACGTCCGCGGCGACGAGATCCGGGTGGTTGACCTCGATGGGACGCGAGACGTCCTCGCCGCCACCCATCCGTCGGGGATCTCGATGCCGCGCTGGTCGCCCGATGGGCGCCGGATTGCGTTTCGGTCCCGCCGGCGCGGCTGGAGCCAGGTCCACCTGGTCGATGCTCCGGTTCCGCGCCGCGGTCGGCCACGAACCGGCTCGGCCCCACGGCCGCCCGAGCCCCGATCGATCACCGCGATCGGCTTCGACGTCGAGGACTTCGAGTGGGCGGCAGATGGCCGATCGATCGCGGTCGCGACCTTCCGCGGGCCGGACTTCGCGGTCAGCGAGATCCATCTCGTGGATCCGGCGAGCGGAGAGGAGCGGCGCATCGCCGGCGGTGACGGCGCATGGGCGGCGGGTCCGCGCCCGGTGCCCGATGGCGGCTTCCTCTACGTGAGCGACGCCGACGGCTGGTTCCAGGTGGTTCGCGTCTCGGCCGACGGACGGACCAAGCGCGCCCTCACCTCCGGTCCCAGCGAGCACGGAGAGCCGAGCGGGACGTGGGGCTCGTCGTCGCTCGCGTCGCCGGATGGCACCCGGTTCGTCCATGCCGCGATCCACGACGCGCTCGTCGATCTCGTGATCGCGCCCCTCGACGACGGCCGGCCGCCGGCGAAGCGCGGTCGCGGCCGCCCGCCGAAGAGCCCGCCGCCGGCGGCGGCCGTCGCTCCGGGCGATGTCGTGAACCCGTGGCCGGGCGTCTGGCATTGGGTCGGCTTCACCGCGGACGGGGCGTGGCTGGCGGCGATCGGCGAGAGCCAGGATCGGCCGCAGGACCTGTGGCTGCTGCCGGTTCCTGGGGTCGCGCCGGACGGCAGTCGCCCGCGCCAGGTGACGAATTCGATGCCGGCAGTGCTCGCCGCCGCCTTCCGGCCGGACCGGACGATCCCGGGCGAGCGCGTGGCGTTCACGGCCCGCGACGGGCTGCGGATCGAGGGCACGCTGTGGCGGCCGCGCGCTGCCACGGGCAAACGCGGCGGGGCTCGCGTCCCGACGGTCGTCTATCCCCACGGCGGACCGACGTGGCAGGCTTATCGCGCGTGGGTCCCGTTCAAGCAGCTCCTCGCCCGCGAGGGCTTCGCGTTCCTCGACGTCGACTTCCGCGGCTCCACCGGCTACGGGCGGGAGTTTCGCAAGGCGAACCATGGGGCCTGGGGCCACACCGACACATTCGACATGATCGACGCCGCCCGATGGGCCGCCGAGCAGCCCTGGTCGAACGGGCGCCTCGGGATCTACGGCGGGTCGTACGGCGGGTATCTCGTGCTGACGTCGCTCGTCGAGGAACCCGGCCTCTGGTCGGCGGGGGTCGACCTGTACGGCGACTCCGACATCGCGGAGAGCTATCGCCATGGCGATCGGCCCGGCCGGCTCGACCTCGCCCGGATGATGGGCTCGCCCGATGACCCGGCGAACGCCGAGGCCTACCGGCGCGGGTCCCCGCTGTACCGGGCCGAGCGGATCGAGGCACCGCTCCTCATCCTCCACGGCCGCAAGGATCGCCGTGTCGTCCCGCTGATGACCGAGAAGATGGTCGAGGCGCTCGAGATCGAGGACAAGTTCCACGAGGTCCACTGGTACGACGACGAGGCCCACGGCTGGGAGCGACGCGAGAACAAGCGCGACGCCTTCACCCGGATCCGGGCGTTCCTGCGGCGCCACCTCATGGACGATCTCGAGGCCGAGCCGGACGACCCGACGACGAGGCAGGCGTAGGCGGTCGGCGCCGCCGGGAAGGTCCGGTCCGACGGACCGATCCAGCCGCTACCATCGGCCGGTGCCGGTTCCCACCCCCATCCGAGCGGCCCCAGAACGGGTCATGCGCTCGGGCCTCCTGTGGTTGTCGCGCCGGCGCTCGCTGGGCCGGCTCGCGATCCGGCTCCCGGTCACGCGCTCGATGGTCGCCCGGTTCGTCGCCGGCGAGACGCTCCCGGAGGCGCTCCGTGCGCTCGAGCGACTGCGCGACGCGGGGCTGCGCACGACCGTCGACGTTCTGGGCGAGGCCGTGACGACGATCGCCGACGCCAATGCCGCGACGGCGGAATACCTCGAGACCCTCGATGCCCTCGCCGAGCATGGCCTCGATCGGAACGTCAGCGTGAAGCTCAGCCAGATGGGCCTGGCCGTCGATCCCGACGCGTGCCGAGCGAACCTGCGCCGGATCCTCGAGCGGGCGGCCGCGACCGAGGCGTTCGTCCGGTTCGACATGGAGGACCACGAGACGACCGACGACACACTCGCGATCTGGCGCGAGCTGCGGCCGATCAACGCGGGGCATGGCGACTCGGGCGTCGTGATCCAGGCCGCCCTCCGGCGCAGCCCGGCCGATGTCGACGAGCTCATCGCCGAACGCACGCGGATCCGGCTGTGCAAGGGCGCCTACGTCGAGCCGGCGACCGTCGCCTTCCCCGACAAGGCCGACGTCGACGCGGCCTACGAGACGCTGATGGAGCGGCTGCTGCTCGGTGGGACGTTTCCGGCCCTTGCGACGCACGACGAGCGGCTGATCGGGCGGGCGGTGGCCTTCGTGCGCGAGCACGGGATCGGGCCGGACCGGTTCGAGTTCCAGATGCTCTACGGCGTTCGGCGGGATCTCCAGGAGCGGCTCGTCAAGGCCGGCTTTGGCGTCCGGGTCTACGTGCCGTTCGGGACGCAGTGGTACCCGTATTTCATGCGCCGTCTCGCCGAGCGGCCGGCGAACATCGCGTTCGTCCTCCGCTCGCTCCTCCGGGAACGGCGCCCCGCCTGACGGCACCGCGCGGCGGTGCGCGCAGCGACGTCCGCTATGAGCCGGAGTGGTATCCGGAGGGCTTCTGAGGGCTCAGGGTCACCAGCAGGGTCCCGTTCATGCACGAACGATCGCGAGCGCGCATGACGATCTGGACGGGAGCGTCGCTCGGGGCAATCAAGCCGGCCGCCTACCACTCCCGCTCATGCCGCCGCGCCGAAGCGCCTTATGGTCCGTCGGCAAGTTCGTGGAATCGAAGAGCCGCCCGGATAATTCGGGCGGCTCATCGGTGTTGCGCGGGTGGAGGTCTAGGGACCGCCGGGGATGAGTGCGGTTTTCGTCGTCAGGACGGTATGGGTCAGCACCAGCGATGACCGGCCTGGAGCGCGAGCCCCATGGCGGCCAGCGTGGACAGGATCAGAAGGATCCTGAACCCCTGCGACTTGAGCTGCAACAACGAACGGTTCCCTTCCACACCGCGCGCAGTGAGCGATTGCGCGGACCCGGAAGGTACGTCCGGCAGGGCCGGACGGGAATAGCCCATCCGTACCGGGACCCCTCGGCAGAGGTCCCGGTCGGTGCCGGGACGCAGCACCTGCTGTCGCAGCCGAAGCGGCCCGCGCCGGTCAGCCCGGCGCCCGGGCGAGGATCGTTCGCAGCTGCTCGACGTGCTCGTCGAGGTGGTTCGCGAAGAACCGTTCCACGCCGTCGGCAACGGTCATCTCGCCACGCGTCTGATGGAGCCCGCGCCGGGCTGCCTCCTGCACGGTCAGCCCGGCCACGAAGGCCGCGACCTCCGGGATCTGCCGGCGGATCTCGTCCAGGAGCTCCGTTGTCGACTGCCGACGGAGCCGGTCGATCCGAGCCAGTCGTCCCGGGTCGCTCGCGATGCGACCAAACGGCACGGCGGCGGAGCCGTCCGCGGCGGCGACCCGGGCCAGCTCGGCGTGCCAGTAGGCAAGCATCTCGGCGGTATGGGCGAGGACCTCCGGTGGCCCCCACTGTGCCTCGTCCTCCGTGCCCCAGACCTCGCTGAGGGGCCATGGCTCGCCGGCACCGAGCGGCGCCCGGAGCGCTTCGAGGGCGGCCCCCGCCGCTCGGATCCGCTCGGCCTGATCGTCCATGCCGCCAGTCTGGCACGACCGGCGTAGCATGGGTGGCCAGACCAGCCCGGCCCCGTGCCGGGTCGCCGTTCCGTGGCCGTTCCCACGCCCGCCCGGCGGGCGCCGGCCGCCGAACCCGAGGAGACCGGCGATGACCGACACGCTCAGCCGAGGGGCGGCCAATCAGGCCGGCGCCCACGTCAACAAGAACGCCTACGACGAGGCCCAGGACTTCCTCCCGCTCAAGGGCATCGACCACGTGGAGTTCTGGGTCGGCAACGCCAAGCAGGCGGCGCACTACTTCCGCGCCCTGTGGGGCTTCACGCCGATCGCCTATGCGGGACTCGAGACCGGGGTTCGCGACCGGACGAGCTGGGTGATGCGCCGGAACGACATCACCTTCGTCCTGACGGGCGCGCTCGGCGCCGACGGCGAGATCGCCGAGCATGTCCATCGCCACGGCGACGGGGTGAAGGACATCGCGTTCCTCGTCGACGATGCCCGCCAGTCGTTCATCGAGACGACGACCCGCGGGGCGAAGCCGGCGATCGAGCCGGTCGAGCTCGACGGCGGCGAGGACGGCATCCTCCGCCGCTCGGCGGTGTACACGTACGGCGAGGTCCGCCACAGCTTCATCGAGCGGAGCGATTACCACGGCGCGTTCGCGCCCGGGTTCCGGAAGGTGAAGAAGCCCGCTCCGGCGGCCCAGGGGATGGACCTGCTCGAGATCGATCACTGCGTGGGCAACGTCGAGCTGGGCGACATGAACCGGTTCGTCGACTACTACCGCGACGTCTTCGGGTTCGCCCAGCTCATCCACTACGACGACAAGGTCATCCACACCGAGTACAGCGCCCTGATGTCGAAGGTGATGACGAACGGGAACGGCCGGGTCAAGTTCCCGATCAACGAGCCCGCAACAGGCAAGAAGAAGAGCCAGATCCAGGAGTTCCTCGACTACTACCTCGACTCGGGGACGCAGCACATCGCGCTCCGGACCGAGGACATCGTGGGGACCGTCCGGACGCTGCGAGGCCTGGGCATCGAGTTCCTCGGCATGCCCCACGCCTACTACGAGCAGCTCGCCGATCGCGTCGGCGACGTCGGCGTCCCGATCGAGACGCTCGAGGAGCTGGGGATCGAGGCCGACCGGGACGAGGAGGGCTACCTCCTCCAGATCTTCACCCGGCCCATCCAGGACCGCCCCACGTTCTTCTTCGAGATCATCGAGCGCCACGGGTCGCGCGGCTTCGGCGTGGGCAACTTCAAGGCGCTGTTCGAGGCGATCGAGATCGAACAGGCTCGGCGCGGGAACCTCTAGAGCGAGGTCCCCGCGCGCTGGGCCTGGGTCAGATCAAGGCGTGATCACGATCGACTCAACGATCGTGTCCGCGGCGCTGAGCTGGGCGGCCGGGGTTCCCGGGAACGAATCTCGCGCCACGTAGACCGGAGCTCGACCGGCGACGTCGAGCACCCAGACGGTCCATCGGTTCGACGAGCCCTGGGCGTAGAAGCCGGTGCCGTCCAGGGCCTCCGCGAACACGATGTAGTTGTCGGAGCTGCCACCGCAGACCGTGACGTCGGTCGGGAGCTCGAAGGTGACGCGTTTCGCCGGGAACCCGGCGAGTGTCGTCGCGACCGGGGACGTCGGCTTCCAGTCCCGCCGCTTGGCGAGCGCCGAGAGGAACTCATCCGGCGTCGTGGCCGGGACCGTGCCGGCCGCATCGCATGAGTCCGCCGGGATGCTCCAGGTTTCCGCGATCAGGACGATGACGGGCTCCGGCAGTGGCGTCGGGGGTCCGACGACCGCCCACGACGCGGCCCCGGACCAGCCCGCCGGGAGGGTGACGGTCCACGTGAGGGGCTTGCCGTCGAATGGGGCGCCGACGAACGTCCCAGGGCCCCGCGCGGCTTCGGTCAGCGCGCTGGGTCCAGGCGACGGCGCCGCCGAGGACGTGAGCGCCGGCGTGGCCGGTGGCGTGACCGTCGGCCGCGGTGAGGGCGCTGGAATCGTGCCGAGGCCCTGCCCGCCGCCGCCGATGAGGACGGAGGTGCCGAGCACCGCGGCGACGAGGGCCGCACCGACGAGGACGAGCTTGATGGGAGTGGACATCGTGGGGAACCTCCAGGGCTGGAGGCGCCATGCGGGCCGCTGCCGCTGGTGAGCGATCCGGCCGGCCATGTCGTCGATCACGCGATCGGCGACGACGAGCGGACCGTCCGCGAGCCAGGTGTCGAGGAGGCGCTCGAGGTCGCGTTCGTGGGTCATGCCGAGCGACCTCCTGGGAGCGCGACGCGGGCGTCCGCGTCGAGCGCGGCGCGCATGGCGCGATGGGCATGGAAGAGCCGGGATCGGGCCGTGCCGACCGGGATGCCGAGCGTGTCGGCGATCTCGGACGGCGCGTACCCGAGGAAGTGGTGAAGCACGAGGATCGCCCGCTGGTCGGGCGTAAGCCGGCGGAAGCCCCGTTCGAGGAGATCCCGGTCGGCGATCGTGAGGAGCTCGTCGGGGGCCGCCGGTCCGTCGATCGGAAGCACCCGCAGGTTCGCCGTTCGGCGCCGTTCGCGTGTCGCCTGGGCGATGCAGACATGGACGACGAGCTTCGTGAGCCACGCATCGAATCGGTCCGGATCGCGGAGGCCCCGCAGGTCACGCCAGGCGATCACCAGCGCGTCCTGGAGGGCGTCCTCGGCCCGATCGATGTCGCGGAGGATCCGCTGGGCGGTTGCGAAGAGGCGGTTGCTCCGCGCGCGGATCAAGTCGACGAACGCCGCCTCGTCCCCGCGTTGGGCCGCCGCCAGGAGCTCGCGATCCACCGGTTCCCTCGCCTCGCGCCCGTCGGGGGCGCCGTCCGACTCTACTGGTCGTCACGGGCCGTGGAGCGTTCATTCTTCGAGGCGGCGACCGGTTTGACTGCCGCGAGGCCGTCTCGACGGCCAACGAACTTCCCGAGACAAGCGGCGTCCGAACGCGGTTCAATCGCCGCAACCGGGGTGAGGGACCGGGGGAGAGGGACCGGATGAGCTTGATGCGGATCCACGCGCTCGCGGCGATCGTGTTCGCCGTCGCGGTGGTGATCCAGATCTTCCTGGCTGGAGCGGCCATCGCTGCGCTGGGCGGATCGGGGAACTTCGCGACGCACATCGACTTCGGCTACACCGCCATCGGCATCGCCGCCCTCGTCCTGGTCGTCACGGCATTCGTCGCCCGGCTGCCACGCCGGGAGATCGGCTACGCCTTGCTCATCCTCCTCGTCTACATCGTCCAGACGATCCTGCCGAGCCTCCGAAGCTCGGTGAGCTTCCTCGCGGCGCTCCACACCGTGAACGCGGCGGTCCTGTTCGCCCTCGCCGCGTGGTACGCCCGCCGGACGTGGCGAGCGGCGATGGCGTGAGGAGGACCGACCGATGACCGAGTGGTATCCATGGATCGTCCTGCTCCACGTGGTCGGCGCGTTCCTGTTCGTGCTGTCACACGGCGCGTCGGTCTGGGTGGTGAACGCGATCGCGCGCGAGCAGGACACGCGCAGGATCGGCGCCCTCGCCGACGTCTCGGGCCTGAGCCTGAGCGGCGCGTACGTCGGCCTGCTGCTCCTCCTGGTCGGAGGAATCTGGGCCGGGATCGTCGCGAACCACTTCTCGCGCGCCTGGATCTGGGTGGCGCTCGTCGTGTTCTTCGCCGTGGCGATCGCGATGTACGTCGTCGCGACGCCGTTCTTCAAGCGGCTCCGGCTCGCGCTCGGGCAGCGCGTCCAGGGCATGGCCAAGGACGCGCCGGACCCGACCGCCGCGCCGGACGATCAGATCGTGGCGATCGCCGCGGCGGCGCCGGCGATGGCGCTCAACGCGGTGGGGGGCATCGGTCTCGTCGTCATCCTGTGGCTGATGGTCGTCAAGCCGTTCTGACGCGGGCGAGTCCGGGCCGGCGTCTACTCGCCGCTGACGAGCCGCAACCGCCGCGATTGCTTCGCGCGCTCGGACCGATCGAGCTCCTCGGGGCGGGCCAGGCCATCGCCCTCGGCCAGGAGCGCCTCGATCGCGGCCGCGCCCATCGGGCGGGCGTACAGGTAGCCCTGGCCGAAGCGGCAGCCCAGGCTGGCCAGCCAGCGCGCCTGCTCGGGCACCTCGATGCCCTCCGCGATCACCTGCAGCCCCAGGCTCCGGCCCAGGTCGAGGATCGCCCGGGCGATCGGAGAGATCGCCAGCCCGGTCGACGAGACGAACGTCCGGTCGATCTTCAGGACGTCGATCGGGAACCGCTCGAGATAGCTGAGCGACGAATAGCCAGTGCCGAAGTCGTCGATCGCGAGATGGACGCCGAGCGCGCGGAGGGCGTCGAGGCGGGTGATCGTCGCCTGCGTCCGGGTCATCAGGCCCGACTCGGTGATCTCGAGCATCAAGGTCTCGGGCGGCAGCTCCGTCTCGTCGAGGATCGCGCGGACCGTCGCGACGATGTCGTGCTCTCGGAACTGCCGGGCGGACAGGTTGACGCTCATCCGCAGGTCGGGACGGCCGAGCCGGATCTGCCAGTCGCGCGCCTGGCGGCACGCCTCGCGGAGGACCCAGCGGCCGATCGGGACGATGTCCCCGCTCTCCTCGGCAAGGTCGATCCAGTCCGACGGGAGGAGGACCGGACCCTCCGGCGGCTGCCAGCGGACGAGCGCCTCGATGGCTTCGATCCGGTTCGTCGCCAGGTCCACGATCGGCTGGTAGTCGAGCCGGAGCTCGTCGCGCTCTTCGATCCCGCGCAGCCGGGCCGCCCGCTCGGCGCGCTCGCTGGCACCCTCGCGCAGGGCCGGCCGGAAGATCTCGGCTCCGCCCCGCGACCCGTGCTTCGCGGCGTACATCGCGACGTCGGCGTTCCGAAGCAGGTCCTCGGCGGTGTCGTCCCCGTCGCCCAGCGCGACCCCGATGCTCGCCGCCACCCGAACGACGACATGGCCGATCGTGATCGGCTGGCGGAGCGCCTCGGCCAGCCGGGTCGCGACCACGAGCGCGTCGGACTCGCCCGCGACGTCCTCGATGAGGACCGCGAACTCGTCGCCACCCTGGCGAGCGGCCGTGTCGGAGGGACGGAGTGCGTCCGTGACGCGGGCCGCGGCGATCGCCAGGACCTCGTCGCCCCGGGCGTGGCCGTGGGTGTCGTTGAGCGCCTTGAAGTCGTCGAGGTCCACGAACAGGACCGCGAGGCGCGTCCCGGTCCGCCGGCAGCGCTCGACCGCGTGCTCGACCCGGTCTCGGAAGAGGGCACGGTTCGCGAGCCCGGTCAGCCCATCGTGGAGCGCCTGGTGGCGGATCTCGTCGTACAGCCGCGCGTTCTCGAGCGCCATCGCCGCCTCACCAGCGAGCATCGTCGCGAGCTCGACCGCGCGGGCGTCGAACGCGTTCCGTCGGACGGAGGTGACCTCGATCAGGCCCACGGTTCGGCCGGCCGCCACGAGCGGGATCATCGCCATCGTCCGATGCCCGATCGAGCCCAGGTAGCGCACCTCGGCCGGGTCGGCCGCGTCGTCATCGATGTCGATCCGAAGCGGGCGCTGGTCGAGGAGAACGCGCCGGGTCGCCGGGAACTCGTCGAGGTGGTAGCTGTCGTTCAGGGCGCCCCGGCGCTCCGGCGGCTCGTATCCGAGGGTGACGACGCGATCCGTCGCGCGGTCCCACAGGCTGAGGGCGCAGTCGTCTGCGCCGACTGCCCGCGCGATGTGGACGGCGATCCGGTCGCCGACGAGCCGGGGATCGAGCGTCTGGGCGAGGTCCCCCGACATCGTCACGACGCTACGCAGGTCCGCTGCGGCGTCCTTGAGGCGCCGGCTGACCTCCCAGAGGAAGATGATCAGGAACGCGTATGCGAGGACGAGGACGACGAACGCGATCGCCGACTGGGCGTCGTCCGGAACGAGATTCTCGGGAGCGACGCGCTCGATCAGCGCGCTCCACGCCCCGACGATCCCGCCGCCGATCAGGAGCCTCATCACCACGCGGCTGGGGACGATCGGGGTGACGATGACGGCGGGCAGGAGCGACGCGATCGCCATCGCTGTCGCGAGCGACGGCTGGAGCGTCGCTGCGGTCGCGATCAAGGCAAGGGTCACCACGGCGATCCGGGTGATCTCGGACTCCCGGCCGCTCCCGACGAGCTGACGCAGCCGGGTGCCGACCCAGGTGCCGTAGATCACGGCGATGCTGCCCAGCACGACGGCCCGCGGCTCGCGGACCAGGACACCGGTCGACGACTCGACCAGGCCCACGATGACGGCGACGAGACCGATGAGCCGGACTAGGGTGACGAGGATCGCGACCTCGCTGGGCGACGGCCCGTCAGGGCCTCCGATCGGCGTGGCGGAGCGCGCGGCCCCGGACGTGGCGGCGGGCACGGCGGATCGGGCCGCGGCCGAAGGCTCGGCCGCAGCGGCGGACGGCGTGGCCGTCGGCCCGGACTTGGTCATGGGCCCGAAGGGTCCCATCCACCGTCGGCAAGCGTCATCCCCCGAATGCCGCAGGGTCGGTACCCCGTTCGGGGGGTGCCCTACACTCGGGCCCGTGCAGGCGACGACGCTCCTCGATCGGTGAAGCTCGCCCACGTTCGCGAGTGGAACGGGCCGGCCGGGGCTCCGTGGCGGCTGGCTGCGGCGCTCGGGGAGTCGGCCTGGCTCGACCTCGAGGTGGCGCGTCGCCGGGCGGCAGCCGCCGACCGCAATCTCGCCCACGACCGGGTGCTGTACCGGCAGCCGGGCACCACGCTGGACGATCACGTGGCCCGCGGCCTGCGGGGCGGGGCCCCCCACCGGCCCCGCCCCCCC
>Ga0081539_10002708_pt1 | contig 24043 bp, 19 predicted proteins | sample TabmetS4T2R2_FD_71023 | JGI IMG/M metagenome (GOLD analysis project Ga0081539, IMG submission 71023) | Tabebuia heterophylla rhizosphere microbial communities from the University of Puerto Rico - S4T2R2 | ecosystem: Host-associated > Plants > Roots > Rhizosphere ...
GTGCTGAGTGGGGGCAGGACCGCGCTCGCCGCCGAGCGCGAAGTAGTCGTCAGGGTGCAGGCGGATGCGGCGGCCGGGCACGCAAAAGGAGCGCGGCACCCAGGCCGGCGCCAGGCGCAGGATCCCCTCGCCCTGCTCGAACGCGCGCTGGGCTGCGGCCTCGCTCGTCGTGCGGCGCAGATCGTCGATCTTCATCGGACCTCCTGGTAGTTCGCGGACAGCATCTGGAAGAGCGCGAGGTCGGAGACCTCGCCGTGCAGCGCGCCCTGCTCGTCGAGCTCGAACCCGAGCTCCTCGCCGTGGGGCAGCCGGCGCAGCGAGGTGAAGCGGGAGCCGGCCGGCGCCGCGAGGCGGAAGCGGATCGAAGGGATCGGCAGCGGCTCGGAGTCGGGTGGTGCGTTGAGGAAGGAGAGGCGGAAGCTCGCAGCCTCGGGGTCGTGGAAGACCGTGGTCCAGGCGTGCGGGTGGGCGTCGGCCTCGAAGGCGGGCGGGCGGCCGAGCAGCAGCCGGACCAGCTCGACGAACATCTCCCTGGAGGCCCCGGCGAGGCGGCCGCGGGCGCCCTCGAGGTCGACCGCCGAGTAGATCGCCTCGCCGGCCCCGTACCGGTGACGAAGCACCGCCGGCCGCATCGTGTCCTGCCACGGCGGCGATGAGTGGATGTTGGCCCAGCCTTGGTCGTCGCGGCTGCCGCGACCGCCGCGGTAGGGGACGGTGAAGGTCATCAGCGCCTCCGCCGCGTCGGCGGCGGCGACGTCGAGCACGGTCGGCGCCGGCGCCGGCCGGTAGGCGCGGTCGATCTCCGAGGGCTCCCCCACCGTCACGTACTCGAGCGGGTCGAGCGCCGCCGCCAGATCGGGCGCCACCGGCCGCAGGTAGATCGTCCGCTCCGGCGCCTCGCCGCGGAAGCCGCAGCCGAAGACGCCGGCGAGCAGGAAGTCGCCGGTCTCGCCGCCGTCAGTCGCGAGCAGGGAGCTGCGGCCGCTCGCGTAGAGGCGCCCGCCAGCGGCGACGTAGGCGCGCAGCGCCTCGACCTCGCCGGCGTCCAGGCGGGCTGCGTTGGGCAGGACGACGAGCGGGAGCTCCTCGAGCCGGCCGAGGTCGGCCCGGGTCAGGGCGACCCCGGGCAGGTGCGCCTCGTTGAGCGCCCGCAGCGCTCCCTGCACGGCGCGCCAGTGGGGGTCTTCGGGAGCGATCGGCGCGCCGGCCGGGATCGCGTCGAGCCCAACTCCCCCGGGCTCGAGCTCAACCCGGGACTGCGGGCTCCAGTAGACCCCGACCTCGGCCAGCGGTCGGCCGCCGCCGCAGCTCTCGTAGGGTCGCATCGCCTCGAAGACCTCGCCGATCCGCTCGTAGGCGCGGGGGTTGACTCGGCCGTCCGGCTGCACCGCGTCGATCGCCATGAACTGGCCGCCGAAGGCGACCGCCGCCATCGCCCCCGCCTCGATCGTCTCGACCGAAGCGAGGTCGCTGGCGCCGCCGCCGTAGCCGGAGATCGGGGTCATGTACTGGATCACCGAAGGGGTCATCGCCGCGGCGATCTCGAATAGGGCGCGTGCCTCGGGGTCGCCGCCCAGCAGATCATTGAGCCGGCCGATCTCCTCGCCGGCGCCGCCGACCCAGTTGTAGGCGAAGAGGTCGGAGTTGAGAAAGACCGGTACCGAGAGGCTGGCCTTGACCCGCTGACGCAGGCCGCGGAAGGCGTCGGCGAGCCACTGCTCGCGCAGCGTCTGGAAGCGGCACCAGGCGGGGTCGCGCCAGTCGACCCGGGCCGGCATCTCGGCCCCGGTCTCCTCGAGGCAGCGGGCCCGACAGCTCTCGCAGACGCAGAGGTCCGGCCAGAAGAGCATGTCGAAGAAGAAGGCGTCGAAGGGGTAGCCGCTGGCCAACTCCTCGGTCTGGGCCAGCATGAACTCCAGATAGGCCGGGTTGGCAGGGCAGCACTGGCCGTAGCGGCTGCCGGGGCCGAACATTCCCCCCGGCGCCGAGGCGAGAAGGCGCCAGTCGGGATATTCCGCGTATGCCCAGTTGTTGAAGACGGCGCTGTAGTAGGCGCAGACGGCGATGCCGCGCTCATGCAGCAGCGCCACCGTCTCCCCGACGACGTCGCGGCCGCGCAGGTTGCGGTGCATCTGCCCGGTCGCGGTCGGCCATAGGCACTGGCCCGCGTGTGAGTTGCAATAGACCATCACCGCGTCGGCGCCGGCCGAGGCGCAGAGCTCGACGTAGGCGGCGGGGTCGTACTCGGCGAGAAAGCGCTCGTCCCAGTCCGGGATGTGCATGTCCAGGAGGATGTGCCGTTGGCACTCCAGGTAGGGGCGGTGCGGGGGCATCCCAGGAACCGGCCGATTATTTACCAGGCGACCGGAAGGCGCTGGACGGCGAAGGTCAGCGCCCCTTCGCCGCTCAGCGGCACGTCGTCGGTCGCCACGGCCAGCCGCAGGTCGGGGAAGCGCTGCAGCAGCCGTGCGAAGGCGACCCGCATCTCCAGCCGCGCCAGGTGCTGGCCGAGGCAGACGTGGACGCCGTGGCCGAAGCCGACCTGACCTTTGCCGCCGCGCTCGAGGTCGAGCTCGTCGGGGTGCTCGAAGCGCTCGCGGTCGCGGTTCGCACTCAGGTAGGAGACCGAGACCAGTTCGCCGGCCCGGATCAGCTCGCCGTCGAGCTCGACGTCCTCGACCGCGGTGCGGGTCAGCGAGCCGATGTTGAAGACGGTCAGGTAGCGCATCAGCTCCTCGACCGCAGCGTCGATCCCGGACGGGTCCTCGCGCAGGAGCGCGAGCTGGTCGGGATGACAGAGCAGCGCAAAGGTCCCGGTCGCCAGCATCGAGGCGGTCGTGTCGACCCCGGCGATGAACAGCAGCACGAGGATGCCGAGGATCTCGTCCGCGCTGAGCTCGCCGTTCTCGATGATGTGGGTCATCAGGTCGTTGCCCGGTTCGGCGCGCTTGCGCTCGACGACCCCCTCGAGGTAACCGCGGAACTTCTCGGTTGCCGCGGTCAACTCCTCGATCGTCAGCTCCGCGTTGGAAATCGTCTCCCCGATCAGTTCGAGCATCGGGATGTCGTCCTCGGGCACGCCGAGCAGGACGCAGTGCATGCGCAGCGGGATCGGGTTGGCGAACGCCTCGACCAGGTCGACCGGCGGCCCGGCCTGCTCCATCTCGTCGAGGCAGCGGCCGACGACCTCCTCGGTCGCCGCGCTCAGCTCGGCGATGCTCTTGGTCGAGAACTTCGGCGCCAGGACCCGGCGCAGCCGCGTGTGCTCGGGTGGGTCCATCGCCAGCATTTCGCCGGCCAGCAGGCCGGTACGATCCATCATCTCGACGTAGGCCGCGTGCTTGTGCGGGGCTTCGGTCAGCAGCGGCGGCCACTGACGCAGGCTGAAGCGGGAGTCGTTGAGAACGGCGCGGCCCTCCTGGTAGCCGGTCACCAGCCAGCCGAGCTCGCCGCCGCGGAAGCGCAGCCGCTGCAGCGAATGACCGCTCTGCAGCACCTGCTCGAGCTCGGGCGGCGGGTCGAAAGTCCGCTGGCGACGCAGCGAAAGGGTGATTGGCTCCGGCATGTTTCTTCTCCTCCGTTACCCAGGGGGGCGACGTTTCCCAGCGGGGTCGGACACTATTGAAGCGTTTTAATAGTGTCAAGACCGCCGCGAAGCAAGACGACCCCCCGCAGCCCTGGGCGCGGGGGGGGTCGTCTCTTGCAATCGAAGGGCCGGGACGGGGGTAAATTCCCCGCTCGCCACCGGCGAGCACCCTGTCAGTCGACCGAGCCCGGGTAGAGGCGGTTGGCGATCCGGTAGAAGACCCGCGAGAAGATCGACAGGGTCGGCGTCTGCAGGTTCTCCATCCCGGCGATCACCGCGCCGCTGCGCGGTTCGTAGAAGCCCTCGGTGCTGAAGCCGGGGACCGAGCCGTTGTGCCCGAGCCAGTCGCCGAAGCGGATCAGGCCGAGCCCGTAGCCGAAGGTCGCCGGCCCTTCGAGGCCGTAGGGGACCTCGCTGAACTGCAGGCGCTGGGCCGCCAGCCAGGGGCTGAGCAGCGCGCCGCGGCCGAGCAGGCGGCTGTACTTCTCCAGGTCGTCGATCGTCGAGATCATCGCCCCGGCGGTCCAGACGATCCCGGGGGTGAAGTAGGTGCAGTCGGCCAGCGCCCCGGGGGCACCGCAGTAGCCGCGCGAGAACGGGTTCGGCAGCCGCGGCGTGGTCGGGAAGCTGGTGTGGTGCAGCCCCAGCGGCCGGATCACTTCCTTGGTGATCGCGGCCTCGGCGCTTTCGCCGGTCACCCGTTCGAGGATCAGGCCGAGCAGCACGTAGTTGGAGTTCACGTACAGGGTCTGCTCGCCGGGGGCGAAGTACGGCTGGCTGCGGCGCAGGATCCGCACCACGTCCCAGGGCCCGAAGTCGGCCAGCAGGTCGTCCCCGACAATTTCCTGGAATTCCGGGTCGGCCTGGTATTCGAAGATCCCGGACTGCATCGCGAGCAGCTGGCGCACGATGATCAGGTTGCCGTTGGGGATGCCTTTGACGAACTGGTCGAGCGTGTCGGAGAGCCGCAGCCGCCCGCGGTCGACCTGGCGCAGGATCGCGGTCGCGGTGAAGGTCTTGGTCATGCTGCCGATGCGGAAGTGGTCGGAGCTCCGCAGTGGCTTGCGCCGCTCGAGGTCGCCGACCCCGTAGGTGCGGCTGTAGTCGCCCCTCGGGCCGCTGATCGAGATCGATACCCCGGGCTGGCCTTCCTCGGCCATCGCCGCCGCGACGGTCGCGTCGACAAACGCGCGGTCGGCTTTCGAGAGCGGCTTGGCGCCCGCGGTCGCGACCAGGGCGAGCCCCAGCGCCGCGACCAGAAGGGCCGCTAGGAGCGGCAGGCCCCGCCGGCGGATTGCAGGGACGATCGGCTCCGGCATATCTCTTCCTCCGTCTACGTCGGCGCTACTGCCTCGGACGTGACGACCGTATTGAAGCGTTTCACAAAAGTCAAGGCCCCCCTCGCAGCTAGGTGACCTGGTCGATCCGCTGCTACCGGCGAGCCAGGTGCGCGCCACTGGGAACGACTGATGGAGAGTGGAGCCGCGCGGCGGCTGGCCGGGACTCCCGCGGCGCCGAAGCGCCGCGGGAGACGACCGGGGTTAGACCCAGCGACTCAGAGGGCCGGTGGGCATTCTGGCGAACCGGGGTATTCCGGGGTTTCCATCGATTCCGGGTAGAGATGGCTGGCGATTTTCTGGAAAACGCTCGAGAAGGCCGAGATGTTCGTGCTCTGGAGGTTTTCCACAACGGAGATCTCAGCGCCGGTGTTGGGGTCGTAGAAGGTGACCGCGCTGAAGCCGGGCACCGAGCCGGGGTGGCCGACCCAATCCCCGAGGCTCATCAGGCCGAGGCCGTAGCCGAATTTCGACGGTCCTCCGTATGACCAGGCACCCGCCGCACAGAACTGCTGCTGTTCGGCGAACATTTCAGGGCTCAGCAGAGCTCCGGTTCCCAACCCCTGGCCGAATGCGGCGAGGCCGCCGACGGTGGACTGGATCCCGCCCATCGTCCAGGCGATCCTGGCGTTGAAATCGGTCGTGTCGGTGGGGACCCCGAGGACGTACCGGTTGTACCCGTGGGCGAACGGTTCCGGCAGTTTGTAGGGAATCGGTTCCGACGCGGTCGGGGCCGGGAGACTCGTCTGCGAGAGCGCCAGCGGTTCGATCACATTTTTCGTGATCGCCGCTTCCGCGGTTTCGCCGGTGACGTCCTCGAGGATCAAGCCGAGCAGGGTGTAGTTGGAGCTGTTGTAGTGGACGTATTCACCCGGTTTGAATTCCGGTTCGTTTTTGCGGATCAATTCGACGGAGTCTTCGGGTTCCCATTTCATTTTCGGGTTCGCCACGACGGCCGCCTGGAAGCTGGGGTCGCTCTGCCACTCATAGACCCCGGACTGCATCGCAAGCAGGTCGCGCACGGTGATTTCGTTCCCGTATTTGATCCCGGTGACGAATTCGTCGAGCGTGTCAGAGAATTTCAGGGTGCCCTGTTCGATCTGCTGCAGGATCGCGATCGCGGTGAAGCTCTTGGTGACGCTGCCGATGCGGACGTGATGCGTGAGTTTCATCGAGTTCAGGATCCACCCCATCCTGGCCCATCCATAGGATTTGCTGTATTCGCCTTTCGGGCCGCTGATAACGATCGAGAGGCCCGGCGTTTTCGCTGCGCTCATCGCCGCTGACACCGTCGAATCGACGAATTCTTGGTCGGCTTTCGAAAGCGGTGCCGCCTCTGCTCTCGGCACCAGGGCCAGGGTTACGAGAACGGCGACAAGGAATGAGCCCGCCACAGCGCGCAAGGACCCGGGCGAATGCTCGCCGGCGAACCTCCGCGGGCGCCGCATCGCGGGGACGACTGGTTCAAACATGGATCTCCTCCGTGAGTAAGCGATGTTGCTTCGGACATAGATCGTCAATCGTTTAAAGCGCTTCAACCTTAATTGAGGCGCTTCAACAATGTCAAGCTTCTACCGTTCGCCCAGCTTCAGAACGGCGGTCGGAGCCTCGGTCGGCTGGGGCGTGCGCAACTACTTCTCACGAAAATTCAGAGCCCACTTCGACCGAAAGCGGATTCGCGAGAAGAACACTCGACTCGTCGAGGATCGGCCAACCGACGTTGACGGGCGAGGAGCTATCGGGACGCCGGCTTGACGTCGGCGAGAAAGTCGAGGAGGGCCGCGTTGAACCTCGCCGGATCTTCCTGGCAGTTCCAGTGACCGAGGCCCTCGAGAATCGCTGGCTCGCTGGCCCTCGTTGCCACCTCGGGGAAGCGCTGAATCGCATCCACGCCCCAGAGGGCGGGCAGGTCCTTCTCGCCGGCGATGAAGATCGCCGGGACCTCGAGCGGTCGCTCGGCGTAGGGGCCGAGCAGTTCCCAGTCGAGGTCTAAGGTCCGGTAAGAGTGCAGGGCGGCCTCGATCCCGGTGCGCTCGAAGCTGTCGACGAAGACCTCGAGCTCCTCCGCGGTGATCCAGTGGTTCTCGCCGGGTGTCGGGAGCTTGTCGGCGAACCCTTCGCCCGGGGTCATCACGATCGCGGTTTCGCGCAGGAAGGCGAGCGCCGCGTCGGCATCGGGGATGTCGGAGACCTTCGGCAGCGGCGCCCGCGCCGAGGTGCCGTAGAAGAGCCCGTTGAGCCAGCCGCGCATGTCCCGCTCGACCTCGCGCGCGAGCGCGCCTGGCTGGGCGAAGTACTCCTGGTAGTGGATCTTGCCCGGACCGGCGATCCAGCCCTCGTGCTCGCTCGGCCGCACCGCGCCGAACGAGTCGCCGGGCCAGGCGAAGAGGCCGCGACCGCCGAAGGGCACGCTGACCCCGGCGACCGCGTCGAAGACGTCGGGACGGGTCCAGGCGGCGCTCCAGGCAACCGGCGCGCCGACGTCGTGGCCGACGATGCAGGCGGTCTCGTGGCCAACCGCCTCGACCACCCCGGCCAGAGTGCGAATCTGCTCGGTAATCCGGGTCTCCACCCCTGCGGGCTTGGAGGAGCGCCCGTAGCCGAGCATGTCGACCGCGACCGCGTGGTAGCCGGCCTCCGCCAGGGCGCGAAGCTGGTGGCGCCAGGTGTAGGAGATCTCCGGGAAGCCGTGGCAAAAGAGGACCAGCGGACCCTCCCCCGCCTCCAGCAGATAGATCCGGTGGCCGTTGGCCCTGACCGTGCGCGACCCGATGCCCTCGAGTCCCGGAGTTTCCATGGCCCCCGCTCCGACTAGGCCGTGGCCAGCTTCGAGTTGACCCGCGGCATCACCTCGTTAGCGAGCAGCTCCATCGACTGCCGCATCGCCCCCGGGTTCGAGGAGAAGTCGCTGCCGAGCAGGAGCAGCGTGCCGAAGCCGCCGACCGCCTCCGCCGAGCGTTCGATTTTCTCCGCCACGGTATCGACCGAGCCGACCATCGCCGAGTTGCGCAGGATGTAGTCGACGGTGACCTCGCTGTCGGGCACGTCGGGGTCGTGCTTGTACATGTCGAGCAGCCCGACCCGGGTCACGACCGGCAGCCAGTAGCCGGAGAGGAAGTCGCCGACCCCGCCCTCGAGGCAGAGCTTGACCGCTTCCTCGTCGGTCTCGGCGACGAAGACTTCGCGCACGATCCCCCACTTCTCGCGCTCGGCCGGGAGGCCGGCCGCCTCGGCGCCATCGGCGTAGGCCTGCCAGTGGCCGTCGAGGTAAGCGTCGTTGAAGGCGATGCTGAGCGGGATGAAGCCGCGTTCGCCGGCTGCCTTCAGGGTGCTCGAGTTGGGGCTGACGCCGCTGACCGAGATCGGCGGGTGCGGGTCCTGGTAGGGGGCGATGTGGAAGCCGAGGATGTCGCCGTCGGCGGTCTTCGGTTTGTTGATCGTCCAGAACTCACCCTCCCACTCGTAGGGCCCGGGCTCGGTCCAGAGGCGGATGATCGCGTCGAGCGACTCCCACATCATCTTGCGGTTGACGCCGGAGTTGCCGTCGACGCCGAACAGGTCGAGGTCGGTCGGGGTGCCGCTGGCGCCGGCGCCGAAGTTGAGCCGACCCTTGGAGAGATGGTCGAGGTAGGCAACGCGGTGGGCGAGCGCGGCCGGGTGGTAGTAGGGCAGGTTGTGGGAGCCGGCGCCGAGGCGAACCCGCTCGGTCTCCATCAGCGCCTGCGCGATCAGCAGGTCGGGGGCGGGACAGGTCTCCCACGGCACCGTGTAGTGCTCGCCGATCCAGACCATGCTGAAGCCGAGCTCGTCCGCCCAGCGGATCATCTGCAGATCCCAGGCGGCGCCGTCGCTGAGCGACTGGTCGGGCCTGTGCCCGGGGTACATGAAGATGCCAAGGTCCATCGCGACTCTCCTCCAGGTTCAGTCTTTTTTCGGATCCCAGACGGCCTCGAGGCTGGTGAGGCCGCCGACGAAGAGCGAGGGGAAGACCTGCGGCGCGGCGCCGGGGTCGGCGAGCGCCAAGTCGGGGATGCGGTTGAGCATCGTCTCCAGTGCGATCTTCGCCATCGGGCGCGCGAAGGGAGCGCCGATGCAGAAGTGCGTGCCTTTGCCGAAGGCGAGGTGGTCGGCGAGTTCGGCTTTCGGCCGGTGCAGGTCGAACTTCTCCGCATCCTCGAAGCGGGCGCCGTCGTGGTTGGCGGAGTCGAGCTGCAGCAGCACCGGCGTCCCGGCTGGCAGGGTGACTCCGGCGACCTCGACCTCGCGGGTCGTGGTGCGCAGCAGGGTGTGGACGATCCCGTACATCCGCAGCGTCTCCTCGACCGCCGGGGTGATCAGCTCGCGGTCGGCCAGCACCTCGTCCCAGCGGCTGTGGTCCGAGAGCAACTCGTAGAACATGCGACCGATCAGACCGCCGGTGGTGTCGGTGCCAGCGGTCAAGGTCACCGACGCCAGCCCGATCAGCTCGCCCTCGCTGAGCGCCGGTTCGCCGTCCTCGGTCTCGGCGTGGACCAGCAACGAGAGCACGTCGTCGGTCGGCTGTTCTTTGCGTTCGGCGATCAGGTCGCGCATGAACCTGTCGAACTCGATCATCCGCTCGCAGAGGTCGAACATCCGCTGCCCCTCGAGCGTCTCGATCATCAGGTCGATCGAGTCGCGGTTCCACTGGCGCAGTTTCGGCACGTCCTCGACCGAGGCGCCGAGCATCAGCGCCGCGATCTGCATCGGGATCACCTCGGCGAACTCGGTGACGATGTCGGCCGTGCCGTCGGCGATGAACTTGTCGATCGCGGCGTTGGCGAACTCGTGCATGTTCGGTTCGAAGCGGCGCACCATCGACTGCGTGAAGCCCTGTTGGGCGATCTTGCGGATCCGGGTGTGCTCGGGCGCGTCGAGCCCGGCGGGCTGCGCGTGCTTGACCGGAAAGTGGGCGAGCTTGTCGGCGTACTCGGGCGGCACGTCGGGGACCCGGATCGTCGAAGCGTTGGAGTAGGTCTCGCTGTCGCGGAAGGCCTCGCGCACGTCCTCGTAACGGGTCATGCACCAGAGGCCGTATTTCTCCATGAAGAAGAGTGGGGCGTCGGCCCGCGCACCCTCCAGGGCCAGGCCGGGGTCGGCCAGCTGCTCGGTGTGCTCGAGCGGATCGAAGCTGTGGAAGACGGGGCACTCCCGTCCGGACTGATCCTTCACGGTCTCCATCGCACGCTCCTCCTCGTTCCCTGAGCCCAGATTTCCCTCCGAGCTGACAGATTTATATCATCTTGATGATTTGAGTGAGACTGGGAACTCAGAGGGAGCGATCGACCACCACTCCGCTGGGGTGACCGGCAGCTTCGGCAGCTACGCGCGCGAGATCTACCTGCGCGGCCACGCCGGCGAGACGCAGCCGGTGCCGGCCGGCGTCGATGAGCTCGAGCGGCGGGCGATGGCGGCAATGACGCCGGGCGCGGCCGCCTACATCGGCGCCGGGGCCGGCAGCGAGGACACGATGCGGGTCAACCGCACGGCTTTCGAGCGCCACCGGCTGGTGCCGCGGATGATGCGCGACGTCAGCGCCCGCGAGCTGGCGACGACGGTGCTCGGAACCGCGATGCCGGCGCCGCTGCTGCTCGCCCCGATCGGCGCCCAGAGCATCGTCGACCCCGAGGGCGAGCTGGCCAGCGCGCGAGCGGCGGCGGCGCTGGGCGTGCCGATGATCGCCAGCTCGGTCTCCCACTTCAGCCTCGAGCGGATCGCCGCGGCCGCACCGGGGGCGCCGCGCTGGTTCCAGTTCTACTGGCCCAGCGACGCCCGCCTCGCCGCCAGCTTCGTCGCCCGCGCCGAGGCGGCGGGCTACAGCGCGATCGTGCTCACCGTCGACACCTTCGTCCACGGCTGGAAGCCGCGCGACCTCGAACTCGGCTGGCTGCCGTTCATGGACGGGATCGGCTGCGCCAACTATTTCGAGGACCCGGTCTTCCTGGAAGCGCTGGAGCGCCCCCCGGAGCAGGACCTGGCCGCCGCCGTCGCCCACTTCTTCACCGTCCAGGGCAACCCGTCGATCACCTGGGAGAACCTCGACCAGCTGCGCGCGATGACCTCGCTGCCGATCCTGCTGAAGGGGTTCATGCACCCCGACGACGCCCGCGAGGCGGCGCGGCGCGGCGCCGACGGGATCGTCGTCTCCAACCACGGCGGCCGCCAGGTCGACGGCGCACAGGCGGCGCTCGATGCGCTGCCGGCGATCGCCGCCGCGGTCGGCGGCGAGCTGGCGATCCTCTTCGACAGCGGCGTGCGCGGCGGCGCCGACGCGCTCAAGGCGCTCGCCCTCGGCGCCGACGCGGTCTGCCTCGGACGTCCCTATGTATGGGGCCTGACGCTGGCCGGCGAGGCCGGGGTCGAGGCGGTGCTGCGAATGACGCTGGCCGAGCTCGACCTGACGATGGCGCTCTGCGGCCTCACCGCGGTCGACCAGATCGACGCGCGCGTCCTAGTCGACGATTAGGTCCTCGCCGAAGTAGGGGCGCAGGCCGGCGTCCTCCTGGACCGGACCGCCGGCGAAGACCGGCGCGGCGTCCTCGAGCGGGGCGACCGGGCTGCGCAGCCAGGCCCAGATCTTGCGCATGTCGATCGGGCCGTTGACCGGCGAGCGCCCGAAGCGGCCCTGGAAGTAGGTCCGGACCCCGGCCGCCTGGTAGATCTTGAACGCCTCCCAGCGGTCGACTTCCTCGCCGAAGCGCCGGTAGGCGTCCTCCGTCACGTCGACCGTTCGCCGCTCGCCTTCGATCAGGCCGCGGAAGCATTCGAGCGCGAACCGGGTCACGTATTCCTCGTAGTCGACCGGGGCCCCGCCCGCGTACGGGTTCGTGTTCGGCCCGTAGAGCATGAAGAAGTTCGGGAACCCGGGCAGCATCGCGCCGAGGTAGGCGCGCGGCCCGTCCTGCGACCACAGCTCCTCGAGCCGCGCGCCCTCGCGCCCCTCGACCTCCATCGGCCAGAGGTAGTCGCTGGCTTTGTAGCCGGTCGCGAACACGATCACGTCGAGCGGCACCTCCTCGCCGCCGGCGAGCTCGATCCCGCTCGCGGTGATCCGTTTGATCGGCGTGTCGACCAGCTCGACGTCGTCGCGCAGCAGGGCGTGCAGGACGTTGGCGTCGGCGTCGCAGATCACCGGACGCGAGGAGAGCGGCGGCGCCGCCGGGGTCATCTTCTCGATCAGCTCCGGGTGCCCGGCGAGGACGCCCTCGAGGTAGGCGAGCTGGTCGTCGCGCAGCTTCTGGTTGTGGGCGCTGCGGGCGCCCTCGCCCTCGAACTCGGGGTCGAGCTCGTAGGCCGCGCGCAGGCTCTCGGGCCCGAACAGCCAGGCGAGCCGGAAGCGGGTGAAGTTCGTGTAGTAGGGCAGGTTGCGGTTCAGCCAGGCGAGCTCCGGCGGGAAGTCCGAGAGATAGCCTTCGACCCCGAAGACCCAGCTCGGGGTGCGCTGCAGCAGGTAGGTGCGCTCGGGCTGGCCGGCGATCGCCTGGACCAGCTGGTAGCCGGTGCAGCCGCTGCCGATCACGGCGACGCGCTTGCCGGCGAGGTCGAGATCCTCGGGCCAGCGGGCGGTGTGGAACGACTCGCCTTCGAACTCCTCCATGCCCTCGATCTCCGGCAGGTTCGGCCGCGAGAGGAAGCCGACCGCGCTGATCACCGCGTTGGCGCGGACCACGCGCTCGCCGGCGGGGCCGGTCGCGCGCAGCTCCCACTCGCCGTCGTCCTCGTGCCAGACGATCGATTCGACCTCGGTCTCGAACTCGATCTCCTCGCGCAGCTCGAACTCGTCGGCGACCCAGTTGAAGTAGCGCTCGTTCTCGGCCTGGACCGTGAACATGCCGGGGAACTCGTAATCGGCCCCATAGGCGTGCACGTAGGCGCGGCTCGGGTTGTCGACCCGGGCGCCGGGATAGCGGTTCTCGTACCAGGTGCCGGCGACCGCGGGGTTCTTCTCGAGGATCGTGAACGGGATCCCGGCCCGCTTCAGCATCACGCCCGCGTTCAGCCCGCCCATGCCGGCGCCGATCACGGCGACGCTGAAGCTGCCAAGCCGCTCGGGCTCGGGCGGGCGCTCCCAGCTGAGGCCGTGCACGAACGGTTCGACCCCCGTGCTGGCTTCGAACATCTCCGCTTCGCAGTCAGCCAGCTCGACCCCCGAGGTGAGGTCGAGGCTGGCGCGCAGGCGCTCGCGCGGGCCGAACGGGACCGCCTCGGCCTCGCCGTCGCGCAGCGACTTGAGCAGGTCGACCGCCTTGCGGTGCAGGATCGCCAGCTGCTCGGGGTCGATCACGAACTGCATCTCGAGGAAGAGGAACTCGACCGGGTTGGTCGCGGTGGCGGCGACCTCCTCGTCGCCGGTCAGCTGGTAGAGCAGCCCGCGCAGCACCATCGGGTCCGAGGCCGAGACCGCCGCTTCGATCTGCTCGTCGGTGGCGGCGCGCAGCTCGGCGCTGATCGGCTTGGTGATCTCGGCCTCGGCCACGCCCCGCTCGGCGCTGGCCGACTCCATCAGGACCGCCCCCCGTTGACCCGCGGCAGCACCTCTTTCGCCAGCAGCTCCATCGAGGCCCGCATTGGCTCGGGGTTGCCGCGGAAGTCCTGGCCGCCCTGGATCAGGGTGCCGAAGCCGCCGGTCTCGGCCTGCGCCGCTTCGACCTTCTCGACCACGGTGTCGACCGAGCCGACGATCGCGGCGTTGCGCAGGAAGTAGTCCGGGGTGACTTCGTCGTCGGTCATCTCCGGGTCGCCCTTGTACATCGCGATCAGGCCGACATCGGCCATCAACGGCAGCCAGAACTCGCGCAGGTACTCGCCGACGCCGCTGTCGAGGCAGAGGTCGACCGCTTCGTCGTCGGTCTCGGCGACGAAGACGTCGTAGACGATTCCCCAGCTCTCGCGATCCGGGGTCGCGCCGGCCGCCTCGGCGCCGGCCTCGACCGTGGCCCACTGACCGCGCAGGTACTCGCCGCCGAAGGCGAGGCAGAGCGGCGCGTAGCCGCGTTCGCCGGCGACCTTGAGCGAGGGCGATTCGGGGCTGAGGCCGCTGATGCTGATCGGCGGCCCCGGGTCCTGCAGCGGCGTGAGGTGGAAGGCGAGCTTGCCGTCGAACAGCGGCGCCGGTTTGTTCACTGTCCAGTGCGCCCCCTGTGACTCAAACGGCTCGGGGTCGTTCCAGAGGCGGAGGATCGCGTCCAGCGACTCCCAGGTCATTTCGCGGTTCTCGCCCTCGAGCCCGTCGATCCCGAACAGCTGCCAGTCGGTCAGCGTGCCGGAGGCGCCGATCCCGAGGTTGAGACGGCCGCCGGAGAGGTGGTCGAGGTAGGCGATCCGGTGGGCCGCCATCGAGGGGTGGTGCAGCGGCAGGTTGAACGATGCCGGGCCGAGCCGGATCTCGGTGGTCTCCTGCAGGGCCTGCGCGATCAGCAGGTCGGGGGCCGGGCACCCCTCCCAGGGCACGGTCAGATGTTCGCCGAACCAGACCTCGCTGTAGCCGAGCTCCTCGGCCCACTGCACGACCTGCACATCCCAAGCGGCGGTCTCGGAGACCGGCGTTCCCGGCGCATGGGCCGGATTCAGGCAAACCCCAAGCTTCATCTCTCCACTCCCCGGTTCTACGGCTTAATGAATTAGATGATTGATATCAGATGGTATATGCTCTGGAAAGCCAGCCAGTACGCCAAGGGGTCGGGGAAGACCCCAGGAGGAGATTTGAGATGTGGAATGACCAGTTGGTCGTCGACGGCGTCACGCACGCCTACGAATGGACCCCGGACAACGCCGCCGACGGTCTCAGCGCCGAGGACTATCACGGCGTTCTCGACTTCTTCTACCGGCACACCCATCTGCGCACGGAAAAGAACGACCCAGCGTGGATGCTGAGCTTCGAGGAGTTCACGAAGAAGTTCACCGCCGAGACGACCGCGCAGATCTACATCGAGGAGACCGACGTCGATCTGATCGTCTACCACGAGGTCCAGATCGCCGGCTTCTTCAAGAACGGCACCTCCCCCCTGCAGACCGGCGAAGAGCTGAAGCGGATGTACCCGGACCGGGTGATGCTCTACGCCTTCGCCGACCCCTTCAACGGCGAGGCCGAGCTGGAGCTGATGGAGGAGAAAGCGTCCACCGGCATCGTCGACGGCTTCAAGTTCTACCCCACCAACGGCGTCTTCGACATGGAGACGGGCCGGATGAACACGATGCTCTACGACGACCCGGAGATGGCCTTCCCCTTCCTGCAGAAGGCGCTCGACCTCGGGGTCAAGCACGTCGGCGTGCACAAGGCCTTCCCGGTCGCCCCCGGGCCGCTGCTGAAGGACCGGGTCGACGACATCGGCGCCGCCGCCGAGGCCTTCCCGGAACTGACCTTCGAGATCGTCCACAGCGGCTGGGCCTTCCTCGAGGACTGCGCCCTGCAGCTGATGCTGAACCCGAACGTCTACGCCAACCTCGAGCTGACCGCCAACTTCGCGGTGCGGCGCCCGCGCGAGTGCGCGGAAGCGATCGGCACGATGCTGCGGGTCGGCGACGTCTCCGACCGGCTGATCTTCGCCACCGGGATCCCCAACGGACACCCGCAGCCGGTGCTGGAGGGCCTCGCCGGGATGCAGATGCCGGAGGACCTGGTCGAGGGGCACGACATGCCGGAGCTGACCGACGAGCTGAAGGCGAAGATCCTCGGCGGAAACTTCCTCGCGATGCACGGCATCGACCCCGAGGAGAAGAAGGCGCAGATCGCCGGCGACGAGTGGGAGCAGCGGCGCAACGCGGCCCGCGAGCGCGGCGACGACGGCGTCCACTGGCGCCCGCAGCGCGAAGCCGCCGGAACCCTGGCCGCGGCCTAGGTCGCGACGATGGCCGCGGCGCCCCTCAAGGAGCGGGTTCTGGAGCGGATCAACGCGGTCCAGGACCCTTGCAGCCTCGCCCAGCGGATCCCGGTCGGGCTCTCCGACATGGGCCTGGTCACCGACGTGAAGGTCTCCGAGGCCGACGCCGAGGGCCGCCACGACGTCGCCCTGATCCTGCGCGTGACCGCCCCCGGCTGCATGTACGTGCCGTTCATGGACCGCTCGATCAAGGCCGCGGTCGGCGATCTCGAGGAGATCGGCGAGATCACCACCGAATGGGACCCCGACGCGGACTGGAGCCCAAGCGAGATCGCCGAGCCGGCGCGCAAGCGGATCGCCGAGTCGCGCGCTCGCCGCCTGCGCGAGGTGCGAGAGCGGGCCAAGCAGCGCAGCCGGAGCCGCAGCTGATGGGCGCGCTCGAGGGCAAGGTCGCGCTGATCAGCGGCGCCGCCCGCGGCCAGGGCCGCTCGCACGCGGTCAGGCTCGCCGAAGAGGGCGCCGACATCATCGCCCTCGACCTCTGCGCCGACGTCGGCTCGGTCGCCTACCCCCTCGCCGCCGAGACCGACCTGGCCGAGACGGTCGCGGCGGTCGAGGCGACCGGCCGGCGGATCGTCAGCTCGGTCACCGACGTTCGCGACGGCGCCGCCACCGCCGCGGCGGTGGCGGCGGGGGTCGCCGACCTCGGCCGGCTCGACGTCGTCGTCGCCAACGCCGGGATCGTCTCCTACTACCCCGCCGACGAGCTGCCGCCGCAGGCCTGGACGGACATGATCGAGACCAACCTGAACGGCGTCTGGAACCTCACCTCCGCCGCGCTGCGGCCGCTGATCGACGGCGGCGAGGGCGGCGCGATCGTCTTCGTCAGCTCCAGCGCCGCCCACGTCGGCCTCGCCCACCTCGCCCACTACTCGGCCGCCAAGGCCGGCCTGGTCGGGCTGATGCAGAGCCTCGCGATCGAGCTCGGGCCGCACCGGATCCGGGTCAACACCGTGCACCCGACGGCGGTCGACACGCCGATGGTCCAGAACGAGGCGACCTATGGCCTCTTCGCCGACGGCGGGCCGGTCGAAGTGACGCCCGAGAACCCGCCCCCGGCGATCGCCGAGGGGTTCGGCAATCAGCACGCCCTGCCGACCCTCTGGGTCGACTCCAACGACGTCAGCAACGCGGTCCTCTTCCTGGTCGCGGAGACCGGCCGCTTCGTGACCGGCACGCAGCTGCGCGTCGACGCCGGCTCGGCGGCTAAATAGCGCGCCTGGCGCCGGCTCAGTCGGGGCTCAGGCCGGGGTAGCCGCCGCGGAAGAAGACCAGCGGGTGCCCGGGGTCGTCGGCAACGGCGAGCTCGAGCGTCGCGCCGACCACCAGCATGTGGTCGCCGAGCTCGACTTCGCGCTCGATCTCGCAATCGATCCAGGCGAGCACACCCTCCAGAACCGGGGAGCCGGTATGGGGCGAGGGTGAGTAGGGGAGGCCGGCGAACTTGGCGCCGCCCTTGCGGGCGAAGCGGGCGGAGACGTCGCCCTGGTCGTGGGCGAGCACGTTGACGCAGAAGCCGCCGGTCTCGCGCACCAGGGGCCAGCTGGTCGAGGCGCGGTCGCAGAAGAAGCCGACCAGCGGCGGCTCGAGCGAGATCGAGGCGAAGGAGCCGACCGCGAGCCCTGCCGGGCCACCGGCGTCCTCACCGGCCACGACCACGACCCCGGTGGGAACGTGGGAGAGCACGTGACGGAAGTGCTGGCCGCCATCGCGGACGAGGTCGGCGTGCTCGCTCACCGGCTCGCGGGGGCTTCGGCCGGGGTCGCCGCGAACAGGCCCTCCCCCAGCTCGCGCTTGAGGATCTTTCCCGTCGGGCCCTTGGGCAGCTCGGGGAGGAAGACGAAGCGGCGCGGCCGTTTGTAGGCGGCGACGCGCTCGTCGAGGAAGGCGCTCAGCTGCTCGACGCCGAGCTCGCAGCCGGGACGCGCGACGAGGGCCGCGCCGACCTCTTCGCCAAGCCGCTCGTCGGGCAAGCCGACGACCGCGGCTTCGAGCACGCCGGGGTGCTCGTAGAGCACCTCCTCGACCTCGCGCGGATAGACGTTGTAGCCGCCGCGCAGGATCAGGTCCTTTTTGCGGTCGACGATGAAGTAGTCGCCGTCGGCGTCGAAGTAGGCGAGGTCGCCGGTGCGCAACCAGCCCGCCGGGTCGATCGCCGCCGCGGTCGCTTCCGGGCGGCCGTGGTAGCCGGTCATCATCCCGTGGCTCCGCACCTGGATCTCGCCGACCTCGCCGCAGGGCAGCGGCGCCCCGTCCTCGCCGGTGACCCGCATCTCCACGCCCCACAGCGGCCGCCCGATCGTGCCTGGCTTGGCCGGCGTGTCGACGCGCGAGAAGCAGCAGGCGGGCGCCGTCTCCGAGAGCCCGTAGCCCTCGAGCACGCGCACGTCGAAGCGACGCTGAAAGGCAGCGAGCGTCTCGCGCGCGATCGAGGCGCCGCCGGAGAGGCAGAGGCGCAAAGAGGAAACGTCAGCCGCCCGCTCTTCGAGCGCCTGCAGCAGCGCCACGAACATCGTCGGCACGCCGTAGAAGTGGGTGATGCCCTCGCGCTCGATCAGCGCGAGGGCATCGTGGGGCGCGAACCGCGGGAGGAGGACCACGGTCGCCCGGCGACGGACCGCGCCGTTGAGGACGCAGCTCTGGCCGAAGCTGTGGAACAGGGGGAGGGTTCCCAGCAGGCGGTCGCCGGCCTGAATGCCGAAGGTCTCACTGGTGACCTCGGCGTTCCAGAGCAGGTTCGAGTGAGAGAGCACGGCGGCCTTCGGCTTGCCGGTCGTGCCCGAGGTGTAGAGGAAGACGGCGGGGTCGGAGGGGTCGCGGCGGACGACCTCCTCGAACGGGTCGGCGCCGGCGGCTTCGGCGAACGGTCCCTCGTCGGCGATCAGCAGAGCGGCGCCGGAGTCCTGGAGGTAGTAGTCGACCTCGCGCTGGCGCAGCTGCGGATTCATCGGCACGACCACCATGCCGGCGCGGAGGATCCCGTAATAGGCGATCGCGAACTCGGGCACGTTGGGGAGCATCAGGGCGACCCGGTCGCCGGGCCCGAGTCCGCGCGCCCAGAGCCAGCCGGCGAGCTGGGCCGAGGCCCGCTCGAGCTGGCCGAAGGTCGTCGTCTTCCCGGCGTGTACGAGCGCCGGATCCTCCGGCGCCACACGGGCGCTGTCGGCCAGCACCAGGGCGAGGTTGAGGCTCACAGCAAAGCCTCGTGCGGACGGGGCCGGCACGGTCCGGGCGCGCAGCTCCGCCCGCAGCTCGGCGATCGCGACCAGGGGAAGGCCATGGCGGTCGGCGAACTGCCGCAGTTCGGGCAGGCGGGCCATTTCGCCGTCGTCGTTGGCGATCTCGCAGATCACCCCGGCTTGCGGAAGCCCGCCGAGCGCGCAAAGGTCGACCGAGGCCTCGGTGTGACCGCGGCGGGCGAGCACACCGCCATCGCGGGCGGCGAGCGGGAAGACGTGGCCGGGGCAGACGAAGTCCTCCGCCCGGCTCGCCGGGTCAGCGAGCGCGGCGATCGTGCGCGCCCGATCCGCCGCGGAGATCCCGGTGCTGGCCCGGTCGGCGAGGTCGACGGCGACGTGGAAGGCGGTGCCGAAGGGGTCGTCGCTACGGGCGGCGATCGGCGGCAGGCCGAGCTCCTCGAGCCGCTGCCGCCGCATCGCGACGCAGATCAAGCCGCGGGCCTCGGTCGCCATGAAGTTGACCGCCTCGGGGGTGACATGCACAGCCGCCATCACCAGGTCGCCCTCGTTCTCGCGGCTGGGATCGTCGACGACCACAGCCATCCCGCCGCGCACGAGCTGATCGACCGCCTCCTCGATCGAGTCCAGCCGGATCTCTTCGTTAAATGATTTAGAGGCTGCGATCTGCATAGCTTAAAGCTCAGACCTGAGCGGGTTCAAGCGCTTTCACCGCCGGGATCGCCTCGCGCGCGAACAGCTCGGCGCTGGCCAGCGCGGCCTGGTCATCGATCTCCGAGAAGCGGAAGAGGCCGATGAAGTGATCGCTGCCGGTGACCTCGGCGATGTTGCGTATTTGCGCGACGCACTGCTCGGGATCGCCGAAGACCTGGGTCGTCAGGTAGCGATCGACGATGTCGGACTGCTCGAGGTTCTGCAGCTGCTCGGAGAGCCGCGCGTAGTACTCGTAGCCCTTGGTCCCTTCGAAATGGTCGCCGGTCATCTCGTAATGGGCCATCACCGAGGCGTAGTACCGGCCCATCTCGCGCCGCGCCACCGCTTCGGCGGTCTCGCGGTCCTCGTGGCAGTAGACCTGGCAGGCGGCGATCGGCGGCGGCGCCTCGCGGTCGTGGTGGCGGCGGAACTCCTCCCGGTAGGCCGTCATGTCCTCGGCGATCTTCGGCCACGGTTTCTGCGGGTTGATCAGGATGCCGGCACCGAGCCTGGCGGCGGCGGCGGCCGACTCGGGCGAGACCGCCGAGCAGTAGAGACGGTCGCGCAGCGAAGCCCGCGGGTAGGGGCGCAGCGAGCGGGCCGGCTGCTTGACGACCTCACCCTCGTAGGCGAGCTCGCCGCTGTCCATCGCCGCCGCGATCATCTCGGTGCCCTCGTAGAAATGGGCCCGAGAGCTGTCCATCGCCGCGCCCAGCCCTTCGAACTCGAGCCGGCCGAGGCCACGCCCGATGCCGGCGAGGAAGCGGCCCCCGCAGAGGTGGTCGAGCATGCTGATTTCCCCCGCCACCCGGGCCGGGTTGTGCCAGGGCAGCACGATCACCGCCGAGCCGAGCTCGATCGTCTCGGTCCGTGCCGCCAGGTAGGCGAGCCAGAGCAGCGGATTTGGCTGGATCGAGTAGCCGCTGAAGTGGTGCTCCACCGCCCAGACCGAGTCGAACCCCAACCCCTCCGCCCGCAGCGCCAGGTCGAGCTCGGCGGCGACCACCTCGCCGTCGCTCTCCGGCGCACCGATGTTCTGCATGAGCGAGTTGAGCCCGACCTTCATCCCGAGACCTCCAACGTAAGTTAGTGAATGATCACTAACTTACGTTCCCCGACGAGGATTGTCAAGGGATTGCCTCGCCCCGCCAACGCAGATTGCATTTTGCTTGCGCTTGCATTTTGCTTGCGTTACTCTGAAGCCATGGACAAGACCGTGGAACGGCTGCTCTGCGACACCGCCCCGAGTCGAGTCGCGGATGCAGCACTCAAGATCGACGGCGCAGCGGTGGCTGAAATCGAGGCGAGCCTCCCCCAGGCGCTGGCCGGCGACCGCGAGCAGGTGCGGATCTACGTGGCCGCCTATGACCGCCTTTTGGAGCGGGTACTGGAGACGGTCGAGCACGCCCATCCCAACTTCGTCTCCTATCACCACGCGAAGGTGGTCCTGCAGGGCGAGGCGATGAGCGCGCCGTTCAGCGACTGGGTCGGCAGCCTCGGCTCCGGGCGTGGGACGGCAGTGGCGATCGTCGCGATGCTGCGATCGACCCTGCCTACCGCCAAGCCGCTATCGCGCCCGGCGAAGTGGCGATTGCCCGAGTGGGAGCTCGGCGAGGGCGACGCGGTGCGCTTCTACCGGGCCGTCTTGACGGAGCTGGAAGGCAACGAGTTCCCGCTGGAGCGAATTCGCAATGTGCTTGGCCTGAACCGGACGGAGACGGCGGCGCTCTTTGGCGTGCGCCGCCAGGCGCTCGAGGGCTGGGAGCGGAACGGCATCCCGGCCGAGCGCGAGGCGAAGCTGGCAACGATTGGAGCGATCGCGGACCTGCTCGCCGTGCAGCTGAAAGCGGATCGGGTGGCCGCGGTCGTGCGCCGGCCGGCGCCCGCCCACGGCGGCCGTTCGATCCTGACGGCGATCGAAGCCGGCGAGGAGGAGCAGGTCCTGGAGACGCTGCGGGCCGGCTTCGACTGGTCGAGCGGCGCCTGATGCGGCATGTCAAACGCGGCGGGCGTTACCTGCGCGTGGCCGATCAGAGCTGGGAGGAGGCTCTGTCCGGCGCTCATTCGCAAGCGAAGGGTGGGCGCTGGAATGCCCCCGGCGAGTTCGAGGTCGTCTATCTGAACGCGAACCTGGAGGTCGCCCGCGCCCAGGTCCGGCGGCGGCTGGCGCCGCTGGCGATCGCTCCCGAGGACCTCGACCCGGCAAACGGACCGGTCCTGATCAGCACCGAGGTGCCGGAGGCGCGCTACGTCGACGCCGTAAGCGATGCCGGTCTGCGCTCGCTGGGCCTGCCGCCGAGCTATCCGCAAGACGCGGCCGGGGCCGAGGTCGACCATGCCACCTGCCAGCCGCTCGGCGCCAAGGCGCGTGCCGCGGCAGAGCCCGGGATCGCGGCCCGCTCGGCGGCGACGCAACCCTCACCCGGCGAGGAGCTCGCCTACTTCGGCCCGGAGCCGCTGACGATCGCGGAGCGCGAAGGCTTCGGCGAGTGGTTCTGGCCGAAGGGACCGGCGAGCTAGGTGCCGCGCAGCCACATGCCGTCAAACCCGGCCTCGGCGAGGAGGCCGGCGACCTCTCGGCGGTCCGGCGGATCGCCGTAGCGGGCATCCAGCGCGTACATCATGCAAGCGCCGAGCGTGATGCGGGCGGCGACGTCGGTGTCGGGGTAGTCCTCGACACCGTTCTCCTCGTAATAGGTCCGCCAGGCATTGCTGAGCCGGTCGAGCGAGGGCTTCCAGCAGCGCTCATAGAACTTGCGCGCGGTCGCCGGCTCGCCGAACAGCACCAGGCCGAGCAGGGGAAGCGACTCGGTGATCGAGCCGATCGTCTCCGCGTAGAAGTTGCGGGCCCGCGCGGTGCGCTGCTCCTCGGTGACCTGTTCGGGATAGTCCTCGACCGCGGCGGCGGTCTTCTCGACGATCTCGCGCAGGGGCTCGACGACGGCCTCGATATAGAGGTCCTCCTTGCTCTCGAAGTAGCGGTAGATGATCGCCTCGCTGACCCCCGCCCGGCTGGCGATCATCTTCGTCGTCGTCCCGCCGACATCGCCGGTCTCAGCGAACTGCTCGCGGGCGGCCTCGAGGATCGAGTGCTTGCGCTCCTCCGCGCTCAGGCGCTTGCGGCGCTGTTTCTGCGCCTGAGCTGATTGGGCCATCACCCGCAACCTTAGATCACCAAGTTGAAAGTGTGCACTTACTTAGGTTAGATTCGATCACATGCCCGCCGCCGGCATCGCCAGCGTGATCCGCAAGCGCGCCTGCTCGTCCGTGCCCGCGAGCAAAGTCGCGCTGATCGCGGGCGAGCGCAAGATCACCTTCGCCGAGCTCGACGAGGCCAGCGACCGGATCGCCTCCGGCCTCAAGGAGCGGGGGTTCGAGCGCGGCAACCGGCTCGCGGTGCTCGGCGACAACACCCCCGACTGGCTCGAGGTCTTCTTCGCCGCCGCCAAGCTGGGCGGGATCGTGGTCCCGATCAGCCACCTGCTGAAGCCGCCGGAGATCCTCTTCCAGGTCGAGGACTCCGGCGCCAGCTGGGCCTTCGTCGAAGCCAGGCGTCTGGAGGACAAGTACCTCCCGATCCGCGAGCGCGCCGGCGCCGAGCTGTTCGCGATCAACGGCTCCGCTCCCGGAATCGCTCCCGATCTCGACGAGCTGCGGGCAACCGCGGCGGTGACGATCACCGCCGCCGACGGCCCGGCGCTCTCCGACCTGATCGTGCTCCAGTACACCTCGGGCACGACCGGCAGCCCGAAGGCGGCGATGCACACCCACCAGGCGCTGCTGACCCAGGCGCTGCACCAGATCGTCGACAGCGGCCTCAGCGAGGACGACGTCTATCTGGTCGTGCCCGCCTTCTCCTGGGCCTCGGGCCTGCACTACATGACGCTCTCCTCCTTCTACCTCGGGGCGACCGTGGCGCTGCATCCGCTCGGCGGCTTCGACCCCGACCAGCTCTGCGCGGCGATCGAGCGCCACCGGGTCACCCGGGTGGTGATGGTGCCGACGGTCCTGCGCCGCCTCGTCCCCTCCGGCGCCGCCAAGCGCCACGACCTCTCCAGCCTGAAAACGGTGCTGACCGGGTCCGAGCCGGTGCCGGTGGCGCTGATCGCGGAGTTCGCCGAGCAGCTGCCGGGGGTCGGCATCCTGCAGGGCTACGGGATGTCGGAGTTCCCGATCTCGATCACGATCCTCCGGCCCGAGGACGCGATCGCCAAGGTCGGGTCGGCCGGCAAGGCGACGATCGCGACCGAGCTGCGCGTAGTCGACGGGGCGGGCGCGGACCGGCCGCCGGGCGAGGAGGGGGGGGTCGTCCTGCACTCGCCCGCGACGATG
>Ga0081539_10002709_pt1 | contig 24032 bp, 20 predicted proteins | sample TabmetS4T2R2_FD_71023 | JGI IMG/M metagenome (GOLD analysis project Ga0081539, IMG submission 71023) | Tabebuia heterophylla rhizosphere microbial communities from the University of Puerto Rico - S4T2R2 | ecosystem: Host-associated > Plants > Roots > Rhizosphere ...
CATCCATCCGGCCTGAGCCATTGCGGTGATCGTAGATTCGCACTTCATCAAAGACCGCTTCGTCGGACGACTGGTTCAAAACATCAGGGGTCAGCAGAAGGTATTGTTGTTCGGTGTCATAAGACCCCATCCAGACGGTGTGGCGGGTACCTGTGGGCAGTTCCGCTCCGCGGACAAAACGCTTGGCGCGGAAATCGAAAGAGAGATTATTGGTTGAGACCGGCAGTTGGTGGACCGCCGGTTCGATCAAACCTTTCCTGACGAGTGTCGGCAGCGCACGATAATAATTGGTCATGCGATGTGCGGCGTATGTCGGATACCCGGCGAACAACTCGTCCCCGCCGTCGCCGCCGAGCGCGACGGTGACGTGCCGGCGCGTGAAGCGAGAGAGCAGAAAGGTCGGAATCAGCGAACCATCCCCGAGCGGTTCGTCGAGCAGGCGCGGAATTTCCGGCACAATCTCCAACATCTCGCTCTCGGTGAACTTCTGTTCGTAATGTTCGGTGCCCAATTGGTCCGCGACCAATCGCGCGTATGAAGATTCGTCGAACGATCGCTCTTCAAAGGCGATCGAAAAGGTCTTGACTCGTCCCTGCGCAGCTTCACAGGCCAGCGCGGCGATCGAGCTCGAATCAATTCCTCCCGAGAGCAAGATCCCGAGCGGAACATCGGAGATCAGGCGCATCCGCACCGCTTCGCGCAACCGCCGCTGAACTTCTGCGGTGGCTTCCTCTTCGCTGATCTGCAACCGCTCGCCTTCGTAACTCAACCGCCAGTAACTCTCGGTGCGCCACCGGCCTTTTTCCCAGATCAACCGATGCGCGGGGCGCAATTTAGAGACGCCGGCGATCATGGTATGCGGCGAAGGCACAAACTCGTATTGCAGGTATTTGCGCAAAGCCAACAGGTTGATGCGGCGCTCGATCAGCGGATGGGCAACCAGCGATTTGAGTTCCGAAGCAAAAACGAAGGATTGATCAGCGGCTTGCGCGAAGTAGAGGGGCTTTTCGCCCATGCGGTCGCGCGCAATCAACATCCGCTCGCGCTTCTCGTCCCACAACGCGAAGGCGAACATGCCGTTCAAATGCTGAACCAGGTCGTCGCCATAATCTTCATAGAGGTGAACAATGACTTCCGTATCCGAATTTGTGCTGAACTGATGGCCGCGCGCGAGCAGTTGCTCGCGCAGCTCCGGGAAGTTATAGATCTCCCCGTTGAAAACGACCCAGACCGATCCGTCCTCATTGCTGATCGGCTGGTGACCCGTGGCGAGATCGATAATCGACAGTCGCCGCATCCCCATCGCGACGTTGTTCTTGAAATAAAATCCCTCGTCGTCCGGACCGCGATGAATAATTGCGGCGGCCATCGCGCGCGCGATTCGCTCGTCGGCGGGACGACCGCGATCAAGATTGATAAAACCTAGAATTCCACACATATAAAATTAACGTCGATTGCCTATTCCTAACTTTCTTCCTCTTCAAAATTGAACTTCGCTTTGATCGTATAGATCGATTTGCCCTGTGATTCATGATAGGTCCGGACGAGCATCTCGGCGATCAATCCCATCAGGAAGAGTTGAATGCCGAGCACCAGCATGACCATCGCCAGCACGGGCAACGGCGTTTGAATAAAGTCGGCGTGTTTCGGCCAGCCCAGAAATTTCATCGAGAAGGCGAAAACGGCCGAGAAAGCCGAAAAAGCGAATGCCAGGACTCCGGCCCAACCAAAGACGTAGAGTGGCTTGGTCATATAGCTGGCCATGAACTTGATCGTGACCAGATCGAAGATGACCTTGACTGTCCGCGAGAGGCCGTATTTCGATTTGCCGGCGACGCGCGGATAATGGTTGACGGGAACTTCGGTCACCCGCCCGCCGGCCCAGCTCGCATAGACCGGGATGAAGCGATGCATCTCGCCGTATAAATTCACATCTTTCAATACCTCACGGCGATAGGCCTTGAGTGAGCAGCCATAATCATGCAGCGGAACGCCGCCGATCTTCGAGATCAAGCCGTTCGCAATCCTTGATGGCAGCACCCGCGTCAGGAAGGCATCTTGGCGAGCTTTGCGCCAGCCCGAGACCACGTCATAACCTTCATCCAATTTGGCCAACAATCGTCCGATGTCGGCCGGATCGTTCTGTCGATCGGCATCCATCGGGATCAACACCTCGCCGCGCGCCGCATCGATGCCGGCGGCCATCGCCGCCGTTTGCCCATAGTTCCGGCGAAAAGCGATGACGCGTACCCGCGGATCATGCGCCGCGAACCTTCTCAACAACTCGAGGCTCCGGTCTGAGCTGCCGTCGTCAACATAGATCACCTCGAAACTATGACCGAGCAACTCCATCGATCCGATAATTTCTTCATGCAGCTTTTCGAGGTTCTCTTCTTCATTGTACACCGGCAAAAAAAGAGAAAGTTTAGGAGGTGAAGGAGTTTTTTCGGACAGGCCAGGGGCATGGGCGCCGGCTTGTCGAATCATTCCAATCGGTCCTGAATATTTGTTGGTAGCTTTCATGAACTTAATTGTCGGTTAAATTTAAGAAATTTTCCTCACTACGGAGACGATCGAAACTCCGAATGGAAGAGTATGCTGTCGCAACCAGTTCGCCTCGCTCGCAAAGACAAACGCGAGCAGGTCATTGATCGACTTATGATTGATTCGATTCTCCGCTTGCTCTTCGCGACCGAGCAGTTGGAGGAGCTTCCTTCCGAGCCAGATCGGAACGAACATTCCGATATTGGCGTAACTCATCCGTTCGACATCAAGGCCGGCGGCCTCGATTGCTGTTCGCAGTTGTTTGATCCGGTAACGCCGTTTGTGGCCGGATTGATCGTCGTTCGGTCCCCATAACGCCTCGAAGGCCGGAACGAAGATCACCGCCGGCGCATTGGGTTTCAAGATCCGGCGGATCTCGGTCAATCCCTGAACGTCATCATCGAGATGTTCAATCACATCGAGGGCCGTCACCAGGTCGAAAGATTCACTCTCAAAAGGCAGTCGTGTCGCGCTCGCACAGAGTACGCGCTGGTGGCCGCGACGACGAGTGAACCTCAGCGGAAGCTCCGAAAGATCGATCCCCTGCACCTCGCCGAAACGTTTAAGATGATCCATCGTCGCGCCGGTCCCACAGCCGATATCGAGGATTTGCAGATTCGGCTCGGCTCCGTCGGTGAAATGCTGAGCATCGACGAACGCGCGGGCAGCGCCTCGGTTGAGCGCGTCTTCGATCTGAGCGAAGACCACTGCGCGCCGCCCGACGAACCACCAGTGCCCGTCTTCAACATCGAACATGATCTGATAGTTGATCGGGCGCATCGCCTCGCTCCAGGGAGGGGCTTCATTTCGCATAGCTTGCCTCGGCGCTTTCTGATGGTTTGGTGAAGGCAAAGCCCCGCCAACTGTTGCGATTATGCCAGTGGATCTCGGGACGTTCGGCCCGCGCCGCCCGAAACCATTCGCTGAACTCTTCACGACTGAGATAGAACGCCACCGGGGCGGTCAGATGATCGTGAACGATGTTATGAATCTCGCGGAACGGAAAACGCGCAATATAGCTGAGATATTCCGCGTAGAACAGGAAACGGGCAAAACTTGTCCTCCCCACAGGCAGATAGACCAATTTGAGAAGGAGATAGAGCGCCGCCGTCGGCAAGTAAGAGAGATAGTAGAGCGCCCGCGGTGGCAGTCTCGAGGTGATGCGCTCGCGAATCGGATTGACGAAATTCACGATCCAGCCGTTGTTCTCGCGCCCATAGACCCAGGCCGAGATCGCCCCGCCCGGTTTGACGTGTTTGATCAAAGAGTTGAAACCCGCGCGTGGGTCCGGCAGGTGATGCAGCACTCCGACCGAGAATGCATAGTCGAAGCATTGTCTCAACGGCAACCGGTAGATGTCGGCCTGGATGATGTGAACGTTCGCCAGGTCCTTCGTATTCCGATAAGCGGCCTCGACCGCCTCGCTTAAATCAATGCCGATCACGTCGCGTGCGCCCCACTCCCCGATCAGACTCGTGTGGCGCCCCTTTCCACAACCGCCCTCGAGCACAACTTTGCCGCGCACGAAATCGGAGGTGACTGGTGCGATCCAATCCAGAAACTGTTTTTCGTGATGGCTCTGAACGTGGTCAAAGACCAGCCACTGAGCGCCGAAATTTTCGGCCGTCTCGCGCTGTCTGTCATCTTTTTCAAGATTGGCAAAGCGGGGAATGCCGTCGCGAATCGGAAAAATCACCCTGCATCTCTGACAACGCAATTCCCCAGTGAGAATCTCGCTACTCTCGCGAAGAATCGTTGTCAGCAATAGATTGCCCGTGCATCCAGGGCAGACGAGATATTGAAGTAATGATTCTTTCATCTTCTTTGGGTTTAATAAGGAGGTTTGTGATTGTAGTCGGATCGAGGCAGGAAAGGCAATCCGTTGAAATGCTCCCTGAAAGCTTTCCTCAAGGTCGCCAGGAGACACTCATTGTTATGTCGGGCCGGCAGGACCTCATTTCTTCGCCATTCCGAGCTCATCTGTTATGATTCGGATTGAGACGGGAAAAGATGATCCAATCATGAATGAAAAGAAATTGATCAAGATTATCGGTGGTGGATTGGCCGGTTCAGAGGCGGCCTGGCAGGCGGCGCGGCGCGGCGTCAAGGTCAGGCTTTACGAAATGCGTCCCAACCGCGCAACCGGCGCTCACCGCACGGGCCAGTTGGCCGAGCTGGTCTGCAGCAACTCACTTAAGTCTAATGAAGCCAACACCGCGCCGAGATTGCTGAAAGACGAGTTGCGCGCCGGCGGTTCATTGTTGATCGAATTGGCGCAGGAGACCGCTGTGCCCGCGGGCGGCGCTCTCGCGGTGGATCGAGAGAATTTTTCGGCCCTCGTCACGGAGCGCTTATCAAAACATCCGGGGATCGAGATTTGTCGCGCAGAGGTCACGGCAATCGAGATTGAAAACCCCGATGAAATTACGGTCATTGCCGCGGGTCCGCTCGCCTCGCCGGCCCTGGTTGAAGCGATCGGGAAATTGACCGGTCAACGCGGCCTCCATTTTTTCGACGCCATCTCGCCGATCGTCGATGGCGAGACGATCGATTACGGCATTGCATTCAAAGCCGCGCGTTATGGCAAGGGCGGAGACGATTATGTCAATTGTCCAATGACGAAAGAGGAGTATGACCGTTTTTACGATGCGCTGACCGCGGCCGAGTCGGTCAAACCTCATGACGGAATGGAAGACGAAGAGAGGTATTTCGAGGGGTGTCTGCCGATCGAAGAGCTGGCGCGTCGCGGACGCGATACCTTGCGGTACGGGCCGATGAAGCCGGTCGGTCTGGTCGATCCACGCCGCGGCAAGGAGCCTTATGCCTGTGTTCAGTTGAGGCTGGAGAATTTAATGGCCGATGCTTATAACATCGTGGGATTTCAATGTCACCTGAAGTACGGCGAACAAAAACGCGTGCTGCAATTGATCCCCGGATTAGAGAATGCTGACTTCATTCGCTTTGGCCAGATGCACCGTAATACCTATATCTGTTCTCCAAAATTATTGAGAGAGACCTTGCAAATGCGCGAGCATCCGCACGTTCTGTTTGCGGGACAGATTTCCGGAATCGAAGGGTACACTGAAGCGATGGCGACGGGCATGATCGCGGGCATGAATGCCGCGCGATTGGCCCTCGGAATCGAAACGGCAGCGCCGCCACGCCGGTCAGCAACAGGATCTTTGACGTTTTATCTGGCCAATGCCGATCCCGAAAATTTTCAACCCGCTAATACGACCTTTGCCCTGCTGCCCCCGCTTGAGCCGGAGGTCAGAAAACAGGCGAAACGCAAGGCTGATCGCCATCGTATTCAAGTCGAACGCGGGTTGAATTCATTTGGCGCTTGGCTGGCGGAGATCGGAGAGACGGCGCGGCAATCCCAACAGAGAGAGTTTGAAAAACGGGAAGAGGTGGTCGAGGTTCTATGAAGTTCCCCCGTGAACGCAACAATAAATTCACCCTGCTAACTGTAATCCTTGTTACTGTCGCGTTATTAGTCATTTTAAATCTGGCTCGTGGCCAGAGCGGACGCGCGCCATTGCCAGAATCGAAAAAAAATAAGCAGGAGCGGCCGAAGCTTCCTGATCCGCCGCCGATTCGCTTGCCCGAACAGCCTCCGCAGAAGCGTGACGATGCGATTCGCATCAACAGCGACCTGGTGACAGTCGTCGCCACGATCGCGAAAAAGACGATTAATGCGCGAATGGATCTGGAACGAGAGGATTTTGAGATTCTGGAGGATGGAGTTCGGCAGGAGATCGCTAATTTCGCCCGAGAAAATGATCAGCCTTTGCAGATGGTGATGCTCTTCGATTCCAGTTTGAGCGTCTCAAATAAGCTTGGTTTCGAGAGGCGCGCGGCCGCGAAATTCATCGAGCGCGTCATTCGCCCACAAGATCGTGCCGCGTTATTTTCCGTCTCGACCGATGTCCTGGTCATGCAGGAGTTCACGAACAAGGTTCCATTGTTGGTCAATGCGACCAAACAACTCAAATCGGCGGGGGGGACTTCCTTGTACGATGCAATCTATCTGGCCTCCGATTACCTTAAACCGGCGCAGGGGCGCCGTGTCATTGTGATCGTTTCCGATGGGGGAGATACCACCAGCAGCAAAGGCCTGCTTGAAGCATTGGCGCGCGCGCAACAAACGGACGTTGTCATCTTCGCAGTCTATACCGGCAACGGAAACTTTTCGCAGAACCTGCGCGACCTGGCGGGCGAAAGAGCGCTGGAGACTTTGACGTCGGAGACCGGCGGCGATGTTTTCCGTCCGATCGTCACACCTGGGACACAGAGCGAAGAGACCGATGAACTATCGCTCAAAGAGCTGGATGTGGCCTTTGGCAGCCTCGCCGATCAACTCCGCACGCAATACACGCTCGGTTTTTTTTCGACCAACGATAAGCGCGACGGGTCTTTCCGCAAACTCAGCGTGCGGATTAAGAAGCCCGGTTACATCGCGCGTACCCGAACCGGATATTATGCGCCGAAAGGATGAGAAATAAGGAGCAAGAACGAGGAGTGAAGTAGGAAGAGGAAGAAAAGCTCTTTTATTTAAAAAATAACGTTCCGCCCTTCATCCTTCCGCCTTCATACCTCCCCCTCCGGCCTCGTCCTTTTCTTTCTTTCTGCCTTCCTTGCTCTCCCACTCTTCAAGTGCCCGTGTTACAATCTTTCCCGTCAGGGATTTTTCTATACAATTTTCGACCAGATACACGGCTGCTCTCTTTACCTTCATCTATACATCATGTGAAGTCGTCGTTGGTGGTCGGCAAAGGAACATATGCTATATGCAGGCGGACATCATCTTAATTCGCGCAGTCTTTACTATGATTCTCGTGATCTCGGGATGGTTGATCAATCCCATTCCCGATTGGATTGGGAATCAAGTCAATATGCCGGGCGGTTCGCGGATACTTTCAGCCTTGGCCGGATTAATTCTAGCGGGTGGAATCATCTTCTTTGAACTGCGGATTCGCCGAGCCTCGCTCAAAACGTTAATTGGCGCGGCGATCGGGTCGATACTTGGAATAATTGGTTCGACATTAATGGGCTTTCTCATCACCATTCAGCCGGGGAACCCGTCGATTAAATCTTTTCTCGCGCTCTCGCTGACTCTTTTTATGGCATATGTCGGATTGCTGGTGGGCGCCGCCAAAGGGGACTATCTTGACCTCACGGCGCTCGGTGGCATTCTCAGCGACCGTACCGCCAAACAGGGCTATAAGATTTTGGATACGAGCGTGATTATCGACGGTCGTGTTGCGGATATTGCCGAGGCCGGATTTCTGGGTGGAACGATCATGATCCCTCAATTCGTGTTGCGCGAGTTGCAACAGATCGCCGATTCGTCGGACTCGGCAAAACGTAATCGCGGGCGGCGTGGCCTCGATATCCTTCAACGGATTCAGAAGAACAGCAACCTCGATGTTCAAATCTACGAGGCCGACTTTCCACAGGTGCGAGAGGTGGACCTTAAGTTGATTGAGTTGGGCAAACAACTCAACGCTCCGATTGTGACCAACGACTTCAACCTCAATAAAGTTGCTCATCTGCGGGGCGTCGAAGTCCTCAACATTAATGAGTTAGCCAATGCGCTCAAGCCGGTCGTATTGCCCGGAGAAATAATGAAGGTCTTCATTCTCAAAGAGGGCAAGGAGTACAACCAGGGAGTCGCCTATCTGGATGATGGGACCATGGTCGTGGTCGATAATGCGCGCCGTCTGATTGGGAAGAACGTCGATATGGTGGTGACGAGCGTCTTGCAAACGACTGCGGGCAAGATGATCTTTGGACGAGTTGAAGAGACCCGGGCGGAGATCCGCGATCAACGCGACGTGCGCGATCGCCCATCGCGGCCCACGCCGGTGCCCGCGCCGTCATCAGCCATTGAGTGAGGGAATTGGGTCTCCAGTTTTCAGTTAACAGTTTTCGGTTCTGCAACTGAAAACTGTTAACTGAAAACTGACTATGGACATTGCGATCATTCCAGCCGCTGGAAGCGGCACTCGATTCGGCGGGGAAAAGCCGAAACAATTCATCGAGGTCGCCGGCGAGCCAATTATTATTCATACACTGCGCAAATTCGACGCGTGCGACGAGATCGGCGCCATCATCATTGCGCTCCAGCCTTCCGAAATAGATTCGTTCGATCGCCAATTGAAGATTCATCGCCTGCGAAAGCCGGTCCGCCTGGTCAGCGGCGGAAGAGAGCGAAGTGATTCGATTTTGAATGCCCTCGAAGCGGCGAAGGAGTGGCAACCAGATCTGGTCGCCGTCCATGATGCGGTCCGGCCTTTTGTCACGCCGGCGCAAATCTCCGCCGTGCTCGCGCGGGCGCGGGCGGTCGGCGCCGCCATCCTCGCTTTACCCGCGACCGATACAATTAAAGAGGTGGAGGACGGTTTGATCCAGCGGACAATGGATCGATGCCGAATCTACCGCGCGCAGACCCCGCAAGCCTTCCGCTATGAATTGTTGTTTCGGGCAAACCTCGAAGCTCGCGCCGCCGGGTTACCATCGACCGTCATGACCGATGATTCATTGCTGGCTGAGCGCCTGGGCGTGCCGGTTGCCGTCGTCGAAGGTTCCACCTATAACATCAAGATCACGACACGGGAAGATTTGGTGTTGGCCGAGAGAATCCTTGAAGAGATGAAATCCGAAGATGATCAATCCGCCGTCCGCCACCCGCGATCCGCGTTGCGGATCGGAATTGGCTCCGATATTCACCGTCTGGTCGAGGGCCGCAAATTGATTCTGGGTGGTGTGGAAATTCCCCACGAATCCGGTTTGCTGGGCCATTCGGATGGAGACAGCCTGAGCCATGCGATCACCGACGCGCTGTTGGGCGCCGCCGGGCTCGGCGACATTGGAACCCATTTTTCGGATCGAGACCCACAATGGAAGGGCGCGAACAGCCTGGTCTTTCTCCAGCGAATCGGTCAATTGCTGGCCGAACACGGATACGAAATCGCCAATATTGACGCGACTATTATGGCCGAACGCCCCAAAATGATGCCGCATGTTCCAGCCATGAGGGCCGCACTCGCCGCGGCTCTTGGCATTGACCAAACTCGTCTCAACATTAAAGCGAAGACCAACGAAACGCTCGATGCGATCGGCCGGGGCGAGGCAATCGCCGCGCAGGCAATCGCGCTTTTGAGCAGTATTTGATCTATGCGACCACAGGATATCATCGAAAAAAAGCGCGATCGGAAAGAGTTAACCCGCGACGAGATTGCTTTTCTCATTCGTGGCTATACCCGCGATGAAATTCCGGACTACCAGATGGCCGCCTGGCTGATGGCGGGTTTTCTTAATGGCTTGACCGAAGCCGAAACGCAAACGCTCGTCGAGGAGATGCTCTATTCCGGCATCGTCCTTGAACACGACCACATTCCCGCGCCGAAAGTTGATAAACATTCGACCGGCGGAGTTGGAGATAAGACCTCGTTGGTGATCGCGCCAGTCGCTGCTGCCTGCGGCGTGGCGGTCCCGATGATTTCGGGAAGGGCATTGGCTCACACCGGCGGGACACTCGATAAACTGGAAGCCATCCCAGGGTTTCGAACGGCTCTTTCACTGCAGGAATTTCGCGAAGTGCTCAAACGCTGCGGCCTGGCTCTGATCGGTCAAACGAAAGAGATTGCGCCTGCGGATCGCAAGCTTTATGCCTTGCGCGACCTGACGGCGACCGTGCCGTTCCGCCCCTTCATCTGCGCTTCGATCATGTCAAAGAAATTGGCGGAGGGCATCGACGGGCTGGTGCTCGATGTTAAATCCGGGAATGGCGCTTTTATGCGTGACTTTGACGATGCGCGCAAACTGGCCGAGATGCTGGCCGGGGTGGGGCGGCGCATGGGCAAACGCGTCGTAGGTTTGATCACCGATATGAACCAACCGTTGGGTCGTTGGATCGGCAATGCGGTCGAGACTTTCGAAGCGATTGAGTGTCTGCGCGGCAACCTGGAGGGAGATTTTGCCGAACTTTGCCTGGAATTGGCCGCGCAAATGCTGATTGTCGGAGGAATCGAAGAGGATCCGGCGCGTGCGCGCGCGCGGGCGCAGGCGGCGATCACATCCGGCGAGGCTCTCGACCGGCTGCGCGCCGTGATCGAAGCGCAAGCGGGTGATCCACGGGTCATCGACGATCCGCAACGTTTGCCGCGGGCAAAAAGGGAGCGCACAATCACGCCGGCGCGTGCCGGGTTCGTCGCCGAGATTGAAACTGACGAAATTGGCCGCGTCGTCATGGATTGGGGAGGCGGGCGAAGAAAGCTGGAAGATCAAATCGATCACGGCGTAGGACTCTACCTTCATGTGAAGCTCGGCGACAGCGTGAGCATTAGTGACCCGCTGATCACGGCATATTACAATGATGAATCGAAATTTGATGAGATGGCGGCGCGGCTGCAATCGGCCTGCCGGATCGCGGATGCAAAACCGCGCTCCGAGCCGCTGATCAAAGCTCTCGTTTAATCTTTGTCGGTCGAGATCGAGTCCGGCGCAGTCAAGAGGTAAGTCGAATGGAATGGATTCAAAAAGTGGTCAATCTCAAAGCGCGGCCACGCGGATTTCACGTGGTAACCCGCGAACTAGTTGAACAATTGCCCGATCTTCGCCAGTTCGAAGTGGGATTCCTGCACCTTTTTATTCAACACACATCAGCGTCTCTCACCATCAACGAAAATGTCAGCCCGGACGTTCGCGGTGACCTCGAACGCCATCTCAATGAGATGGTGCCGGAAGACGCGCCATATTATGAACATACTCCGGAGGGGCCGGATGACATGCCGGCGCATATCAAGGCTTCACTGCTCGGCAGCGGTTTAACGATTCCGGTGGGGCGTGGCGAGTTGCTGCTGGGAACCTGGCAGGGAATCTACCTGGGCGAGCATCGCGATCACGGAGGCTCGCGCCGTGTGGTGGCGACGTTGTTTGGAAAAAAACGCCAATCCTAAAAATTGTTAACTGGAATACTGTCCTTTGAGGAGGATTGAGATGATCGGATTGAAACGCCGCAAAGCCGCGATTTACGGGTTGATTTTAATCGCTGCCTCCCAAATTTTGGCCGGTTGCACAACGCGCGACTACACCGCCGAAGCCAGTGACAAGAAAGCGAAGATCGCGATCGTCTTTGATATCGGCGGCAAAGATGATCGTTCATTCAACGCCGCCGCCAATGTCGGCGTATTGCGCGCGAAGAAGGATTTGCCGATCGTGCTGCGCGACGTCGAGCCGGGTGATCCGACCTCGATCGAACCGGCATTGCGAGCGTTCGCGCAGTACGGATACAACTTGATTACCGGCGTTGGCTTTGCGCAAGGGCCGATTCTTAAAGATGTCGCCGGGGACTACCCGCAGTTGCATTTCGTGATCATCGATTCGGTGGTCGAGATGCCCAATGTCGCCAGCCTCCTTTTTAAAGAGCACGAAGGCTCTTTTCTGGTTGGGATGATCGCCGCTTACAAAAGCCGGACCGGCGCCATCGGCTTCGTCGGCGGAATGGATATTCCGCTGATTCATAAGTTCGCGACCGGTTACGAAGAAGGCGCGCGTTATGTCAATCCTAACATCCGCATTTTAGAGAACTACGTCGGTATCACCGATACTGCCTGGAATAACCCGGGTAAGGGAAGAGAGCTAGCCAATTCCCAGTATGAGCAGGGGGCCGACGTGATCTTTCAGGCCGCCGGAAATTCGGGCCTGGGGGTCTTTGATGCGGCTGAAGCTTATAAAAAATTCGCCATCGGCGTCGATGCCAACCAGAACTGGATTAAACCGGGATATATCCTGACAAGTATGCTTAAACAGATCGACAATGCCGTTTATAGCATCGTCAAAGACGAGGTCGAGGGGAAGTTCAAAGGCGGTGTGCATATCTATGGATTGGAGAATGATGGGATCGGATATGCTCTAGACAAGTATAACAAACCTCTCATCCCTGAGTGGGTGATCGAAAAAGTCGAACAGGCCAAACGTGACATCATTGCCGGCAAGATCAAGGTGACGGACGCCATGGCGAAATAGGAGATTGAAATTCGATCGCGGTGAAGTGAGGCAGCGAGGGCAAGATTTTTATGAGCAATATCATTGAAATGCGCGGCATCACCAAACGCTTCGGTGCGGTGATCGCCAATAAAGGCATCGATCTGACCATTCCCGCCAATACTATTCATGCGATCGTTGGCGAAAACGGCGCGGGCAAATCGACGATCATGAAGATCCTCTATGGCTTCTACACTGCCGATGAGGGTGAAATTTTGATCGATGGCCAGCGGCGCGAGATGCGTTCGCCCCACGATGCGATTGCGCTCGGGCTCGGCATGGTCCATCAGCATTTTATGCTCGTGCGACCCATGACCGTGCTTGAGAACATTATGCTCGGCGCAGAACCGGGAACTGCCATTGCTATCGATTTCAAACGAGCGGAAGAGCAGATCCGCCGGCTCTCCCGCGATTTTGGCTTCGAGATCGATCCCCACGCTCTGGTCGCCGATCTCTCGGTCGGACAGGAACAGCGCGTTGAAGTATTGAAGGCTTTGTATCGCGGCGCGCGCATCTTGATTCTGGATGAGCCGACGGCGGTGCTGACGCCGCAAGAGGTCGAAGATTTTTTCAAGATCCTGCGCGCCATGAAGGAGCAAGGAAAGACCATCATCATTATCACTCACAAGCTTAACGAGGTGCTGGCTCTTTCAGACAATGTGACTGTCATGCGGGACGGCCGGGTGGTCGGTAACAAACCGACGAAAGAGACCACGGCGGCTGAACTGGCCCGATTGATGGTCGGACGCGATGTGCTGCTGCGCGTCGAAAAGAGTGCGAAGCAGCCCGGAGAGGTCGTCCTCAGCGTTAAAAATTTGCGGCTCGGATCAAAACTCAATGACATCTCGTTCGAGGTTCGCGCCGGAGAGATCGTCGGCATCGCCGGCGTTGAGGGGAACGGGCAGACCGAACTGATTGAGGTCATTGCCGGATTACAGCACTCAAGCGATGGGAGCTTCGCGCTTGGAGGACACGATCTCAGCCAATCTTCTGCGCGAAGGATCAAAGAGCTCGGGATCGCGCATATTCCGGAAGATCGCCATCGACGCGGCTTATTGCTGGAATTCGACCTGGCCGACAACTCGATTCTCGGCACACATTATCGTCAGCCCGTGGTGCCTCCCGGTTTTGGCAGCTTAGGTCTGATCGATGGCAGGGCGGTCGAACGAAAGGCTGAGCGGCTGATTCATGATTTCGACGTGCGCCCGCCAAATTACACTCTTCTCGCGCGCGTCTTGTCGGGCGGTAATCAACAGAAACTCATCATCGGACGTGAATTTGATCTGCATCCCAAGCTTTTGTTGGTCTCGCAACCAACGCGAGGCGTTGATATCGGCGCCATCGAGTTCATCCACCGCAAGCTCATTGAACTGCGCGATGCGGGCGTGGCGATCCTCCTCGTCTCGGCCGAACTTGAAGAAGTGCTCTCTCTTTCCGATCGAGTACTGGTCATGTATCAAGGAAAAATCGCCGGAGAGATCGATCCACTGAAAGTAGACCAGGAAGTGATCGGATTGATGATGACAGGAGGAGATAAGGAGTAGGGGATGAAGAGAAAATGGCAGAGGAAGAAAGGGGAAGACGAAAGGATGAGGAAGAAGGAGGAAGAGGCACTTTTTCCCACTTCCTCCTTCTCTTCCTCACCCTTTCCCACTCCCTGCTACCAGCTTCACTGTAATCTCATTGAGGTCATGGTATCGGTGAGCTTTTCGACGGCCGCGATCAAAGCTTTGCCGGCCTCGTCGTATTTTCCGGCTACAGCCAGTTGCTGGGCCGCCGTCACCGCCTCAACTCCACCAGAGATCTTCAGATACTGAACCTGTAGGCGCTGACTCCCTTGAAAACTTTTAGCCACGGTATCCAGACCGGTTCGCAGGCCGCTGATGCTGTTAATGAGAGCGTCCTTGCTCTGTTTGTTCTGAGTCGCGATAGCTTGAGATGTCTGACCGCGTTTGGCCTGGTCTTCAGCAATCTCGAGTCCGTTGGCGATCTTGCCGTAGACATAGAGAAACTTGGTAATGTTCTTGATCTGCTCAGCAACTTTGGCTGCCTCCGGATGCATATCCGATGCCGGTGCCGGCGCCGCTGTGCCGCGTCGTGTCGTTCCAGGCTTTTTCTTCTGCTGCGCGTTTGATGAACCTGGAAACGCGCAAAGCATGACGACCGAAATTGTCAGGGTAATGATTAACTCGCGTTTCAAATGATCCCTCCATTCAATAAAGGCCCTGCGTCTCGACTTTTGAGCCCTGAGAGCTGTCAATAAACCCATCTTTTTTATCACCGCGCTCGTCCAACTTCAAGATGGCGATAAACCCTATTATCTATCTAAAATGAATGAAATATATGTTATTTTCCTTGTTAATAGTTTGATAATCAATCGTCATCGAGTAATTGTCAGGCAGAAAACCAATAAAAACGACAAAATGACCGCTATCCATGGCGATTTCTTCCACTTTTGCCGCGAATCTCAGTTTGGAGGAGAACAAAAGACTCCTCGGTGAGTGTCTCCTGCCCGTCTTTTGTTCTCCTCCAAACTGAGATTCGCCGCCACTTTTGCGTTCTTTCTCGGAATTTTCGATAATATAAAAAAATCTCAATACTCGAGCGATCGCCATCAACGACGACCGATTTCGGCGCAACCAAAGTTATGAGATTGACGTAGAAGCAGAGGTAATCTTCTATCTCAAATCAGCAATAGAACAAAGAATAGATCAATAGATCGAGTAGTTGTTTTGCCATTTGTCGGCAATCCTCCGGAGGAAAATTAAAGATGATGAATCGACATTTCAAACGGTCGTTGGCGCCAACTGCCGCGGCCATAATCTTGTGCCTCACCGTCGGGGCACGAATCTCCCCAGTCGAAAAAGTCGATCTGGAGATGATGAAAAAAATTCGGGAAGAGGGTTTGCAGCGCTCGCAGGTGATGGAGACGCTGAGCTGGATCACCGACGTGATCGGCCCGCGCTTGACTGGTTCTCCGCAGATGAAACAGGCGAATGAATGGACCAAGAATAAGCTGGCCGAGTGGAAATTGCAGAATGCGCATCTCGAACCCTGGGGGCCATTTGGGCGCGGCTGGTCGCTCGAACGCTTCACGATTCAGATGACTGAACCGCAATACGCGGCGCTCATTGCATATCCGAAAGCCTGGACCGCGGGAACGAAAGGCACGATTACCGGCGAGGCAGTATTGGTTGAAGCCAAGACCGAAGCCGATCTGGAGAAATATCGGGGCAAATTGAAGGGGGCGATTGTGCTCGCCTCGCCGATTCGAGAGGTCAAGGCTCAGTTCAAACCGCAGGGTACGCGGATGACCGATGAGCAGTTGCTCAAAATGGCCAATGCCGACTTGCCCACCGGAGCGACTGGCAATCGCAACTTCCCGATCGAGAGGCTCAAACAGGTCTGTGAAGCGCAAGATTTAGCCAAAAAACGAACCGAGTTCCTCCGTTCCGAAGGCGTGACTGTGTTGATCGAGCCCAGCCGTCCCGGACAGGACGGCATGGCAGATGGTGGAACGATCTTTGTCCAGAGCGGCGGTTCCGCCGATAAAAATGCGCCTGAAACTCTTCCTTCGCTGGTGATGGCGGCAGAGCATTACAACCGGCTCGTCCGCATGATTCAGAAGGGCGTCAAGCCGAAGCTTGAGATCAACATCGCGGCGAAATTTCATGATGAAGACACGATGGGCTATAACACGGTCGCTGAAATTCCAGGCAGCGATTTGAAAGAAGAGGTCGTCATGCTTGGCGGACATCTCGATTCGTGGCACAGCGGCACCGGCGCCACCGACAACGGCGCCGGCTGTGCGGTGGCGATGGAAGCTGTCCGTATTTTGAAAGCGCTGGGCGTGCAACCGCGCCGAACCATCCGGATTGCGTTGTGGAGCGGAGAAGAGGAAGGGCTGCTCGGCTCTCGCGCTTATGTCAGTGAGCATTTCGGCTCGCGCCCCCAAACGCAAAGACGGACCGATTTTTGTGAGGCGATCAAACAAGGCAATTTCGACCCGGCAACGATGATGGGCGGTGGCGGCGGTCAACTCACCCTCAAGCCCGAACAGGCAAAGGTCTCCGCTTATTTCAATCTCGACAACGGCACGGGGAAGGTTCGCGGCGTGTATTTACAGGGCAATGACGCCGTGGCTTCGATCTTTCGCGCCTGGCTCACTCCGTTCAGAGATCTGGGCGCCGAGACCTTGACGCTGCAAAATACCGGGGGGACCGATCATTTGTCGTTCGATGGCGTGGGCATTCCGGGATTCCAATTCATTCAGGACGATATCGAATACGATACCCGCACCCACCATTCGAATATGGACGTCTATGATCGCATCCAGGCCGATGACATGAAACAGGCCTCCGTGATCATGGCTGCTTTCGTCTACAACGCCGCGATGCGCGATGAGAAATTGCCGCGCAAACCCCAGCAGGGCGCACAACAGGCCGCCAGGTAGAAAACTACAAAAATAGATGAAACAACGGGGCACGCGAAAACTTCATGTTCTGGTTTCGCGTGCTTCACTTTCTCATAATTTGCCAATCCTGATTTGCGGAATGCGGAGGATCGAGCGAAAATAGCGCTTCCGCTTTCTACATTTACAGAGAAGGAGAGATAAGGAGCGATATGGCGGTCACCTTACGCCAAGCTGTCAAAGTTGGCACTTATGTGTTCAAGCAAAAATTGAAAGGCAATAAGCGGTATCCACTGGTTTTGATGTTGGAACCGCTTTTTCGTTGCAATCTGGCGTGCGTCGGTTGCGGCAAGATCCAATATCCGGGTGACATTCTCAAGAAAAATATGTCGCCTCAGGACGCTTTCAAGGCGATTGAAGAGTGCGGAGCACCGATTGTCACGATCGCGGGCGGCGAGCCGTTGCTTCATCCCGAAATAGACGTCATCGTCAACGGGATGATCAAGCGCAAGAAATTTGTCTATCTCTGCTCGAATGCGATCCTGCTCGAAAAGAATCTGGATAAATTCGAACCCTCGCCCTACCTGACATTGAACATTCACCTGGATGGAATGAAGGAGCGCCACGATCATTCGGTCGATCGCAAGGGCGTTTTCGAGATCGCCGTCAATGCGATCAAAGAGGCCAAGAAGCGCGGCTTCCGGGTCAACACGAACACGACCCTCTTCGAAGGCGGAGACCCGAAAGAGGTGCATGAAATGTTCGACATGGTCACCGCACTCGGCGTGGACGGCATGACTATCTCGCCGGGCTACAGTTACGCCTGGGCGCCGGACCAGGAGCATTTTCTCAAACGAGAGCAGACGAAAGCTCTCTTTCGCGAAGTGTTCGCGCCGATTCGCACAAAGCGCGGAAAGAAATGGCAGTTCAATCAATCGTCTCTTTACCTGAAGTTTTTGATGGGCGAGGTCGATTATGAATGTACGCCCTGGGGCTGTCCCAACTACAACGTTCTGGGTTGGCAGAAGCCCTGTTATTTGCTCAACGAGGGATACGCGAAGACATTTAAGGAACTGCTCGAGACGACCGCATGGGAGAATTACGGCCATCAGAGCGGAAATCCTCGGTGTCGCGATTGTATGGTCCATTGCGGCTACGAGCCGTCGGCCGTGATCGATGCCACCAGCAATCTCAAGAATATGATTGCCGAGGTTCGCGGCCTGGGTTGAATATTTTGTTTGTAGTGCTTGCTTGTCATTGAACTGCGACGCACGCGAAAGAGACGAAAAATAATCATCTTTGGTCTCTTTCACGTGCGTCGCGTTCTCTTGACTCTTGATCTTTTGCGCACGTCTCTTTCGTTTGTTGATTGACCCACACATGCTCATTACCAGCCCCGCCAACGAGAAGCTCAAACAGGCGCGCCGCGTTCGCGACGGCCGCGAATCCGATCTGATCTTTGTTGAAGGCGAGCGGCTGGTCGAAGAATGTTTGCAGTCAAAGTTGCAGCTGGTCGCCTGTTTCCACGCTCCTCAGCTCAGCCCACGCGCCCAAAAAATCCTGGCTGATCTGATGGACCAGGGTTGTCCGATCTATCCCACCGACGATGCCGTGCTCGAAACCGTGAGCGATACGGTCAGCACCCAGGGCCTGATTGTCCTGGCCAGCCGTCCAAACTTCACCCTGGATCAGACGATGTCATTGCGCGATGGTAAGGCGCCGCTAATCGTCTGTCTGGATGCGATTCAGGATCCCGGAAATTTCGGGACGATCGTGCGAACCGCCGAGGCGGCCGGCGCCAGCGGGGTTGTCGCATTAAAAGGTTCGGCGGACGCCTTTGCGCCAAAGACGCTGCGGAGCGCGATGGGATCGGCGTTTCGGCTGCCGGTGAGGGATCACGTTGAAATTGATGAGATTCTCGTAAAATCTTTTGAATCAGGCGTTAAAGTTGTAGCAACCCAAGCCGAGGCCGAGACCATCTATAGCGCGTATGACTGGTTGCAACCGACTCTGATAATCTTAGGTAATGAAGCGCGTGGCATTAACCGAGAGTTATTGGAACGTTGCGATGTGCGATTACGTATTCCTTTGCGCCCCCCTGTCGAGTCGATTAATGTGGCAGCAGCTGCCGCTGTGGTTCTCTTTGAGGCCGCACGGCAGAGGAGGGTGGAGCAAGGTTAAATGAACGCGATGGAAAAGGACCCTGATTTGGTCAATCGCATTGAATTTTTCGTACGGCGGTTTTTCGAGCGAATCGGCGGAGCACTCGATTTTGCATTGCGTCGTGGTGGCCTCTCCCAGAGCCGGGGACGCACGGACCTGACAGCGCTTATTCCCCAGATCGAGCGTGCGATTGAGAGCAATTTGCGGCATGAAGCAACGCGCACCGTCGCGCCCAATCTCTTCGAATTGCGATACGATTACGAGACCTACATGCGGATGGGGAACAGAAGGCGCGAATATTTACAACGGGAATTGAGCGCCAATACTTACGAATTCATCTACAACCGTCGTTACGCGACACTCGATAAAGTACAGGTCGTAATTGGTTACGACGCTTTCACACGCGGGCTTGAGATCAAAGTCGATTTCGGCGAGGGAAAGCAGATCGTTCTCGTCAACGGCCGCTCCTCGAAGCACCTCTCCGCAGAACCGAACGCGCGGCCCGGCAAGAGCTGTGAAATCGTTCTTCACGGCTCCGACGCTTTTGAAGAGATGCGGGCGCAGGTCTTGAGCGATCGTGAGCCAGTCGGCGTCGGACGTAACATCGCGAATACCTTGATCATTAAGGATCCGACGGTCTCGAACTTCCACGCCGCATTTCTCCTCAAACACGATGGTACGCTCGAGGTCGCTGACCGCGCCAGCGCCAATGGAACCTACGTCAATGGAGTCCTCATCGGAACCGGCGAGAGAGCCATCGTTCGCGACGGAGATCGAGTCCGATTCGGTGAGGTCGAAATGACGCTGTCAGTGAAGGATGAAGGTGGGAAGAGGAAGCATGAGGAACGAGGGATGAAAGATGAAAGATGAAAGATGAAGGATGAGAGATGAAGTGCGGAGCTTATCTTTTTTGATCAAAGGTTTTCTTCCTTCGTCCCTGACCCTTATTTGCTATGGATTTTTCAATCATCGCCACACTGATCATTCTGGTCGGCCTTGCCTGGTTGATCGTCTCTCTCTTTACATCTATCTATCGTTACCGCGCGCGAAAGGGCGGAGTTGATCAATCCGCAGCAGGTATACCGGCCGAAGCAGGTGTACCGGAAGATTTTGGCCCGCGTTTGACGAGCAAACGGTTGCGCTATGTGCGGTGGGCATTTGCGCTGCTGGTCCTGGCGGCATTGGGTTTTCACATCTATTGGGGGTTATATGCCACCGGTCCGCTCGGCATCAATGAAGTCTTCGTCGGATTGAAGGACCGCCGCGATCAACGCAATCGCCGTGAGGTCGAAAGCACTCTGCGCGGTTGGATCTACGACCGGAATCGCGACCCCAAACGGGCATTGGCAAAGTATCGTTATCTCAACGGACAGATCATTCGCGACTATCCGCTCGGACCTGCGGCAGCCCATCTGGTCGGTTACGGCACACTCGTGCGTGGTGACGCCTTGCTTGAACGAGCCCTCATGGCTCAACCTCCTGAAAAGACTGAAAAGAGTTGGTGGCAGAAGGTCATCTCGTTCAACAACGAGAATATTCGCCCACCGATTGGCCGTGATCTGGTCTTGACGATCGATTCCGAGCTACAAAAAGAGGCATTCGCGCAATTGAAAGACAAGCGGGGAGCTGTCGTCATTCTCAAACCGCAGACGGGCGAGCTTCTTGCCATGGCGAGCAATCCGAGTTTTGACCCTGCCCACGTCGAGATCAAAGAGCGATGGGACGAGATGCAGAATGATGAGGACCGGCAACCGCTGCTCAATCGCGCGTTGAGCGAATATTATCTGCCGGGTTCCACCTTCAAGACGATCACAGCCGCTGCGGCCATTGATTCGCGGCTCGATAATTTCACCTTCAACTGCCGGGGTGATGGTTGGACGCCGCCGGGTTCGACCCGTCCGATTCGCGATGACGAAGGCGAGGCCCACGGCAGCTTGAATCTCACTGAAGCCTACACGCGTTCTTGTAACCAATATTTCGCCCAATTGGGCGTCGAAGTCGAACGTCAGCGAATGGGCGATGCCGCCGAACGGTTCGGATTGAAAGTCTTCACCAATGCCGCTGAATCGATTGGTTCAGGACGCCGTTTCGATATTTGGAATACAGAGAACCGGGTTCTTTCCTCAGTGCTCGCGCCCCTCAATTCAACCTTTGTCTCGGGACGCGGCGTGACCAAATACGACCTGGCGCTCGAATCGATCGGACAGGGATATGTTCAACTCACACCATTGCAAATGGCGCTGGTTGCCGCCGCCGTCGGAAACAAGGATGGCATGGTGATGCGTCCGACGATCGAACTGGGACGAACGCCCGTCATGTTGGGTCAGGCGATGTCACCGCCAACGGCCGCCAGAATGCGGGAGTTAATGGCTTCGGTGGTACTGCGCGGAACGGCGAGCGGAGGCTTTGGCGGATTAATTAGAGGCAAATTGACCGCGGGAGGGAAAACCGGAACTGCTCAGCGTCAAGTCAATGCGATCGATCCAAAGACCCACAAACCGATCGTTTATCGTGATGCGCGTGGGCGTGAGCGCATCAAAAAAGATTTCCGCATCGATTCATGGTTCATCGGGATTGCGCCCGTTGAAAACCCACAGGTGGCCTTTGCCGTGGTCGTCGAAGGCGGTGGCTACGGCGCCAAGACATCGGCTCCAATTGCCGCCCGGCTCCTGCTCAAGGCTCTCGAGCTAGGCCTGTTCATCCAGCCGCCACTGCCGCAAAACCAACCCAAACTGGCGCAGAAAAAATAAAGAGCATCGGCGAAATCCTCGGAAATTATTCGAGACAATTCTTGATCTGATTGATCCGCTGACGAATAGATTTCGTAAAACAGTCAACTTCATCAGGAGCCGCGCCGCTCGCTTCCAATCCGGTGCGCAACTGATCATCAGTGATCCGGCCGAGATACTGCATCAACCAGCGGACATCGCCAATGCGGATTCCATCTCTGAAACTGTCGGTGTGTTGTCCCGAATAACCCCACACAAAAAAATCGCCTTTAATGCCTTTGACGAACTCCGGAGTTTGGAGCAAGTAGCCTTTGCAATCCCACTTACCACGGCCGATCACTCCGCCCCACTTGCCCATCGACCCACCCCAGTCGGTAATCAGGTACCGGTCTTCCACACCGCTATTCGTCGAATATTGAAAGACCGCGGTATTCGATCCACGGGTCACATCGCGGACGTCTTTGTTGTCCCAGTTTGAAACGAGCATGACAATTACTTTCAGCCCATTCAATTCTTTCGAATCGACAAAAGGATTCTGAATCCAACTCCAGCTCTGCGCATCCTCAAATTTTTTCACACCCTTCTCGGTTCGCCTCTCAAAACGAGCATTTTCAAAACTGCCGTCGGGCTTAATGTACTTCCTGGCGCGGGTGAGGGAGCCTAAATCATCGATCTTGCCTTTCGGCACGAAATAGGCAGGCTCAACGAAATAGCCGACGGCCCAGGCCATCCGTGTCGCAAATGTCTCTGCATGAACCTCCGGCCCGAACTTAACCGACCACCTGACGCCATCGGCGTCCGTCACACGGACCTTGGGATTGGAGCCGGATAGATTCTCTTCGACAAATGCAAAAGGCGGCTTCGGAGCCTGATCGCGCCCGCCCGCGCCGCCAACGAAGTCCAGTTTTTCTACCTCTCCCGGATCACGCCAGATGATGGGCGTTCCGGATTGGACCGAGTCTTTTTTCTTCTGGATGACGGGGCTCGAAGAGAGGGCAATGATGCCGGCAAACAGAACGATCATTCCGGCAATGAGGGAACTTCCGCGAGATTTTATGAACATAGCCTGACTCCTTGAAATCTGCCTGGTGGGTCGGGAAAACGGGCGAATCATAACAGATTTCGATTAAAACCGCCTGGTCGTTTCTTTTCGCTTGCCCATAACCGATTTCATTTCTTGAATCTTTGCGGCGGGAACTTTAAACTTAAAATGTTCGTCTGATGTGATCTGCGCTTCAAAATTCACTACTACCCGAGGAAGAAAATGGATTCTTCTCATAATCCTAGCAGTGCCTGTGTCAGTGTCATCTTGATTTTAATTTCTTCATTCCTTCTCTCGTCATGTTCAAAGGTGGCTTCGGTCAACGAGGCCGCCTATGTCTTGCCCGAGCGGGTTAAATTAAAAAGTTCTACCGCCCAGGCCTCTCGAATTCTCGGCGAGCTTAAGAGCGGAGACAAGGTGACAATTATCGGCCGGTCCACATCGGAAGACGGGACCGCCTGGGCTAAAGTAGCCATTCCCGGGGGCGAATCAGGATGGGTCGAGGCGCGTTACTTTGTGAGAGAGGGAACAGTCGAGGAATCGCGCCGGATCGATGAAAAGATCAGGACAATTCAGACACAAGCCGTTGGAAAATCGAAGGCGACGCTCAAACTGCGGTTGACTCCGGACCGGGCAAATGAGAGCAATGTCGCGACGATGATGCCGTCCGGTGCAATCGTTGAGATCGTCGGGCGTGAACGAAAACCCAGGCCGGTGACCTCAACGACCGAAGTTGACAGCGATGCCGCGCCGGCTAAAACCCCCAAAAATAATCCCGAAATCAAATATGATGATTGGTACCTGGTTCGATTGAAAGATTATGCGGTGTTGCCCGCAGGATGGATTTACGGCGGCTCAGTCGGGTTGGAGATTCCACCGGAGATTCTTTACTTCAGTTCGACAGGCCGGAGGATTACCGGATGGCAGAAGATCGCGACCGTGACGGGCAATGACAGCAAAACCGGAGATCATTACCTGATTCTGGAACGTAAAGTCGTGGATGCCGACGACCGGGTAGATTTCGATCGGGTGAAAGTCCTGGCCTATGATCCCTCCTCCCGTAATTACGTGACGCCATTTCAAGAAAATGTCC
>Ga0081539_10002710_pt1 | contig 24018 bp, 24 predicted proteins | sample TabmetS4T2R2_FD_71023 | JGI IMG/M metagenome (GOLD analysis project Ga0081539, IMG submission 71023) | Tabebuia heterophylla rhizosphere microbial communities from the University of Puerto Rico - S4T2R2 | ecosystem: Host-associated > Plants > Roots > Rhizosphere ...
CAGCAGCCAACACCATATGGAGCGGCCGTCCTTCAGGAAGAAGAAGGTGAGGAACAGCACGAAGACCACGCTTGCGAGCACCTCCGCGACGATCACCGCGCCGCTCAGCAGGCCCGCCGCGAAGCTGCCGGCGTTGTCGCTGATGCTCGACTCCGTGTCGTCGATCGCCCGCTGGACGTCAGCCTTGGAGATGCCGAGCGGCAGTTCGGCGACCCAGTCGCCCGCGGCGGCGAGCGCCGGCCGCACGCCACGCCGCTGCAGCGCCGCCACTGGCGGATGCAGCGCGGTGCACAGCAAGAGCGCGATGATCACCGGCAGGACGACGAAGCGCACCTGCCAGAGCGCCCAGGCGACGAGCGCGACCGCCGCCGCGCAAACCAGGAACCGCCAGCTCAGCTCCGAGAGCGCGACCAGTGATCGCGCGCGGCGTCTTCGGGGTTCCTGGGGATCGAGGATCGTCACTCGTAGGCGAGCGCCTGCAGCACGTCGAGCCTGGCTGCGCGGCGCGCCGGGCCAATGGCCGCGAGCACACCGAACAGCGCCGCGAGGACGAGCAGCAGGAGCAGCGTCCCCACCGGGAAGCTCAATGTGAACCCCTCGTCGGCCAGCGGCCGCGAGATGAGCAGCGCGAAGAGCACCCCGAGGACGACGCCGAGGATCGCGCCGATGAGCGAGGTGATGACCGCCTCCTGGCGAACGATGCTGCGGACCTGTCGTCGCGACGTTCCGATGGCACGCATCATTCCCAGCTCACGGGTGCGTTCATACGTCGAGAGCGCGAGCGTGTTGACGATCCCGAAGATCGAGACGAGCACCGACAGCGCCAGCAGCACGTAGATGAGGATGAGCAGCGGGTCCAGCTGCGCGTTCTGGTCGTCCTTGAACTCCTCGCGCGTCTGGCTCTCCGCGTTGGGGAACTGGGCCGCGAGTTTGCGATCGACCCCGGCGCGCGTCGTGCGAGGGTCCGCGCCGGAGGCGAAGTCGACGAAGACGAACGCGTCGCCGCGTACGTTGAAGTCGCGGGTCAGCCGGTCGTTGGGGACGACGATGCCGCCGCCGAGGAGCGAGAAGTCGCCGGCGTCGAGCAGCCCCCGGATGACGTAGGTCACCTGCTCGCCGGTCGGCGTGGTGAGCAGGAGCTTGTCGCCGATCTTGCGGTCCTCGCCGACGCCGCTGTTCGCGTCGACAACGACGCCGTCGGTCCCGAGCTCACTGAACGTCGCCGCCGATCCCTCCTTCCACTCGGCCTTGTAGAGCTTCGTGGCGGAGCCGGTGTCGATCCCGATGACCGGGCTCGTGCCCGAGCGGCCCTGCACCTTCGCGGACGCGAACCGGACGCCGGCGACCTGCTCGACGCCGGGCACGTCGCGCAGCGCGACCGCGGCCTCCTCGGAGATCGGCTCGAAGCTGTCCTGGTTGACCACGATGAGGTCGCCGGCCGGGAACGTGTTGTCGACGGACTTGTCGATCGAGCCGCGCAGGCCGGCGGCGAAGATCGCGACGAAGGCGACGAGCGCGACGCCGATCATGAGGGCCGCTGCGGTGACCGCGGTGCGGCCGGGGTTGCGCAGCGTGTTCTCCCGTGCGAGGCGCCCCGTGATGCCGGTGAGGCGCTGCAGCGGCCTGCCGACGAGCGACGCGAGCGGCCGCACGAGCAGCGGGCTGAGCATCGCGACGCCGAGGAAGATCACCAGCGCCCCCAGGCCCATCAGGGCGAGATCGCCGCCGGCGAGGCCCCCGAGGAGCGACACGAGGCCGAGCGCGGTCACCACCGCGGCGAAGATGGTGCGCTTCGTCCGGCCTCTGTGCTGCTCGACGAGCCCCTCGCGCAGGGCCACGACCGGGGCGATGCGCGTCGAGCGCACCGCGGGCGCCAGGCTGGCCACCACGGTGACGAGCGTGCCGACGATGAGGGCGACGATGATCGTGCGCGACTTGATCACCGCGCCCGCCGTGGGCAGGTCGGCGCCGACGGACTTGAAGAGCGCCTGCAGGCCCTGGGCGAGCAGCAGGCCGGCGAAGAGCCCGACGATGGCGGCGCCGAGGCCGACGACGAACGCCTCGAGCACTATCGAGCGCAGCACCTGGCGGCGCGAGGCGCCGAGGGTGCGCAGCAGCGCGAGCTCGCGCGTGCGCTGCGCGACGGTGATCGAGAAGGTGTTGTAGATGACGAACGCGCCGACGAAGACGGCGATGGCGGCGAACACGAGCAGCGCCGTCTGCAGGAAGCTGAGCTGGTCCTGCAGGTCGTTGGCCTGGCGGTCGGCCTCCTCCTGGCCGGTGCGCACGGCGACGCGCTCGCCGCGCAGCGCATCCGCGACGCGCGTCTTGAGCTCGGCGGGCGCGACCCCCTGGTCGGCGGCGATCGTGATGTTGTCGATCTTGCCGTCGTAACCAGCCATCCGCTGCGCCTCGGGCAGCACCGCGATGGCGATCGCGGCGCCCGCGAGCGACGACTCCGTGCCGAACCGCGCGATGCCGGAGATGGTGTAGGTCTTGGCTCCCGGAAGCCCGACGACGGTGATCCGATCGCCGACGCGGAAGTGCTTGTCCTCCGCCGTCTTGAGGTCCAGGCCGACCTGATCGGCGCTCGTCGGTGGCTCGCCGTCGACGTAGCGGAAGGCGTTGAACGGCGACTCGCTGACCGACGACATGAAGTTCGGGGCGCCGCCCATGCCGACGCGGTCGCCCTCCTTGTCGCGGATCGACACCTGCGTGAAGACGCCGGCCTCGGCGACGCGCACGCCGTCGACCTGCTTGACGCGATCCAGGAGCGACTCCTCGATCGGCGGCGACGCCTGGTCGGAGCCGAACCCGCTGGGCTTCGCGCCGGTCACCGAGACGTCGACGCCCTCGCTCGCGGTGTCGAACACCTCGCCGAAGGCCTTGTCGATCGTGTCCGTCAGGACGTAGGTGCCCGAGATCATCGCGACGCCGAGCACGACTGCAAGCGCCGTGAGCGCCGTGCGCAGCTTGCGCGCGCCCAGGCCCCGGAAGACGTAGCGGGTCATGTCCGCGCTGCGACCACGGCCTCGTCGCGCACGATGCGCCCGTCCTCCAGCTCGATGAGCCGGTCGGCGATCGCGGCGGCGTCCGGGTCGTGGGTCACCATGACCACGGTCTGGCCGAACTCGTCCACCGCGGTGCGCAGCAGGCGCAGCACCTCGGCCGAGGACTTGGAGTCCAGGTTGCCGGTGGGCTCGTCGGCGAAGACGACGGCGGGCCGGTGCACGAAGGCGCGCGCCACGGCGACGCGCTGCTGCTGGCCGCCGGAGAGCTCGGCCGGGCGGTGCGTGCGACGGTCGCCGAGGCCGACGGTGTCGATGAGCCGGTCGACCCACTCGTGGTCCGGCTTGCGGCCGGCGAGCGTCAGCGGCAGGACGAGGTTCTCCTCCGCCGTGAGGACCGGCAGGAGGTTGAACGCCTGGAAGATGAATCCGACCTTGTCGCGGCGCAGCTCGGTGAGCTTGGAGTCGCTGAGCGATCCGAGCTCGACCCCGTCGATGACGACGGTGCCGGAGGTGGGCTCGTCGAGGCCCGCGAGGCAGTGCATGAGCGTGGACTTGCCCGAGCCGGACGCGCCCATGATCGCTGTGAAGGCGCCCTGCGGGAAGCCGACGCTGACGCTGTCGACGGCGACGACTGCCGCCTCACCTTCGCCGTACCGGCGCGTGAGGTCCTTGGCGGAGACGATGTCGGTCATGTGGAACGTAGGTAGGTGAGCACCGCCAGCACGCGGCGGTGGTCATCCTCGGCGGGGGGAAGGTTGAGCTTGGTGAAGATGCTGGTCACATGCTTCTCGACGGCTCGCTCGGTGACGACCAGCGCCTCGGCGATGCCATGGTTCGACCGGCCCTCGGCCATGTGGCCGAGCACCTCGCGCTCACGGGGACTGAGCACGGAGAGCGGGTCCTCCCGGCGGCGCCTGCCAACGAGGCGGGCGACGACCTCCGGGTCAAGCGCGGAGCCACCCTCCCCGACCCTACGCACGCTGTCCACAAACCGCTCCACGTCGGCGACGCGGTCCTTGAGGAGGTAGCCCACGCCCTCCGCGTTCTCGGCGAGCAGCTCGAGCGCGTACGCCTCCTCCACGTACTGCGAGAGCACGAGCACGCCGGTCTGCGGCTGCTCCGCGCGGATCGTCGCTGCCGCACGCAGGCCCTCGTCGGTCTGCGTCGGGGGCATCCGGATGTCCACGAGCGCGACGTCGGGCTTGTGCGCGCGCACCTTGCGAAGGAGGTCCTCGGCGTCGCCGGCCTGGCCCACCACTTCCATGCCGGCCTCTTGGAGCAGGCGCACGACGCCTTCCCGCAGGAGGACGCTGTCCTCGGCTACGACGACTCGCATGGGATCCTCGCTCGAACGGTGGTCCCCCCGCCGGGAGGGCTGACGACCTCGAGGCGGCCGTCCAGGCCGGCGAGCCTATCGGCGAGGCCGCGCAGACCGCTTCCATGTTCCATCGACGCCCCACCGCACCCGTCGTCGTGCACCTCGACCACCGCCATGCCGTTCTGGCGCGCCACCCGGACGGTGGCGTGCGACGCACCTGCCGATTTCGCGATGTTGGCCAGCGACTCGGACACGACGAAGTAGGCGGCCGCCTCGACCGCGGTGGGGAGGCGGGCCAGGGGCGTCGTGAGGATCTGGACCGGCAGGGGGAAGCGCGACGCGAGCCCTGCGATCGCCGCGCCGAGGCCGCGGTCGGTGAGCACGGCGGGATGGATGCCGCGTGCCAGCTCACGGAGTTCTTCCAGGGCGAGGCGCAGCTCGTCGCGCGCGCGGTCGAGGATCGCGGCCGCGGCATCGGGATCCGAGGTGATCTTCGCGCGGGCGACGTGCACCTGCAGCGACAGCGCGACGAGCCGCTGCTGGGCGCCGTCGTGCAGGTCGCGCTCCAGGCGCTGGCGCTCGGCGAGGCTGGCCTCGACGAGCTTGGCGCGCGACTCGCTGAGGTCCTCCAGGCGCGCCCGAAGCTCGGCCTCCAGCCGCTCGTTGGCCATCGCGAGCGCGGCCGCGGCGGCCACCGCGCTGACGAGCTCGGGCTCCTCGCACAGCGAGCGGTCGTGCACGAGCGCGCCGATGCGCTCGCCGTCGCGCTCAACGAGCGTCGCGGCGCGAAACGGATCGGTCTCGACGGGGAGCGCCATGGTCCGGCCCGAGCTGTCGACGAACCGCTGCGCCTGCGGCAGCCAGTACGCGAGCGTGAGCGTCGGATCGCCCATGGCGTCGGCGAGGGTCTCCGTGAGGCGGGCGCGCGCCGCGCCCAGCCGCTCCACGAGCTCCCCGACGGCGCCGGCGCGCGACCACCGGTTGCGCAGCAGTCCCGCAAGGAACGCGTAGGGCAGCGCAGCGAAGGCCAGCAGCGCGGGGATGCTGAGGACGTCGACGACGGCGCCCGAGCTGTCGATGGCCTGCACGGCCAGGAGCGCGGAGAGCGTCGCGACGAGCGCGAGGCCGGTGAAGAGGACCGGTCCGAGGGCGCGACGGCCGGGGCGCGTCGCGGCGCGCCAGCGACGCACGAGCACGGTCGCGCTCGCGGCCAGCAGCGCGGCGGCGATGGCCGACGCGGCGATCATGATCACGTCCGACGCGGTCGGTGCGTCCCAGATCGCGAAGGCGTTGTCGGGCGGCCTCGGCGTGCAGTCCGGGCAGACGTCGGGCGTGACGAGCATCCATGCGAGCTGCATGACCACGGCCGCGACGTAGGCGGTCGCCATGAGCCGGCGCAGCCCGGCGGTGGCCAGGCGGCCGGTCGGGAAGGCCAGCACCATGTGCAGCGCGATCACGAGGAAGACGCTCGAGAGCAGCACCCCGATGGCGAAGACGACCTCCTGGTCGGAGGCCGTCAGGACGCACATGAAGTACGCGAAGCCGACTGCGGTCATGAGCGCGCCGGTGCGGTTGTGCGGTCGGCGCGACCACGCGAACAGGCCCGTCCCGATGTAGGCGGCCATGATGGCGAGGCTGATCGCGGCGACGACGCCGCGCTTCTCCGCGTGGTCGCTCGTGAGCGTGATGACGACGGCGAGCGAGGCCAGCAGAGCCCCGAACGCCCCGATGGCGACGAGCGCCGGGCGCAGCCCGGACTGGTTCACGCGAGGAGCTCCTCGATCGCCGAGCCGGAGAGATCGGCCTTGGCGATGAAGCCCCGTGCGCCGCTCCGGCGGATGAGCGGCCCGAAGTCGGCCCCCTCCCTGCTGGAGATCAGGACGACGGCCGGCGCGCCCTCGTGGGTGGTGATGCGCGAGGCGACGTCGAACCCGTCGATGTCGGGCAGGTTGACGTCGAGCAGGACGAGGTCGGGCCGCAGCCGCTGCGCCTCCGTGACGGCGCTCATTCCGTCCGGCGCCTCGCCGACGACCTCGTATCCCTCGAGCTCCAGCAGCATGCGTGCGGTGGCGCGGAAGCTGGGGTGGTCGTCGACGATGAGGACGGTGTGCGCCACGGAAATGATGATGACCCGATCGGGCAGACGGCCCGGTACGGCTAGCCCCACTCCGCCGCTGCGGCGATCTGGTTGTACGCCTGTGCAGGGTCTTCGCTGCCGAAGATCGCTGATCCTGCGACGAGCCAGGTCGCCCCAGACTCGACGCATGTTCGAGCCGTATCGACGTCTACCCCGCCATCGACCTCGATGATCGCCTCCGGCCCGAGCGTCTCTCGAAGGGCGCGCACCTTGCCCAGCGCCTCCGGGATGAACTCCTGCCCGCCCCATCCCGGATTCACCGTCATGAGCAGCGCGAGGTCGTAGGCGCCCGCGAGCGTCTCGTGCCATGCGAGCGGCGTTCCGGGGTTGCAGGCAAGCCCCGCGCGGCACTCGCCCTCGCGGATCTGGTGCAGCACGCGGTGGGCGTGGGCGGTCGCCTCGACGTGGACGGTGATGCCGTCGGCCCCTGCGCGGACGAACTCGTCGACCTGCCGCTCGGGGCGCTCGATCATGAGATGGCAGTCGAGGTACGTGTCGTCGGGGAGCGCGTCGCGCAGCGAGGAGACGATGAGCGGGCCGAGGGTGATCGGCGGGACGAAGTGCCCGTCCATGACGTCCACGTGGATGACGTGCGCGCCGGCGTCGAGGACCGCGTGAACCTGCTCGCCGAGGCGGGCGAAGTCCGCCGCGAGGATGGATGGAGCGACGCGGACCTGCGTCATATGGGCTGCAGCATCGAGGAGTCGCAGTGGACGCAGCGCATGATCGCGGTGCACGACATGCGCACGATCGTCGAGTGCTCTCCGCACTGCGGGCACACGGACATGAGCTCGAAGCGATGCAGGCAGTTGACGCAGCGGTAGCGGCCGGGAAGGTTCGTGGGGCGCAGCCAGGGCTCCCCGCAACCTGGGCAGGTTGGGCCGAGGTCCATGTCGGCATCCTGCCGCATCAGGCCCTGACGACGGAGATGAAGAAGCCTTCCGTGCCGTCCCGGTGCGGAAGGATGCGATGGGTGACGTCCGGTTGGACGCCGACGGAGCGGAGCACGTCCTCGTTCTCGCGCTGCGTGAGCGTGCACGTGCTGTAGACGAGCGTGCCGCCGGGCCGGAGGGCGGCGAGGCCGCGCTCGAGGATGCGCTGCTGCAGCCCGGCCAGCTCCTCGACGCGCTCGGGCGTCATGCGCCAGCGCAGGTCGGGGTGGCCCTGCAGTGTCCCGAGGCCCGAGCAAGGTGGGTCGACAAGAACGCGGTCATAGCGGTCCGGGAGGTCGACGGTCTCGGCGTCGGCGACGACGACCTGGACGCACGTCGCGCGCAGGCGGGTGGCCGTGCGCACGAGCGCCTTCGCCCGTCCGGGGTGGCGTTCGACGGCAAGGATGGCGCCATCATCACCCATTCGGGCAGCCATGTGGGTAGTCTTTCCGCCCGGCGCCGCGCAGAGGTCGAGGACCCGCTCGCCGGCCTGGGGCTCGAGCGCCGGCACGACCGACATCGATGCCCGCGACTGCGGCTGGTAGGCGCCGTCCGCGAACAGCGAGTGGCCATGCGCGTCGAACGGCCCTTCGACGACGAGGCCCTCGGGGAGGCCGGGCGCGGGGCGCGTGGGGACGGGCAGGGCGCCCGCAACGCGCTCGGGCTCCGCGACGAGCGTGTTCACGCGCAGTGCGAGCTCCAGAGGGCGGTTCGTCGACGCGAGCAGCGCGCGCGCCTCGTCGGCTCCGAACTGCCGCCACCACGCGTCGACGATCCAGCGCGGCTGCGAGTGGTGGATCGCGGCGTCGGCCGGCGTCGCGTCGCCCGGGAGCCCCGGCCGCTCCCGTGCCGCGCGGCGCAGGACGGCGTTCACGAGCCGATGGCCGCCCCGGCTCTCCCCCTCGAGCTTCGCGAGCTCGACGCTCTCGGCGACCGCGGCGTGATCGGGCACGGCGAGGAACAGGATCTGGAACAGCCCGAGCCGCAGCGCCGCCGCGACCGCGGGGTCGAGGCGATCGACGGGTCGCGCGAGGGCGGCGATGTGGTGGTCCAGGGTGGCCATGCGCTGGACGGTGCCGAACGCGAGCTGGCGGGCAAAGGCGCGTTCGCGACCGCGCAGGTCGCGGGCCTCTGCGTGCAGAGCGCGATCGGCGTAGGCGCCCTGCTCGGCCACTCGGCGCACGACGGCGAACGCTGCCCGGCGGGCTGGTGTGACGGACGGGCTCTGTGCCAGCACGACGGCATCGAGGCTAGTGGCCCCTTGCGCGACGTCCGCCGCCGCATGACCGATAGTGGGGGAGTGCCGCGCGTGGCGAGGGTCGAGCCGATCACGACGGCCCGCGCGCTGCGCGGGCCGTTCGACTACCTGCGGCCGGAGGGCGTGGACGTCGGATCGATGCTCGTCGTGCCGTTCGGTCGGCGGGACGTGCTCGGCGTCGTCGTCGGCGTCGCGGAGGAGTCGGAGATCGCCGCCGAGCGGCTCGTCGCACCACGCGAGGTGCTCGACGGCGAGCTCCCCGTCGATCTCGTGGAGCTCGCCCACTGGATCGCGGACGAGTACTGCTCCACGCCCGCGCGGGCGCTCGCCCTGCTCTCCCCTCAGCCGGGGACGCGCCCGCGGATGGCGTGGTGGGCGCAGGCCCTGGACGCGGAAGGCCGGCTAACTCCTGCGCAGGCGTCGCTCTTGGACGGCCTGCGCGCGAGCGGCCCGCGCATCGCCGGGCCCGACCTTCCGGCGCTGCGCCGCCTGGAGCGGCGCGGGCTGGTGCGCCTGGAGCGACGCGCCGTGCGCCGCGCTCCACGCCACGGCGCAGTCGGCGCTCGGCGCGAGGCTCCCGAGCTGACGCCCGATCAGGCCGCTGCGCTCGCGGAGGTCGAGGCCGCGTTCGACGCGCCCGAGGGCGGGCGGGATCGGTTTCTGCTCCTGCACGGCGTCACCGGCTCCGGCAAGACGGAGGTCTACCTGCGGGCCGCCGCAGCGGCCCTGGCGCGTGGACGGGGCGCGATCGTCCTCGTCCCCGAGATCGCCCTGACCCCGCAGATCGTGTCGCGCTTCGCGGACCGCTTCGGCGACACCGTCGCCGTCCTGCACTCGCGCCTGTCGGCGGGCGAGCGGCGCGACGAGTGGCACCGGCTGCGCGGCGGCGAGGCCCGCGTGTGCGTCGGGCCGCGCTCCGCCGTGTTCGCGCCGATCGCCGACCTCGGGCTCGTCGTCGTCGACGAGGAGCACGACGCGTCCTACAAGCACGAGGGCGATCCCCGCTACGACGCTCGCCGGGTCGCCGCCAAGCGCGCCGCCGACCACGCCGCCGTGCTGCTGGCCGGCAGCGCCACGCCCAGGCCGGAGAGCGTCCGTGCGCTGCGGCGCCTGCGGCTGCCCCGCCGGGTCGACGGCCAGGTCATGCCCGAGGTGGAGATCGTCGACATGCGCGCCACCCCGGCGGCGCTGCATCCCCGCACGGTGCACGCGCTCGCCGACGCGCGCAAGGCGATCGTCCTGCTCAACAGGCGCGGCTGGTCGAACTTCGTGGACTGCCGCACGTGCGGGCACGTCTGGAGCTGCCCGAACTGCGACGTGTCGCTCGTGCTGCACCGGGCCGGCGGCGTCCTCGCATGCCATCACTGCGGTCATCGCGAGCGCGTGCCGAGCGCCTGCCGCGAGTGCGGGTCGGTGAGCGTCGCCCGCCATGGCATGGGGACCGAGCGCCTGGAGGACGACCTGAGCGGCCTCGGGCACGAGGTCCTTCGCCTCGACGCCGACGTGCGCGACCCGGGAGCGGTCCTGCGCGCGTTCGAGCGGGCGACGCGCGCCGTGCTGGTCGGGACGCAGATGGTCGCCAAGGGCCACGACTTCCCCGACGTCGGGCTCGGAGTCGTCGTGGACGCCGACGCGACGCTGCGGTTCCCGGACTTCCGTGCGGAGGAGCGCACGTTCGCGCTCGTGGCCCAGCTCGCGGGGCGCGCCGGGCGGGGCGCGCAGAGCGGCCTCGTGCTCGTGCAGACGCTCGCCCCGGACGCCGCCTCGATCGCCGCGGCGGCGCGCCACGACGCCGACTGGTTCCTCGAGGGCGAGCTCGCGCGCCGCGAGGCGCTCGCCTATCCGCCGTTCTCGACGCTGATCCGCGTCGTCTGCTCGGCGGTGGATCAGCCGCCGGCGCTGGAGGCCGCGCGGGCCATCGCGGCGCGCGTGCGGCATGCCGCCGTGCTCGGCCCCGCGCCTCTGTTCCGGCTGCGCAATCGGGAGCGTGCGCAGATCCTGCTGAAGACGACGACGCGCCGCGCGGCGGTGCGTGCGGTGGGCGCGGCCGTCGACGCCGTCGCCTCCGACAAACGTCACAGGAGTGTGTCGTTCTCGGTGGACGTCGACCCCCAATGAATATCCTGCCGCTCATGGCCGAGGACGTTCAGGAGCTGGAGGAGCTCGAGGAGCAGGAGGAGCGCGAGGAGCTCGACCCCGAGGTTCGCGCCCGGCGCGCAGCCGCGCTGGCGCATGTCCGCAAGCTGGGCGATCCGGTCCTGCGCACCCGCGCCCGGGAGGTCGATCGCTTCGACGAGGAGCTTCGCGACGAGGTGCGGCGCATGGGTCAGCTCATGCATGACGCGCTCGGGATCGGCCTCGCCGCGCCCCAGGTCGGCGTGTCGCACCGCGTGCTCGTGTACCGGGTGGAGCCGGACAGCCCCGTCAACGCGCTCGTCAACCCGGAGATCGAGTGGTCGGGCGAGGAGACGGAGGTCGTCGAGGAGGGCTGCCTGAGCCTCCCGGCCGTGCATGTGGACGTCCCGCGGCCGGTGCACGTGCGGGTCCGCGCGAAGGACGAGTACGGGGAGGACATCCGCGTGGAGGCCTCCGGCCTGGAGGCGCGGGTGATCCAGCACGAGCTCGACCACCTCGACGGCGTGCTCATCCTGGACCGCACGACGAAGGAGCAGCGCAAGGCGGCGATGCGCGCGCTTCGCGACGCGGCTTGATCTACCTGGGGACGTCGGAGTTCGCGGCCGGCGTCCTGCGGCGCCTGGCGTCCGCGGACCACGTCCCTGAGCTCGTCGTCACCCGCCCCGACCGGCCCAAGGGCCGTGGCCGCAGGATGCAGTCACCGCCGGTGGCGGACGCTGCGCGCGAGCTCGGCATCGACGTGCTCCAGCCCGAGGACGTCAACGCCGCGGACTTCGGCAGGCCCGACGCGGTGGTCCTCTGCGCGTTCGGGGCCATCATCCGCGAGCCGTTGCTGAGCCTGCCGATCCTGAACCTGCACCCCTCCCTGCTGCCGCGCTGGCGCGGGGCGGCGCCGATCGAGCGCGCGATCATGGCCGGCGACGCGGTGACGGGCGCGTCGATCATGCGGCTCACCAAGGGCCTCGACAGCGGGCCCGTGTGCCTCGCCGGGGAGGAGCCGATCCGTCCCGATGACACGTACGGCTCGCTCGCCGCGCGCCTGGAGGATCGCGGCGCGGCGCTGGTCGTGCGGGCGCTGGAGGAGTCGCCGCCGTTCGCCGAGCAGTCCGAGGACGGCGTGACGTACGCGGAGCGCATCACGGCGGAGGACCGGACTCTGGACCCGCAGGCGCCGCCCGACGTCAACGAGCGGATCGTCCGCGCACTGCATCCGCACATCGGCGCGCGCCTCCAGCTCGACGACGGGACGTGGCTCGGCGTCCAGCGCGCGCGGGTCGGGCACGGGCCGCTGACCTGGCACGGCCTGGAGCTGCTCGAGGTCCAGCCGCCCGGCGGCCGGCCGATGGATGCGGCGGCGTACCTGCGCGGCCGGGGCTAGCGCGGGCTACCGCTCCGAGCGCCGCTGCTTGCGCTCGACGAAGTCCACGATGACCGGAACGCCCTCCAGGCCGAACCGCGAGCGCAGCCGGTTCTCGAGGAAGTAGGCGTACTCGCGCGTCACGCGCGAGCGGTTGTTGACCTGGATCGCGAAGCGCGGCGGCCGCTCGCCGATCTGCGCCGCGTAGAGGAGCTTGAGCCGGTGGCCCTGCTTCATCGGCGGCTGGCGCGCCTGGAGCGCCTCGGACAGCCAGCGGTTGAGCTCCGGGGTCGGGACGCGGTTGGCGGCGCGATCGGCAAGCGCGAGCGCCTCGCGCAGGAGGCGATCGAGGCCGCGACCGGTCTTCGCGCTCGCCGTGAGCACCTTCGGCCGCTGGCGCAGCTTCTGCGTGACCTTGGCGCGCTCGTGGTTGAGGTCGTCCTCGTCGAGCTGCGTGACGTCCCACTTGTTCAACACCAGCAGCGTCGCGCAGTCGGCGCCCATCGCGAGCTCGGCGACCCGGAAGTCCTGAGCGGTGACGCCCTCCGTCGCGTCGCAGACGACGATCGCCACGTCCGCGCGCTCGGCCGCCCGCTGGGAGCGCAGCGCCGTGTAGTACTCGACGTCCTGCGTGACCTTGGCCTGGCGCCGCAGGCCGGCGGTGTCGACCAGGACGACCGGGCGCCCCTCGACCTCGAGCGGGAGATCGATCGCGTCGCGCGTCGTGCCGGCGACGTCGGAGACGATCACGCGCTCCGTGCCGAGCAGCTTGTTGACGATCGAGGACTTGCCCACGTTCGGGCGGCCGATGACGGCGAGGCGGACGATGTCGGAGTCCTCCTCCGGCTCGTCCTCGGGCAGCAGCTCGACGATGCGGTCCAGGAGGTCGCCCGTGCCCAGGCCCTGCGCCGCGGAGACCGCGACCGGTTCCCCGAGGCCGAGCCGGTAGGCATCGTCGGCGAGCGGCATGTCCTTGACGTCGTCGACCTTGTTGGCCGCGACGAGCACCGGCAGCTTGGAACGCCGCAGCAGGTCGGCGATCTCCGCGTCGCCGGGCCGCACGCCGGCGCGCGCGTCGATCACGAGGACCGCGGCGGCCGCGTCGCTCAGTGCCGCCTGCGCCTGCTCGCGGATCGACCCGGCGATGGGGTCGAGGTCGCGCTCGTCCATGCCGCCGGTGTCGACGAGCGTGAAGCGCCGCCCGTTCCACTCGGTGGCGATCTCGTTGCGGTCGCGCGTGATCCCGGGCCGCTCGTGCACGACCGCGGTCCGCGAGCCCGACAAACGGTTCACCAGGGACGACTTGCCGACGTTGGGATAGCCCACCACGGCGACCTTCATCGACGTCGCTCCCGCGTCAACGCGACGATCCTGTCGACGACCTCCTCGAGGCTCAGGCCGGTGGTGTCGAGCTCGACCGCGTCGGGCGCCTGCTGCAACGGCGAGTGCTCGCGCGATCGGTCGCGCTCGTCGCGGATGCGCTGCTCGACGAGGATCGCGCCGGGCTCGGCGCCCAACTGCAGCGCGCGGCGGCGGGCGCGCTCCTCCGGCGTCGCGGTGAGGAAGACCTTCAGCTCCGCCTCGGGGCACACCACGGTGCCGATGTCGCGGCCCTCGGCGACGTGGTCGCCGCGTGCGATCTCCGCGCGCTGCAGCTCGACCATCGCCGCGCGCACCGCGGGGTCGGCCGCGATCTTGGACGCCATCTCGGTGACCTCCGGTGTGCGGATCTGCTCGGTCACGTCCTCGCCGTCGAGCAGCACCCGCTCGCCGAGCTGCACCGATACGCGGGTGGGGTCGCCGCCGCGCAGCGCGGCGAGCGCCGCGGCGCGGTACATGGCGCCGGAGTCGAGGAAGCTCCAGCCGAGCGCACGGGCGACCGCGCGCGCGACGGTGGACTTCCCCGCGCCCGCGGGTCCGTCGATCGCGATGAGCATGGCGATCGGCCAGCTTAGGACCAGTCCTACGCCTGCAGCCGCGCGAGATCGTCGGTGAAGCCCGGATAGGAGACCGCTGCGGCTTCCATGCCGATGACGCGCACGCCTTCGCGCGACGCGAGCCCGGCGATCGCGCCGAGCATCGCCGTGCGATGGTCGCCGCCGGCGTCGATCGCGCCGCCGCGCAGCCCGCCCGTGCCGCGCACGACGAAGCCGTCCGGCAACGCCTCCGCGCTGCCGCCCAGCGCGTTGAGCCCGTCGACGACCGCGGCGATCCGGTCGGACTCCTTGACGCGCAGCTCCGCCGCGCCGCGCACCACCGTCTCGCCCTCCGCGAAGCAGCCGACGAGCCCGACGAGCGGCAGCTCGTCGATGGCCAGCGGGATCTCGTCGCCCTCCACCACCGTGCCCTGCAGCGGCGCGGGCCGGATCTCCAGATCGCTGACCGGCTCGTCGGCGACCACCACGTCCCCCGGGTGCTCCTCGAGGTCGCCGCGCACGTCGGCGCCCATCCGCTCCAGCACGCGCACGAAGCCGATGCGCGTCCAGTTCGTCCCCACGCCGGTGACGCGGATGTCGGCGCCCGGCACGATCGCGCCGGCGGCGAGCCAGAACGCGGCCGATGACGGGTCGCCGGGAACGTGCAGGTCGCCGCCCACCAGCTCGTCGACCGGCGTCACCGTGACGTGGCGGCCGAAGCGGTGCACGGCGGCGCCGAGGCGGGCCAGCATGCGCTCGGTGTGATCGCGGCTCGCATGCAGCTCCCCGACCGTCGTCGGATCCTCGGCCGCGAGGCCCGCGATGAGCACGCACGACTTCACCTGCGCGCTGGCGACCGGCATCTCGTAGGAGATCGACCGCAGGCGCGCGCCCCGCACCGTGAACGGCGGGAACCTCCCCTCCGTGGCCTGCACGTCGGCGCCCATCTGGCGCAGCGGCTCTGCGATCCGGTCGACCGGACGCCGCCGGATCGAGGCGTCGCCGTCGAGGGTGAAGCTTCGCCCCTCCTGTCCGGCGAGCCAGCCCGGGAGCAGCCGCATGAGCGTGCCGGCGTTGCCGACGTCGATCGGCTCGCCGGGCTCGCGCGCCTCGCGCAGGCCCGTGCCGCGGACGACGATGTCCCCCGCCCTGCGATCGACGAGCGCACCCAGCGCGGCGACCGCGGCGAGCGTGGAGCTCGTGTCCTCCGCGTCGAGGTAGCCCGTGATCCGCACCGGCTCGGAGGCCATCGCCCCGAGGATCGCGGCGCGGTGGGAGATGGACTTGTCGGGCGGCGCGGCGACGGTGCCGCGCAGGCGGGATGCGGGAGCGATCTGCAGGTCCATCTACGACACGGGGAATCCCAGGTCGGCCACGAGCGCCGTCGCGCGGTCGGCATCCGTGACCGCGCACCACAGAGAGACGGTCCCTTGGGTGCGGTCGGCGGACGGCGCGAGCGACATGTCGGAGATGTTGATTCCCTCGCGACCGAGCGCAAGCGCGATATCAGCAACGACACCAGGTCGATTCGGCACGGCAACGCGCAGTTCGCGCTGCGCCTCGCCGACGAGGCGCTCCTCCAGGAGCGCGCGCCGGTCGCCGGCGACGGCCTCCTGCCACGCCCGCAGGTCGCCGCCGCCGCGCAGGTCGTCGCGCGCGCGGGCAAGGGCGGCGATCGCAGCGTCCAGCTGGCCGGCGAGCACCGCCCGGTTGGCCGCGTAGATGCCGGCCCACAGGCGCGGGTTCGCGCCCGCGACCCGTGTCGCGTCGCGGAAGCTCGGCCCGATCGCGGGCGCGCCGCCCTCCAGCTCGCGGGCCGCCAGCTCGACGAGCACGTTCGCCACGACGTGCGGCAGGTGCGACACCGCGCCCATGCGCCTGTCGTGTACATCCGGGTCAATCGCCTCCGGCCGCGCGCCGAGCGCGGCGACGAGCCGGTGCAGCCGCTCGTAGAGCACGCCGGACGTCCGCCGCGTGGGCGTCAGGTACCAGACGGCGCCGACGAAGAGGTCGCCGCGCGCATGCGCCGCGCCGGCCGCCTCCGCACCTGCGAGCGGATGGCCGCCGACGAAGCGCTCGTCCTCCCCGGCCACCTCGACCACTGGTCCCTTCACCGAGCCGACGTCGCTGACGACGCAGTCGGCGGGAGCGTCATGCAGCGCGTCCGCCACGGCCTGGACGAGCACGTCGACCGGCGCCGCGACGAAGGCCGCCTCGGCGCCCGCCAGCGCTTCGCCGGGCGTGCCCGCCACCACGTCGGCCGCGGCGCGGGCGAGCGCCGCCGCGGCCGCGTCGGGATCGGGATCCCAACCGGTGACCCGGATCCCCGCCGCGCGCGCCGCGAGGCCGACCGAGCCGCCGATCAACCCGAGCCCGAGGACCGCGACGCGCACGACTCCTTAGACCGTGGCGTGCAGGACCTTGCCGGCGACCGCCGCCGCCGCCTCCACCCGGGCGGCGTAGTCGGCGAACACGTCGGTCCGCAGCTGCTGGGGGCCGTCGCAGATCGCGGCGTCGGGCTCGGGGTGCACCTCGACGATGATCCCGTCCGCGCCGACCGCCGCGGCGGCCAGCGAGAGCGGCTCGACGAGCGCCCGGCGACCGGCGGCATGGCTGGGATCGACGATCACCGGCAGATGCGTGAGCTCCTTGAGCACCGGCACCGCGGTGAGGTCGAGCGTGAAGCGGTAGGCGGTCTCGAACGTCCGGATGCCGCGCTCGCAGAGCAGCACGTTCTCGTTGCCCTCCTTGAGCACGTACTCCGCCGCCATCAGCAGCTCCTCGAGGGTGCTCGAGAGACCTCGTTTGATGAGCACCGGACAGCCGGAGCGCCCCACCTCGCTGAGCAGCGAGTAGTTCTGCATGTTGCGCGCGCCGATCTGCACAACGTCCGCGACCTCGAGGACGGCAGGCAGGTCCCGAGCGTCCATGAGCTCGGTGACGACCGGCAACCCGGTTCGCTCCTTGGCCTCGGCCAGCAGGCGCAGGCCTTCAACGCCGAGGCCCTGGAAGGCGTACGGGCTCGTGCGCGGCTTGTAGGCGCCGCCGCGGAACATGGTGGCGCCGGCCGAGAGCACGACGTCCGCGGTCGTGAGGACCTGGTCGCGCGATTCGACGGTGCACGGGCCGGCGATCAGCGCGAAGTGCTCGCCGCCCACCTTGCGGCCGGCGATGTCCAGGATGGTCGGCTTGCCCTGACTCATCTGGCTGGACGCGAGCTTGTATGGCTTGAGGATCGGCACCAGCTTGTCGACGCCCGGCGCGCCCTCCAGGCCGAGGCGCGAGACGTGCTCGCGGTCGCCGATCGCACCGATCAGGGTGACGATCTCGCCGCGGCTGGGATGCGCGCGGGCGCCGGCGCGCTCGATGCGCTCGATGACGGCCTGGATCTCGTCCTCGGTGGCCGTCGGCTTCATCACGATCATCATGGGCTTCTCAGTTCCTTGTTCTCACACACTCGGTACGCCAGGACGACTACTGGGGAGGAGCGGCGCTCGGAGCGGGACGTCTGTGAACTGCGAGAAGGGTTGCCGACCGAGCGCCTAGATAAATCGCCAGGCGTAATACCGACGCGCGAAGTACGTGCGGGCGCTGTCGGCGTGAGCGGTCATGCCGCGACTGAGGCTACAGGAGTTCCTCGAGCACGTCGAGGAAGCGCTGGTCGTGCGACGGCGGGCCGAAGCTCACGCGCAGCGCGCCCGTGCGCCCGAGCGCGGTCCCCGCGCGGACGATGATGTCGCGCTCCCTCAGGCCGCGGACGATCGCCGCCTCCTCGACGTCCTCGGGAAGGTCGAACCACACGAAGTTCGCCTGCGAGTCGGCGACCTGCATCCCCAGCCGCGCGAGGCCCTCCTCGATGTGGATCCGCGCGACGACGGCCCGCTCGACGCGCTCGGCGACCGCGTCCTGGTGGCGCAGCGCCTCCACCGCCGCCGCCTGGGCGGCGACGTTGACGAAGAACGGCTGGCGGACCTGGTTGACCGCCGCCACGAACTCCTCCGAGCCGCACAGCCCGAAGCCGACGCGCAGGCCGGCCAGCCCGTACACCTTGGAGAACGTGCGCAGCAGGACGAGGTTGGGGTGGTCGTCGAGCAGGTCCAGCGTCGCGTCCGGGTCGTCGAGCGTGGAGTACTCGCAGTACGCCTCGTCGAGGATGAGCGCGATGTGCGACGGCACGCGCTCGACGAACGCCTTGATCTCCTCGAACGGGAGCGCGGTGCTCGTGGGGTTGTTGGGGTTGCAGACGATCACCAGCCGCGTCGCCGCGGTGATCTCCTGCACCATCGCTTCGAGGTCGTGCTCGTGGCGATCGTTGACCGGGACGGTGATCGCCCGCGCCCCCGAGGCCGCGGACAGCTGCGGGTAGATGGAGAAGGACGGCCAGGCGTAGACGAGCTCGGCGCCCGGCTCCAGGAGCGCCTGTCCGGCGGCGAGCAGGATCTCGCACGAGCCGTTGCCGACCGCGATCCGCGACCCCGGCATGCCGTAACGGTCGCTGAGGCTGCTGCGCAGCAGCGAGGAAGACGGGTCGGGATAGCGGTTGGCGCCGGCGACGGCGCGCTGCGCCGCCGCGACGACGTCGGGCAGGGGGACCTCCGGCGACTCGTTGGAGGCGAGCAGCGCGACGTGCTCGCCGAGCGCGTAGCCGTCGGCGGCCGGATAACTCGGGATGTCGCGGATCCGCGTGTTGAACTCGATCGCCATCGCGCGACAGAGCCTATTGCGCGCCGGCGATGTCGAGGCGAAGCCGCTTGGCCTCGCCCTGGTAGACGTGGCGGACCTCGTGGTCTTCCGGCGCGTAGAAGTGCATGAGCAGCCGGATGACGCGCGCCATCGACCCCGGGACCGCAAGCTCCTGCGTGCACAGCAGCGGCACCTTGTTGAAGCCCATGGCGCGCGCCGCCACGGCGGGGTACTCCGCCGTCAGGTCGGGCGTGCAGGTGAAGATGCAGCTCACGACGTCGTCGGGCGCGAGGGCGTTGCGATCGAGGATCTCCTCGAGGAGCGCGGAGGTGCCGGCGAGGATCAGGGACGCCTCGTCGCGCTCGATCGACGTGGCGCCTCGAAGGGCGAACAGGCGCATGGCGGGCGGCATCATGTCAGCCCGCGAAGGCGCCGCGCCTCCGCGTGCGTCAGCGGGCGCGCGTGACCGCGCGGCAGGCTGCCGAGCCGCAGCGGGCCGAACGCGATGCGCTGGATCTCCTTCACGGGATGCCCGACCGCGGCACACATGCGCCGGACCTGGCGCTTGCGTCCCTCGTGGATCGTGATGTCCAGCTCGTCGGGATGCAGCCGCCGAACGAGGGCAGGGGCGGTCATCCCGTCCTCGAGCTCCACGCCGCTGCGCAGCGCGTGCAGCTCGGGCTCCCGAACCGGTGGGCGGGCGACCTTCACGCGGTAGGTCTTGGGCACCTCGAAGGAGGGATGCGTCAGGCGGTTGGCCAGCTCGCCGTCGTTGGTGAGGAGGATCAGCCCCGTCGTGTCTGCATCGAGGCGCCCGACGGGATACAGCCGCCCCGCGGTCTTCGGCATGAGGTCCAGCACCGTGCGCCGGCCGTGCGTGTCGCGCACCGTGGAGACGACCCCGGTCGGCTTGTGCAGCGCCCAGATCTCGTGCGGCTCAGCGCCGGCCACGGACCGGCCGTCCACGGCGACGTCGCTTGCGTCGTCGACGTCGCGCGCCGGATCGCGCACGGTGATGCCGCCGACCGACACGCGCCCGGCGAGCACCAGGTCCTCAGCGCGCCGGCGCGACGCGATCCCGGCGTGAGCGAGGTACTTGGCGAGGCGCATCCTCCTACCCTCGCAAATTGATCATCCATGGACCTCGACCTCCTGCACCGCACGCTCGGCGACCTCGGCCAGCCCGCCTTCCGGGCGCGGCAGGTGTGGGAGTGGGTCGCGCGCGGCGTGGGCGGCTACGAGGAGATGACCAACGTCCCGGCGACGCTGCGCGCCGAGCTCCCGGGGCGCGTGCCGTTCTCGACGCTGTCGCTCGTCGACCAGGCCGAGTCGCGCGACGGCACCGTCAAGGCGCTGTTCACCACGCTCGACGGGCGCCCCGTCGAGGCGGTGCTCATGCGCTACCGCGACGGGCGCCGATCGCTTTGCCTCAGCTCGCAGTCGGGGTGTCCGCTGACGTGCACGTTCTGCGCCACGGGCTCGATGCGCTTCGGGCGCAACCTCACCGCCTGGGAGATCCTCGACCAGGCGCTGCACTTCCGCCGCATCGAGGACGTCGACCACGTGGTCTTCATGGGGATGGGAGAGCCCATGATGGCGCTGGACTCCGTGCTCGGCGCATGCGAGCGCCTGCCCGACCTCGGCGTCTCGCACCGGCACACAACGATCTCCACCGTCGGATGGGTGCCGGGGATCGACCGGCTGGCGAGCGACAGTCGCCCCATCCGCCTGGCGTTCTCGCTCCACGCCCCCGAGGACGCGCTGCGCTCGGAGATCATGCCCGTCAACGAGCGCTACCCGCTCGCCACGGTGCTCGAAGCCTGCCATCGCTGGCACGAGGCCAAGCGCAAGCCGGTGTTCATCGAGTACGTGATGCTGGCGGGCGTCAACGACAGCTTCGGGCAGGCTGTCCAGCTCGCGTCGCTGCTGGACCCGCGCGTGTTCAAGGTGAACCTCATCCCCTACAACCCGACCGACTCCGTCTTCGAAGGATCCGGTCGCGAGGCGATCGCGGCCTTCAGGGATGCGCTGGAGGAGCACGGCGTGCGCGCGACGGTCCGGCTGACACGCGGTCGCGACATCGCGGCCGCGTGTGGCCAGCTCGCGGCGGCCGCCGCGCCCTGAGGCGCGGTCAGCTCGCCTTCGGGTGCAGGTTCGCGCCCTGCTTGTCGATCGCGCCCTCGGCCACCAGCGCACGCACCGGGCGGTACAGCCCGGTGGGATCGACCTTGAGCTCCTTGCCGAGCTGGTTGATCGTCACGCCAGGGTTCGCGCTCACCAGCCGGAGGATGTCGTCGCGCCGGTTCCCGGGGCCGCTGCGGCGCGAGCGCCCGGCGCTCCGGCGGGTACGGGTCGTGGACGCCGCGGGAGTGGCGGACGCCTCGGGAGCGGCGGACGCCGCGGGAGTGGCCGCCGCCGCCCGACGGCGTGACGCGCGCCGCGGCTGTCGCGCCCGTCGCGCCTGTCGCGGCGCGGAAGCCGCCTGCTCAGGCTGCAGGTCCAGGCGCTCGGCGATGAGCTTGAGCTCCTCGTACTCCGCCACCATCGGCTCGAGCTCGCGCATCCGCGAGAGGACGTCCTGCTGAGCCTGCTTGAACTTGTCGAGTACGGCGGGCACCCAGCCTCCTTTGAATCAACGATCGGGTCCGTCATACCACACCTAATCACCAAGCTGCGCACCATTTCGCCCACGTAGGACGCCAGCAGCCGACGCCAACGGACCCGTTGGCGCCGATACAGTCGCGAGGTGAAGCGAGAGGAGGAAGCATGGCTCGACGCATCAACAGCGATCTGCTGCTGGTTGGCAGCCTGCCGGTCGGCTCCACGGAGGAGGCGTTCCGCAAGGGGGCAGAGCTGTTCGGCGACCTGGTGTTCGCGCTCCCGGACGGCGAGACGGGGCCGAGGGCCGCGTGGGTGGGCTACGAGCGCGAGCGCCTCGCGCGGCCCAATCCAGACGTGGAGGTCGTGGAGGAGACCGCGTCGCCCACCGGCATCCCCCGCCACGCCTACGAGACGCCGGTCTTCGCCATCGCAGAGGGAACGCGCGAGCTGCACTGGGACACGTGGCCGCGCATCGACGATGCGATCGAGTCCTTCCGCGTGTTCAAGGAGCTGCGCGACCAGGGCGTGATCCCCGCCGGCGTCCGGTTCCAGGTCGGCCTTCCGTTCCCGTCCAGCGCGCTGAACGCGTTCAAGGCCGACTTCGCCCGCGACTACCCGGTGGCCGCGCGTGGCTTCGAGGACCTCGTCATCCGCGAGCTCGAGCGCCTGCTGTCGGAGGTGCCCGCCGCCGACCTGGCCATCCAGTGGGACATGGCGTACGAGACGCAGGACATCGAGGGCGTGCTGGCCTGGACGTCGGATGGCGCGTGGGAGCGCTTCGCCGAGCCCGTCACGCGCCTGACGCCGCGCATTCCCGAGGAGGTCCTGGTCGGCTACCACCTCTGCTACGGCACGTTCCCCGAGTGGCCGATGTACGAGCCGCAGGACATGGGCGTCGTGGTCAGGATGGCCAACCACGCACTGGCGCACAGCGGACGCCAGGTCGACTGGCTGCACCTCGCCGGGCCGCGCTACCTGCGCAGCGAGGACGAGCGCTTCTTCGCTCCGCTCGCCGACCTCTCGCTCGGCGACACACGGCTGTTCCTCGGCATCGTGCTGCCCCTCGACGGCATCCCCGGGCTGGCGCGCCGCCACGCCACCGCCTCGAAGTTCGTCGACGACTTCGGCGTCGCCATGTACTGCGGCTTCGGACGCCAACCAGGCCGCGACGGCGACGAGACGATGCGCGAGCACCGCGAGGCGGTCCTGTCCGTCGCGCGCTGAGCCTCACTCGACGGTGTCGTCGATGTCGCGCAGGCGCCGCTTGGGCGGCGGCGGGCCCGAGCCGGGTTGCTCCTCGCGCAGCGCCGGGCAGTCCGCGCGCTCGGCGTGCACGTAGGGGTGGCGCCCGCTGAAGGAGGGCTGCACGAGCTGATCGGGGAGCAGGGGCTCGTGGCAGCGGTTGCAGACCATCAGGTGCCCTGATCTGCCCAAAAGTGGACCGGGTATCACCGGTCAGGAAAAGTTGTCGCGTCGGCGCTCTAGGTCGACAGCGCGGCCTCGGACGGGCCTGCCGCACGCGCCTCGCCCGCGCGCAGCAGGCGCTCGCGCAGCGCTCCCTCCTGCTCCGGCGACGGGTCCCATGCGCTGATCTCGGGCAGGTCGCCCACCGCGCCGAGCCCGAAGAGCGTCAGGAACAGCGGCGTCGTGCGGTACAGCACCGCGCCGAACTGCGAGCGCCCGGTCTCCTCGATCAGGCCGCGCTCGAGCAGCGTGGCGGTCGCCGAGTCGGCGCTCACGCCGCGGATGCGCGTGATCTCCGGGCGCGACACCGGCTGGAGGTAGGCGACGATCGCGAGCGTCTCGGCCTGCGCCGGCGTGAGGGGCGGCGTGCGCGGCTTGGCCAGGAGGCGCCGCGCGGCCTCCTCCGCCATCGGACGGGTCGCGAGCGCGTAGCCGCCCGCGATCCGCCGCAGCACGAGACCCCGAGACTCCAGGGAGCGCTCGAGCTCCGCGACGGCCTCCTCGATCTGGCCGGGATCGGCCTCGCAGGCGGATGCGAGGTCGCCGAGCGCGACCGGCTCCGGGCTGAGGAAGAGCAGCGCCTCGACGATCCGCGCAAGCTCGCTCATGCCGCCCGCACCTGCGAGACGGCGAGGCTCTCGATCGCGATCTCGCCGAACGGCTCCTCCTGGCTCCACGTCGCCTCTCCGCGCTTGTAGAGCTCGAGCAGGGCGAAGAGCGTGACGGCGACGGTGACCCGATCGGCGCCGCGGACCGCGTCGTCGAACGTGCAGCGTCCGCGGCGCAGCAGCGCGCGCAGGTGCGAGAGACGCTCGGCGACGGAGACCTTGGGCACGTTGACGTGTCGCAGGTCGAGGCGCGGCGGCTCGCGCAGAAGCCCTCCCAGCGCCCTGCCGAGCTGCGCCGAGCGGTACACGGCGCCGGCCTGCGCGGGATCCGAGCGGCGCAGCTCCCGGGGAAGCGGCGCGGACCGGTAGCGGTAGCGCGACTCCCGATCCAGCCGCTCGGCGAGGTGCTCGGCCGCGCCGCGGTAGCGATGGGCGTCGAGCAGTCGCGCCAGGAGCTCCTCGGCGGCCTCGCCGGGCTCCATGTCCAGCAGCTCCTCGTCCTCGGACGGCAGCATGAGCCGCGACTTGAGCTCCAGCAGCGCGGCCACGAGCACCAGGAACTCGGTCGCGGTCTCGAGGTCCAGCTCGCCGCGGGCC
>Ga0081539_10001555_pt1 | contig 24015 bp, 27 predicted proteins | sample TabmetS4T2R2_FD_71023 | JGI IMG/M metagenome (GOLD analysis project Ga0081539, IMG submission 71023) | Tabebuia heterophylla rhizosphere microbial communities from the University of Puerto Rico - S4T2R2 | ecosystem: Host-associated > Plants > Roots > Rhizosphere ...
CGATATGGCCGAATTCGCGGCGCTCTGCTAGCGAAGCGGCGCAAACTGTCAGGAAATTAACATGAACGATGGCATCCGGCCCCTGATCGCCGGCAACTGGAAAATGAACGGCCAAAAGGCCTCGATGGCCGAATTCGACGGCATGCTGGCAGGCGCAGGTGCTCTTGCCGGCAAGGCCGATTTGCTGGTCTGCCCGCCGGCGACGCTGATTGCGGGTTTCGCCGACAAGGCAAGGGGCAAGGGCGTCGCGGTCGGCGCGCAGGATTGCCACCCAAACGCCTCGGGCGCCCATACCGGCGACCTCTCCGCCGAAATGCTGAAGGATGCCGGCGCTACCAGCATCATCGTCGGCCATTCCGAGCGCCGCGCCGACCATGGCGAGAGCGATGCCTTGGTGCGGCAGAAGGCGCAGGCCGCCTGGCGCGCGGGCGTCACTGCGATCGTATGCATCGGCGAGACCCGCGCCCAGCGCGATGTCGGCCAGACGCTCGCGATCTGCGGCGCCCAGTTGAAGGGCTCGCTGCCTGACGGAGCGACCGCGGCCAACCTGGTCGTCGCCTATGAGCCGGTCTGGGCGATCGGTACCGGGCTGACGCCGACCGCCGCCGACGTCGAGGAGGTTCACCGCTTCATCCGCAAGGAACTCACGGACCGCTTCAAGGCCGAAGGCGGCAAGATGCGCATCCTCTATGGCGGCTCGGTCAAGCCCTCGAATGCCAGGGAATTGATGGCGGTCACCAACGTCAACGGCGCGCTGGTTGGCGGCGCGAGCTTGAAAGCCGCTGATTTCCTGGGGATCGCAGCGGGATGCTAGGGCGTAGGCTCTTTAGCAAGGACAGGGCAGCAGGGTGTTACCTGCTGCAAGACGGCTACTTGAGTGACTGACGGCCACGAGCACTAATTGCTCTTGCCTGTTGCTCGGCCGCGTCTTTCAGCAAAGGTTCAGCGTGCTCACGCTTGAAGTGCACGCCGTTGATCACTCTCTGACCCTCCTGATACGGCTCTGATACAGCGAACACGAATACAGGCTGGCGATCGGGAACAAGCTCGAGGAGCCGCTCAGGCTGAAACATGACCCGCTTTGCCGCGTCCATGTTCCTCATCCAGTCCGCGCTGTGCTCGTCCAATCCCTTCTGCAAATTCTCATCGCCAATGCGGTTCATGAGAATGTCTGCGCTAAGGGAGTAGCTCCTGAAATAGTTGATGTAGTACGCAGATTTTACCGATGCTTCATCGATGGCGTTCTTCAGTTCAGTGGTCTCAGCTTCGCTCAGATTTCCAGTGCTTAGCTTGTCCGCAAAAATGTTCGCCAGATAGATCCTGCTGTACAACACATACAGATTGTACTGGCCTGCCGCGTTTACGGTCTTGAAGTCCTTTGTGAAATGGTAGGTGGTATACTGCTTCTCGCCTGCTTCGTTCGGGTGCTCGAACAGCGTTTCTGATGCGCTGCATCTTATCGGCGAAAGATGGGGCTCGGTCGGCGTGGATGCAGGCAACGACCCTCCGCGCCTGATGGCTTCCGCCAGCGCCGATGCGTCGTCGAAGATGCTCCGCATCGCATCGATAAGACGCCGGATGTGCGGCGGTTGCCGCTGGTAGGTGGCATCACCGCCCCTGGAACCACCCGACGAACTGCTCGATGTCCTCTTTCCAAAGCCGAATACCATGGTGCGCTGTCCTCCCGGCTCGCCGCCAACATAGGACGCACCATTTACGCAAAGGTTAGCGATTGCGGAGAATGCCGGGTAAAGTCGGCGCTGCGGATTTCCTCGCGATCGCGGCCGCATAGCGTTTTCGAGCGAAGTGCGCACCGGTTCGCGTGAAGAAAACGCGTCAAACAAAGCGCTAGCCGGCAGCTGTTGCAACGAGTTGTTTCCAGTAGAACTTCGTACCGGTGAGCCCGCCATGCGGCTTGAACGCGTAATCCGGGATTTCGCCGGCGAGCCGGAAGCCCACGGACTCGTAGAGCGGCGCGGCGCCGCCATCGGAGGCGGTGTCGAGCACGAGGAGCGTGCGCGCCCGCTCGAGGGCCATGCTCTCGGCCTTGCGCAGCAAAGCGGTGGCCACGCCGCGTCCGCGGTGGCTGATCCGCGTGATCATCTTGACGAGCTCGGCACGGTGCGGCTGGTTCTGCGAAAGGTCCAGCACCAGCGTCAGCGTGCCCACCAGCAAATCGCCATCGAAGGCGCCGAGAACGATGCGGTCTCCACGCAGTGCTGCGGCCAGCGCTTTCTCCCAGAATTCATCCGCCGTCTCCTGTGACAGCGGATGCATGAAGCTGACCGAATCTCCATTCGCAACGGCTTCGATCAAGAGCTCGCTCAGCATCGCGCGGATCGCAGGCGAGGGGGTGAGCGGCTTGATCCGGATATTGGCCATCGCAATTCGGTCCACGTCAGTGCCCTCTCTGCTCAACGCGAATTCCCTAGTGCGCGCTTCGCCTTGATTTGCGCGATCCGCTCGACATCCTCGATCTGCAGGTGACGGCCGCGCTCGAGGATCTCGAGCGTATATTCTTCGTAGGTGAGCCCAAGCCGTTCGGCCCTTCGGATGCGAAACGCGACGATGCCGGGCGACGGATTTTTCCAGGCAGCGCTGTGGGCAGCCTTCCAGTAGAAGTAATTGCCGATGCCGTCATGGCCCCATTCCGGCGTGTGCTCGTCGAGCGGCGGTCCGCCATTGTGCCCGGCGGGCGTGAGGCTTGCCGGGCCGGCAGGAGCGATCGCATCTTCAAGCTCGATCTCCGACATGGCCGGCTAGCTCCGGGCAAGGGCCACCACGTAGGTGCAGGGCGAATTGCTTTCATTGGCGAAGGTGGTTTCGGCCGGCGGACCGAAGCCGAGGCAATCGCCGGCGGCGAGCACGTGCCTCGTGCCTCCCTCGGTGATGACGAGCGAGCCGGACAGCACCCAGAGCGCCTGGCGGATGTGGGCGTAAGAGGACGCCGGCAACGTCACGCGTTGCTTCGCCGGCATTTCGACCCGGATCAGCTCGACGGGATTGTCGGCACGGCTGAACACCTGCCTGCGCAGATAGCCGGTCTCGGGATCGCGCCACACCGGCTGCTCGGCGGCGCGCGAGACGCGCTCGCCCTGGCCCTCAGCGCGCAGCATCAGGCCCGCGAGGGTGAGGTCAAAGGCGCTGGCGAGCCGCACCAGCACCACCGCGGTCGGACTGACCTCCGCCCGCTCGATCTTGCTGATCGTGGCCTTGGAGACGCCCGAGCGCTCGGCGAGATCAGCCAGCGACCAGTCGCGGCCGTCTCGTTCCAGCCGGATGCGCTGGGCAAGGCGCTGGCTCAGATCGTCTACTAAAGTATCCATATGTCTATTATAATAGAAATCTGCTGCGCAATTCAAGGCCGGTGCGGCCCGCGACAAACCGGCTTGCCATCCCGACGGTTGCGACTATCTCGGGGGTGACAATGCCAGGTCCAATCGTGTAACACCGCGCGACTTCACGAAAACCCGCAAAGCCGACAGCGCCGAATTGTCCGGCCGCTTCCCGGCTTGTGACGGAAGGCTCGCTATGCAGACTGTCGTTATCGTCATCCACCTCATGATCGTCGCCGTGCTGATCGGCGCGGTGCTGCTGCAGAAATCCGAAGGCGGCGGCCTCGGCATGGGCGGCGGCGCCGGCTTCATGTCGAGCCGCGGCACTGCGAATTTGCTGACGCGGACGACGGCGGTGCTGGCGGTCGGCTTCTTCATCACCAGCCTGTTCCTGTCCTGGCTTGCGAGCTACGACCGCAAGCCGAGCTCGATCGTGGGCACGCCCGCGTCGCAACAGGCGCCGGCGAGCGGCGGCGCGACGCCGGTGCAGGCGCCGACCAGCGGTGGCGTTCTCGACACGCTGAAGAAGGCGGATGAACGCCAGCAGCAGGCGCCAGCCGCACCATCGGCGCCGGCGCCGCCGCGGTCGCAATAAAGCGGGGTGGGTATGCGAGGCGCAGCCCTTCCGCGCCGCCTCAGGAATCCCCATCAATACATTGATAAGCCTACAGGTTTTGTGTCACCCACAGGCCCACAAATAGTTTGCCGGGGCGTGCGATTCGCTTTTGCGAATCGGGTTTCTGGCGTTAAAGGTTGAGTCCCATGGCGCGGTACATATTCATCACCGGCGGCGTGGTTTCCTCGCTCGGAAAGGGTCTGGCTTCAGCAGCGCTCGGCGCGTTGCTGCAGGCGAGGGGTTACAAGGTCCGCCTCCGCAAGCTCGATCCCTATCTCAACCTCGATCCCGGGACGATGTCGCCGTATCAGCACGGCGAGGTGTTCGTGACCGATGACGGCGCCGAGACTGATCTCGATCTCGGCCATTATGAACGCTTCACGGGCCGTCCCGCCACCAAGCAGGACAACATCACCACGGGGCGGATCTACCAGGACATCATCAGCAAGGAACGGCGCGGCGATTATCTCGGCGCCACCATCCAGGTGGTTCCGCACGTCACCAACGCCATCAAGGAATTCGTCGTCTCCGGCAATGACGAATATGATTTTGTCCTCGTCGAGATCGGGGGCACGGTCGGCGATATCGAGGGCCTGCCGTTTTTCGAGGCGATCCGTCAGCTCAAGAACGAATTGCCGCGCGACCATGCCGTCTACATCCACCTGACGCTGCTGCCGTACATCCCCAGCGCCGGCGAATTGAAGACAAAACCGACGCAGCACTCGGTCAAGGAGCTGCGCTCGATCGGCATCCAGCCGGACATCCTGCTGTGCCGCACCGACCGCGAGATTCCCAAGGAGGAGCGGCGCAAGCTCGGCCTGTTCTGTAACGTGCGCGAAAGCGCCGTGATCGAGGCCCGCGACGTCGACAACATCTACGCCGTGCCCGAGGCCTACCACGCCGCCGGCCTCGACGACGAGGTGCTGGCCGCCTTCGGCATCACGCCAAAGATTCCGCCGGCGCTGCAGAGCTGGAATGTCATCAACGAGCGCGTCCGTAACCCGGAAGGCGCGGTCACGATTGCCATCGTAGGCAAATATACCGGCATGAAGGACGCCTACAAATCGCTGATCGAGGCGCTCTCGCATGGCGGCATCGCCAACAAGGTGAAGGTCAATCTCGACTGGATCGAGAGCGAGGTATTCGAGCACGAGGATCCCACGCCGTTCCTCGAACACGTCAACGGCATACTGGTGCCGGGCGGATTCGGCCAGCGTGGCGCCGAAGGAAAGATCCGCGCGGCGCAGTTCGCGCGCGAGCGCGACGTGCCGTATTTCGGCATCTGTTTCGGCATGCAGATGGCGGTCATCGAGGCCGCGCGAAACCTGGTCGGCATCGAGAATGCCAACTCCACCGAGTTCGGCCCGACGCCGGAGCCGCTGGTCGGCCTGATGACGGAATGGCTGCGCGGCAACGAGCTCGAGAAGCGCTCGAAGACAGGCGACCTCGGCGGCACCATGCGGCTCGGCGCCTATCCCGCGACGCTCAAGCGCGGCAGCCGCGTCAGCGACGTCTATGGCGGCGCCACGGAAATTTCCGAGCGCCACCGCCACCGCTACGAGGTCAACACCGCCTACAAGGACCGCCTGGAGCAGCACGGCCTGCGTTTCTCAGGGCTCTCGCCCGACGGCGTGCTGCCGGAGATCGTCGAATACGAAGACCATCCCTGGTTCATCGGCGTGCAATTCCACCCCGAGCTGAAGTCGCGTCCCTTCGAGCCGCACCCGCTGTTTGCGTCCTTCATCCAGGCCGCGGTGGTGCAGAGCCGGCTGGTGTAGTCGACTTCTCAGCCCGCCTTCTTGGCGGCCGCCTTCGGCGTTCTGCGTTTGCCAACCATTCGGGCAAGTTCGCCCGGTTTCAAGTCCTTCAAGCGAACGCCGGCAGGAAATTTTGCCGCTTGCTCAAAGTCTGCCTTAGTCCACTCCGGATTGCCTGCGCCGGCGGCAGAACGTTTGGTTTTCCGCGGCATAGCGCTTCATCTCCCAGGTTCATCGAATACACAATTTGCGCTTACTGAACAGCCGACACAAGGGAGCTATGTCGGACGTTATCGAGACAGCGCAGAGTCTAATCGTTATAAGCGGGGGCCAATAAGAAGCAGGGAGGCACACACTTATGATCATGGAAATGCGCGTCTATCGCTGTATTCCGGGCCGGCTGCCGGCACTGCTGAGGCGCTTTGATACCCTCACTTTGAAGCTGTGGGACAAGCACGGCATCAAGCAGGCCGGCTTCTTCACGACGCTGATCGGCACGTCCAACCAGGAACTGACCTATTTCCTCGCATGGGACTCGCTTGCGGACCGCGAAAAGAAGTGGACGGCTTTCCAGACCGATCCCGATTGGCTCGCCGGCCGCGCCAAGAGCGAGGAGGACGGCCAGATCATCGACAACATCGTCAGCCAGCTGCTGGTGCCGACGTCGTTCTCGGCGGTAAAATAGCGGGTTGATCGGGAAAGCGCGGACCGGCATGGTTCGCGCGAAAAGGAAACCCCCGTGAAAGCTGATATCTCCGCTGCACCCATCGTGACGGTCGGCCAGGTCAAGTTCGGCAATGATCTGCCGATCTCGGTCATTGCCGGCCCGTGCCAGCTCGAGAGCCGCGCGCATGCGCTCGAAGTCGCCAGCGCGCTGAAGGAGATGGCGGCGCGCCTCAGAATCGGCCTCGTCTACAAGACCTCGTTCGACAAGGCGAACCGCACCAGCGCCTCGGCCGCGCGCGGCATCGGGCTCGAACAGGCGCTGCCGATCTTCGCCGAAATCCGTTCCTCGCTCGGACTGCCCGTGCTCACCGACGTGCACGAGCCCGACCAATGCGTGGAGGCGGCGCAAGCCGCGGACGTGCTGCAGATTCCGGCCTTCCTGTGCCGGCAGACCGATCTCTTGCTTGCGGCGGCTGCGACCGGCAAGGCGGTCAACGTCAAGAAGGGTCAGTTTCTCGCGCCTTGGGACATGGCGAACGTCGTCGCAAAAATCACCGGCGGCGGCAATGCGAACGTGCTCGTCACCGAGCGCGGCGCCTCGTTCGGCTACAACACGCTGGTCTCGGACATGCGCGCGCTGCCGATCCTGGCGCGTACCACCGGCGCGCCGGTGATCTTCGATGCCACCCATTCGGTGCAGCAACCGGGCGGGAAGGGCACGTCATCCGGCGGCGAGCGCGAATTCGTGCCGGTGCTGGCGCGCGCCGCCGTGGCGGTGGGCGTCGCCGGCGTGTTCATCGAAACCCATCCCGATCCCGACCATGCCCCGTCCGACGGGCCAAACATGGTGCCGCTGCGCGAATTCGAGGGACTGGTGCAGCGGCTGATGGCGTTCGACGCGCTGGCCAAGAATACCACCACTTAAAGCCGTGCGGTGACGTCCTCGCTTCCGCCAGCCCTCAACATCATCGCGCTGACGACGTTTGCCGCGAGCCTGTCGGGCCGCGCGCTCGATCCGGTGCTGCCGCATATCGCCCAGGATTTTGGCGTCAGCATTGCCAGCGCCGCCGGCTTTTCCGCGGTGTTCGCCTTCACCTTCGCCATCGTCCAGCCGGTGCTGGGTGCCGCCGCCGACATGTTCGGCAAGGCGCGGCTGATGACGATCTGCCTGGTGCTGCTCGGCATTGCGAATATCCTCGGTGCGCTTTCGAATTCCTACGAGATGCTGTTCGTCACCCGCATCCTCGGTGGCATTGCCTCCGGCGGCGTGTTTCCGGTTTCGTTGTCGCTGGTCAGCGATCTCGTCGGGACCGACAAGCGCCAGGTCGCGATCGGACGCACGCTCGCGGGCTCGATGGCCGGCAATCTGCTCGGCGCGACGCTGTCGGGCCTGATCGGCGATTTGCTGGGCTGGCGCGGCGTGCTGGCGCTGCTCGGCGCGCTGGTGCTGGGCTCGTCGATCGCGGTCGCGGCGGGTTTTCGCGGCGCTGATCTGGCGCGGCCGCCGCGTGCGGATTTTGCCGCGCTCCGACAGGGCTATCGCACCATCTTCTCCAATCCGAACGCAAAATTCTGCTATGCGGCGGTGTTCGTCGAAGGCTGCTGCGTGCTCGGCCTGTTTCCTTACGTCGCCTCGTTCCTGTTCGAGCTCGGCGAGACCAGGCTCTCGATATCAGGCATCGTCATCGCGGGCTTTGCCGTCGGCGGCCTGTTCTACACGCTCACGGTCTCACGCTTCCTGCCGCGGCTCGGCGTGCGCGGCATGATGATCGCCGGCGCCGCGCTAGTCGGCCTGCAACTCGCCGCGGTTGCCTTCGGCCCGGACTGGAGGCTCCAACTCGCCTGCCTGCTCCTGATGGGCTGGGGATTCTACATGATCCACGGCTGCATCCAGGTGTTCGCCAGCGAGCTGTCCGTCGATGCCCGCGCCACGGCGCTGGCGCTGCATTCGTTCTTCTTTTTCTTGGGCCAAACTTTCGGCCCGATCGCCTACGGCTTCGGGATCGCCCACGCCGGCAAGATTCCGACACTGCTGACCGCGGCCGTGATCATGATCGCGCTCGGCTTTGCCTGCGCAAAACTGCTGCGGCAGCGGATGGCCGCGGATGCTGCGGCGAAGCCGGAAGCAGGGCACTGAAACATGATGCTGCCGGGTTCGAGTAGCCGGGCTACGGTCACACCGACATCCGCGTCAGCTTGACCGAGACTTTCGCTGTCGCCGTAGCCTGGGGCGTTTGCCCGCAAGCTTTGACCGATCGATCGCTGCGGTCTCAAGGCGAGTTCTTACCGCGCGGTCGGCGCCCGGTCCGGGTGATATGGCAAGCTCTTCAAGAGCGACCGGGCGTCCATCTTCGGTCGTGACGCGAATTTGCGCGAGTTTTTCGCCGGTGCGTGCATCGCCCAGACTGACCGGCGCCTTGCCCGCGCCAACGACCCATTTATCGCCCCACTGCATGAGCGCGACCAGAACAGGCAACAAGGCGCTGCCCTTCTCGGTCAGCAGGTAGGATTCACGCTCACCGTCCGGCTGCGTGGGTGCACGAACAAGCACTTCCGTCTCGATCAAATGCGACAGGCGATCGCTCAACACGTTCTTGGCGATGCCGAGGCGCTTCTGGAACGCGGAGAACGTCGTGCTGCCATAAAATGCTTCACGCACGATCAGCAGCGTCCACCAGTCGCCGATCTGGTCGAGCGATTGGGCGATCGCGCAGTTCATGTCCGTGAAACGACGCCGTGACATTTGGGCAGACTAAACCGACACCCACAGCAGCGCTAGATGCCGGGAAAGGCTGCGAGCGCTTCGCCGAGTCGCAGTGCGAACCCGCGTGGTCAGTCCGGATAACCCGCAGCTTGCCGCGACTTGGCTCGTGCCGTGAGATATGCCTTGCTGCGCTCGCGGATCGCCGGATCGCCTGCGCCGACATAGGCGCCAATGCTGGCGAGGCCCCAGGTTTGACCGAGCGCGCCCGCATTGCCTTCATCCCATTCATGGATCATGACGAAGATACTTGGGAAACGCGCTTCGGGTGCAGGCGGGACGCCGAGGCCAAGCACATCGTAAATTGCCTCGTCGACACTCCGGTGCACCTTCGCCTTGCGCTCCCGGCTAAGTGAACCTTCCGGTACCTGGACACGAATATGGAATTTGCCGGGCGGTGAAACGTACGTGTCGTCGAATTTTCCGCCAATCGCCCAAGCGTCCTCCTTCAGCTCATGGAAGAGTACCCAACTGATCGAACGCGCCCTCGGTCCGTCAACGGCTGGTCCGCCCTCGATCTCCAGAAGAACGCCTGTGAGGCGTTCGGCCAATCCGGCTTTCTGCGCTGGCGTGAGCGAACCCTCGACGTGGGTGACGTTGATCATCGGCACAGTGTGTGACCCCGCTCCGTTTGGTTTCGTTACGCAACCATACACAAATGGTTTTCTTAAGCAACCAAAATATTGACCGAACAGTATCCGTTAATGGGAGGACCGGCTCGCCGATGCGAGCGATGCCGAGCGTGCCCTGGGTACAGACCGATCGCCTATGGCTTCGGCATCGAGAGGGCCGGCAAGATTCCAGCACTGCCGGCCGCGGGCGCGGTCATGATCGCGCTGGGATTTGCCTGAGCAAGACTGCTGCGGCACCGGATGGCCGTAGATGCCGGCCCGGCATGGTTTCATTCGAAATTGTCGGTGAAGCCACCTTTGGCGAGCGCCGTCTTGCGCGCCTTCATCCACTCCTCGGTGAATTTTGCGCCGTCCGATGACGGATTACCTTTGTTGAAGTCGGCCCATGCTGCGATCAGGATCTCTTGCCGCTTGAGCAGGGCCTGGTTGTACTTCTCCTGCTCGTCGCTCCAGGCGCCGGCTTCCTTCAGCGCCTTGACCGCACCGGGGTGTACCGGCACCGCCCAATTCTTCGTCTGCGTCTTCACCGCAAGCCCGCTCGCGCCGGGCGCATTGTCCTTGTAGCCGTCATAGCCTTCGATCAGCGCCTTGGTCAGCATGTAGACGTCGGCTTCCGGCTGGCTCGCATAGACCGAGTAGATCGGATACGGGTACGTGCCCATCTGCATCGGCTTGTCCCTGGAAAAGTCGCCGGCGCCGCAGGTGGCGTTGTGCTCGGTGAAGTACGGTCCGATCTTGCGCACGCGCTCCCAGCCCGCCTTGTCGTCATGCGGCAAGAGCGGCCAGAAGATGCCGCGCGGCGAGGTCTGCAGCTCCTTGGCGGGGCCTGCAATGGTCGAGCCAAACATGGCGTCGGCGTCGTTGTTGATGGCGCCCTTCCACATCGCATTGTTGCTGGCGAATTCCACGATCTTGACGTCCTTGGCGGTGATATTCGCAAACGCCAGCATCGCCAGCGCATTCTGGTTGAGCGCAGGCGAGCCGACGACGAAGCCGATGCGCTTGCCTCTCAGATCCGCCATCGTCTTGACACCGAGGTCGCCGGCGACCGCGAGCGACAGGCCGTTGCAATCGACCGAGCTCAGCGTGATCTGTACCGGCTGCGGTCCCCATTCTTTGGTGGCAAATTCGAACAGGCCTTCCTGCGCAAAGAACACGCCGACCCCCATCGCCGAGATCGCGGCGCGGCCCGCGCGCAGCGGCTGCAGGCGGGCGACGTCGTTGCCGGCGGGCAGCACGCGGGTATCGGTGCCGTATTTGTCCTTCAGCATCTTGCCGATCGCGACCGTGATATTGAATCCGGAGGTGCCGGTGTCATAGGCGGTCATCGTGATGGTCGGCGGCAGCTTGGCTTGTGCCATCGCGGCAGGCGCCGCGACGGCCGCGCCGACCAAGGCAATCGCCGCAAGCTTGATGACCGGATTGATCATTGCATTCCTCCCATGGGCCCACCGTCGTGGCGGCGCGCGGCTGTTCGAGCCTTCGCCTTCCACGATGTGGCGGCGTCGAGGGATTGTGCAGTGTTCAAATTGCCGCGGGAAGCGCTGGGCACTCAGACGAAAGGCTAAACGCTAGCCCCGCCCGCGATAGGGCGCGACGCCCTGGTCGGGCACCCACAGGCCCTTCGGCAGTTTGCCGGTCTGCCAGAAGACGTCGATCGGAATGCCGCCGCGCGGATACCAGTAGCCGCCGATGCGCAGCCATTTTGGCTTGATCTCGTCGGCAATGCGCTTGCCGATCATCACCGTGCAGTCCTCGTGGAAGGCGCCGTGGTTGCGGAAGCTCGCGATGTAGAGTTTTAGCGACTTGGATTCCAGCAGCCATCGGCCCGGCACGTAATCGATCACCAGATGCGCAAAATCCGGCTGTCCCGTCACTGGGCAGATCGAGGTGAACTCCGGCGCGGTGAAGCGTACCAGATAATCGGTGCCGGCTTGCGGATTGGGCACGCAGTCGAGCACCGCCTTGTCCGGGCTGTTCGGCCATTCCACGGCGCGGCCGAGCTGCAGGGGTTTTTTCGCCATGATGACGGCTCCTTCGCGCCGTCATTGGCGCAAGGGGCAGGGGCCGTCAACTCTCAACGCGACGCGGGATCGGACAGAAAGCGCACCAGCGCGGCGCGGTCGGCGGCATCCTCGACGCCGCGGATCGACATCCAGAGCCCCGGAAACATCTCGGCAGGATCGGCGAGGAAGCGGTCCAGCTTCTCCGCATCCCAGCGCTGGCCCTCGCCATTGGCCTTGCGCAGCACCGGCGAATAATCGAAGGCGGCATCGCCGCCGACCTTGCGGCCGATCAGGCCGGAAAGGTTGGGGCCGGGCAATCCCTGATCGGCGGCATCGAGGCTGTGGCAGGCGCGGCAGGGCGCAAACAGCTTTGCCCCGTCTTCCGCCGCGGCGGAGACCGGGATCAAAAGCAGCACGACGCACGCTAAAAATTTCACGCGACGGTCTGGATCCGCACCAGGCGGTTGGTGCCGGATTCACCGCCCCAGACCTCGCCAGGCTTGCCGGCGAGCTGCCGCACATTGGCCCCCGACATGTCGCTCGGGAACGAGTCGAACTTTTCCGTCGCGGGATCGAAGCGCACGATGGCGTTGGCGCCGAAATCGGTCAGCCACACCTTGTCCTTTTCGTCGACATAGACGGCGTAGGTGCGCGGACCCGTGCCCGGCAGCTTCCAGGCCTTCCACGAATTTTCGGCGGGATCGTGCACCGACACATTGCCGCTGTTCCATTCGCTGACCCAGATGCGGCCCTTCGAATCCGACCACACGCGGCGCGCGCCCTGGTTCGGCGTCGGCGGTTCGACAACGGTGGCGTTGCCGGTGGCCGTATCGATCTTCGCGATGTGATTGCCCGCGAGCGAGGCGTACCAGACGTCGCCTTTGGGCGTAACTGTCATGCCGTAGGTGCCGCGGCCGCGCGGCGATTTGAACACGGTCATGTCGCCCGATTTCGGATCGAGCCGGCCATAGATGCCGCTTTGTCCGGTGAACCAGTAGATGCCGTTCTTGTCGAACACGGCGGTGTTGAGGTTGGCGTAGGCCTCGCTCTCCGGCAGGCGGAACAGCCGCACCTTGTGGTCAGACGGGTCGACGCGCGCGATCGCATTCTGCCCGCCCTCGGTGATCCAGGGCGCGCCATCAGGCCCGATGATCACGCCATGGGGTGCTGCGCCCTTGCCGAGATCGATCTGCTTGAACGAGCCATCGCGGGGATCGAGCCGCCCCAGCGTGCCGTTGCGCTGGCCGCAGTACCAGATGGTGCCGTCGGGCGCGGCGGCGGTGTCTCGCGAGCCTGAGCCCGGCGCCACCGGGAAATATTTCACCCGGAACGGGCCTTCCTGCGCCTGCGCGCGACGCAGCAGCGCCGGCGTGGCCAAAAATGCGGCAGCGGAGAGGTGAAGAAACTTGCGGCGATTCATGGCGTTACCCCGGCTTCTGAAGGGGAAGGTTTCGACGCTTGGACCAGCCTGTGAACAGCATAACCCTACCACAGCCAAACGTCTCAAACTGGCGGCGCCGAGAGCGTTCACATTTGCTTGCCCGCCGTGTATGACCCCCGCCAAATCCAGCCACATCCTAACGCTTGGGGACGACGACATGACCGCCATTGTTGACATCATCGGCCGCGAAATCCTGGACAGCCGCGGCAATCCCACGGTCGAGGTTGACGTCGTTCTCGAGGACGGCTCGGTCGGCCGCGCCGCCGTTCCGTCAGGCGCGTCCACCGGCGCGCATGAAGCGGTGGAGCTGCGCGACGGCGACAAGAAGCGCTATCTCGGCAAGGGCGTGCAGCAGGCGGTCGCCGCCGTGAACGGCGAAATTTTTGAGGCGCTGACCGATCACGCCGTCGAAGACCAGGTGCAGATCGACGAGATCATGATCGCGCTCGACGGCACGCCGAACAAGCAGCGGCTCGGTGCCAACGCCATCCTAGGCGTGTCGCTGGCCTGCGCCAAGGCGGCGGCGGAGTCGCTCGGCATGCCGCTCTATCGCTATGTCGGCGGCACCTCGGCGCGGACGCTGCCGGTGCCGATGATGAACATCGTCAATGGCGGCGTGCATGCCGACAACCCCATCGACTTCCAGGAATTCATGATCATGCCGGTCGGCGCCAAGAGCTTTGCCGAAGCGCTGCGCTGCGGCTCGGAGATCTTTCACACCCTGCGCGGCGAACTGAAGAAGGCCGGCCACAACACCAATGTCGGCGACGAAGGCGGCTTTGCACCGAACATCCCGTCGGCCGACGCCGCGCTCGAATTCGTCATGAACGCGATCGGCAAGGCCGGCTACACCGCGGGCCGCGACGTCATGCTGGCGCTCGACTGCGCCTCGACCGAGTTCTTCAAGGACGGCAACTATGTCTATGGCGGCGAGAACAAGACCCGCTCGCGCTCCGAGCAGGCCAAGTATCTCGCCGATCTCGTCGCGCGCTATCCGATCGTCTCCATCGAAGACGGCATGTCGGAGGACGACATGGAGGGCTGGAAGGAGCTGACCGACCTGGTCGGCAAGAAGTGCCAGCTCGTCGGCGACGATCTCTTCGTCACCAACGTCAACCGCCTCGCCGAAGGCATCAAGGCCGGCCGCGGCAACTCGATCCTGATCAAGGTCAACCAGATCGGCACGCTCACGGAGACGCTCGCCGCGGTCGAGATGGCCTACAAGGCCGGCTACACCGCCGTGATGTCGCACCGCTCCGGCGAGACGGAGGATGCCACCATCGCTGATCTGGCGGTTGCCACCAATTGCGGACAGATCAAGACCGGCTCGCTGGCGCGCTCCGACCGCACGGCAAAATACAACCAGCTGCTGCGCATCGAGGAGCAGCTCGGCAGGCAGGCGAAATATGCCGGGAAGGGCGCGCTGAAGGCGTTGGGGTGACGCTGCTCATCGTGAGGGGCTAGTAAACGCCCGCTTCCAATCCTGGAAGCGGGCGTTGCAGCCCCACTCAAGTTATGCGCGCAGAATCAGGTCGTCCGCCCCTTCGACGATTTCGCGGCGACCGGGCGCTTCGTCGCGCCGGATTTTTCCCGCGCCGCCTGCTTGTCACGCTTCTTCTCGTCGGAGCCCGCAGCCTTCGGTGCACCGCGCTTCGAGACGTATTCCGGGCCGTCCATCGGGCCGACATGCGGCGGATCGTGATCGAGATAGGGCCGCCCGATTCCGAAATCCTTGGCGTTGGCATCGACCCATTTCCACAGCGCTTCGGTCGAGACCCAGCGCTGCGACCTCGTCGCGCCCTTGGTGCTGACGATGTCGGCGGCAAGCCCGTGGCCGTAGCCGCCGCGGGAGCTTCCGCCGTGGTACGACCTGTCGCTTGCGGCTTTCAGGCCACTCGCAATCGATTGACGGTAGTCGTCGCGGAAAGCGCTGGTGATGCCGGGCGACAGGCCCGCATTCTCCGCCGCGTAAAGCATACGGAACAGTTTTAGCTTGAAGCTCTTGTCCATGCCGCCGATCACGTAGTCGATCATCGACATGTTGATCCGTTCCGCAGCTTTCGGATCCTTCCAGGTGAAATCGTTATTGACCAGTCTTGTTGTGGTTCGGGTGACGGTTACCAGCTTGCGCTTCTTCCTGATCTTGACCTTGTAGTGCTCGACTTCCTTGATGGTGTCCTGCTTGGGCGTGCGCTCGTAGAGCGCCCACAGGAACTGGTCGATGCAGGCTTCTGCGACCAGGCACTCGCCGATGATTTCGATGCGGTTCTCGGCAGCGGCCGCCTGTGGAGGCGGATCAGCCACGCTTGCGGCGGCCGATGCCGCTGCCTGCACTGCCGTTTCCTGCGGCAGCACTTCCGCCGGATCACTCAGCACGGCCACGACAATGGTTTGCTGCGTCCCGGTTGCCGGCTCCTTGCGGGCGGTCGGATCGACGGCCACCTCCGCCAGCAATTCCGCTGATGTCGCGATATCGTCGATGGCCGGACCCGTCGCTGCCATTCGCGGCGGCACGATCACCGCCTTGGCGTTGGCGGCCAGAGATGGGGCGAGACGATCGACGACGCGCACCGCGCCGGTGCTGCCGGCCGAGCCGATGCAGCCAACGAGCACAACCAGCCCGCCGCCGAAAACCAGCGTCGGCCACATCTCAACTGCCATTCGCCGCGGGTTCATGATCAGAGCCTCCGTAAGGCTTGCCTTGATTCCGGCTACGCAGCACGCGATGACCCCGATGTTTCGGGTGACATTGTGGACTCGCAAGGGCGGAAACTACGGAAGTCCGCGATGTTTCAGGGAACTGTTGCCGGAGTGCAACGGAACTGGCTACAGTACACTAGGGTTGTTGCTTGAGAATGGACGGGAGCAAGACGATGATCTTTCGCTGCGCTCTGGTTGGATTTGGCTTGATCATGTTGTTCGCCGGCGTGAGCCCGGCGAGCGCGAATTGGTGCGGGCCCGGTTGCCACGCCTCGCCGAGCGGCGCGTGCGTGCGCGATGGCTGGGAGCAGGGGTTGCCGGTGCGCAACGAATGCCCGGCCTTCACCGCGCCCAGCCCGCCATGCGGCCCCTATTTTCGGTGGGACCGCCGGATGCGGGCGTGCTTCCCGAACTGAACCGCTAACCAGGCTGCGCCGCGCTCGCGACGATCTTTGGATCGTATCGTCCCTTCGGCGAAGCGGCGACCGCCGCGCGGCTTGCCGCCGGCTTGTGCTGCGCGGCCTGCCGGCCGCGCTTCTTCACGTCTGCCGCCTTCGTCCCGCCGCGGCGGGAAACGTATTCCTGCCCATCGATCGGTCCGACATGCGGCGGGTCGCGATCGAGATAGGGACGGCCGACGCCGTAATCTTTTCCGTTCTTGTCGACCCATTTCCAGAACGCTTCGGTCGAGGTCCAGCGTTGCGCGCGAGTGGCGCCGTTGACGCTGACGATGTCGGCGGCGAGCCCATGGCCGTAGCCGCCGCGTGAGCTGCCGCCGTGATACGATCGGTCGCTCGCGGCTTTCAGGCCGCTGGCAATCGATTGACGGTAGTCGTCGCGGAAGGCGCTGGTGATGCCCGGTTGCAGCCCTGCGTTCTCCGCGGCCTGTAGCATATAGAACAGCTTTAGCTTGAAACTCTTGTCCATGCCGCCGATGACGTAGTCGATCATCGACATGCCGGCGCGCTCGGCCGCCTTGGGATCCTTCCAGGTGAAATCGTTGTCGACCAGCCGGGTGAAGCTGCGCGTCACCGTCACCATCTTGCCTTTGCGCTTGATGGTGACCTTCCGCTGCTCGGTTTCCTTGATGGTGTCTTCCTTCGGCGTGCGCTGATAGAGCGCGAACAAATACTGGTCGATGCAGGGCTCCACCACGAGGCATTCGCCGACGATTTCCAAGCGGTTTGCGGCGGCCGGGGCAGCCGAAGCTTCTTGAGGCGGATCGGCCACGTCGGCGGTCGCGGCCTTTGGTGCTGCTTCTGGCAGGACTTCGGCCGGATCGCTCAACGCGGCCACGACGACAGTGCCCTGCTTGTCCGCGGTCGGCTGCTCAAGCCGGGCTTTCGGATCGATCGCCACCTCGGCCAGCAATTCAGCGGCCGTCGCCACTTCGGTGCTGCTGATGACCGGATTGCTCACCACAGGTGCCGGAGCGGAGACCGGCGCCTTGGCGGAGGCGACATTGGCGGAAAGCGATGGTGCAAGGCGATCGACCACATGTGCTGCGCCGGTGCTCGCGGCGGCGGTTGATCCGGAGCCGGCAAACCAGGCGATACGATCGCTGGCGTACACGGCCGAAAAGGACAATACCGCTGCAACTGCAAATCGCTGCGGATTCATCATCCGGGCCTCCCCAAGAGCCTGGTTGCACAAATAGGGCACGCGACGCGCCCCATGTTTCCCGACACAATGTGGACACACAATGGCCGACCAAGGCGCCGGGCGTATCACGATACCTTTTGCAGAAATCCGACCCCGCGTCCCACAGCTAATTCGGGCGAGCTTCGTAGAGCGGATCGCCCGGTGACCGCGACAACATCGGCTGCCAGCCCGTGACGGTCTGGAAGGCATAGACGTCGTAAGTGGTGCCGCGCCAGGAAAGGGCGGCTTGTCCGACCGGCTGCAGCATGGCGCCGGTGCCATTCCAGGCGGCGTCCCGCGCGGTACCCTTCGGCGCCACGTATAGCCCGAGCGCGCCGTCGAGGACGGGCTGGCGCAGGCCGATATACCGGCTGCGCTCGTTGATCTCCACCACGGGCACCGCGTCGCGCAGGTGCCAGCGCAGCATCGAATACATGCGATAGTCCGATGTCACGAACCAGCGCGCGCCCGCTTCCTTTCGCTTGCTGTCGGCTGCCGCAACGACATGGCCGAAGCTCGCCTCCTTGCCGATGGGGTCGTCCTTGCCGAGATAGTTCGCCGAGCCGGCGAGATAGTAGACGTGCGCGGCAACGACGATGGCTATTCCAAGCGCGACCGCAATCGCCAGGAATCCTAGTGAGTCCTTCGCCGGACGCGAAGCCGGCGCTTCCTGCCGCCATTGCCAGATGTTGATCGCGACGCAGGCAAAGGCGATGGGCCAGACCAGCAGCGGCCAGCTGTCGCCGACGCGGGTGGACAAGCTGCGTTGCAGGAAGAACAGCAGCGGCAGGATCACGGCCGTCGAGAGCAGGATGGCGATGGGCTCGCGATTGCGATAGCCGCGCACCGCCAGCATCGACGCGTTGACCACGGCGACCGGCAGCAGCAGGATTCCGACCAGCGCGAATTGCTGGCCGAGGAAGTCGGCGAGGAAGCGCGCCGACCAGCCGGAAACCTGCTGCGGCCGGTCGAGCTGGAATTTGAACGACGCCCAGTCGTGCGCGGCGTTCCAGTAGAGCACGGGAGAAAAAACCAGCAGCGCCAGTGCAGCGGCGATCCAGAAATACGGACTCGATAGCTGCCGCCTGCGCCAGTCCGGCACCAGCACGAAGGCAAGGATCGCGGGAGCGAGCAGGATCGCGGTGTATTTTGCCGTGAGCGCCAGGCCGCCGAACAATCCGGCCGGAAGCCACCAGCGTTGATCGTGCGATTGCGCCAGCCGCACCAGCGACCAGATCATGGCGAGCTCGCAGGGGATCAGCGCGGTGTCGGGTGCGATCTTCGCCATCATCAGTCCGTAATGCGGCGCTGCTTCCGTCATCAGCACGACGGCGATGACGTAACGCCAGTCGCGCACCACGCGCCAGACGATATCGGCGAGCAGCACCTGCATGACCACCAACGCAAGCAGGCCGGGAAACCGCACGCCGAAATTGCTGTCGCCGAAAAGCGCCGTGCCTGATCGAACAAACCAGGCGATCAGCGGCGGGTGGTCGAGAAAGGAAGCGACGTTCTCCTTCGACCACGTCCAGTAATAGGCTTCGTCCACCCGAAGCTCGATACTGACAGCAAAGATCGCGCGCAGCACGGTGAGGCCGGCAACGACAGCCACGCACAGCGCGATCCCGAGGGCAGGCGAACTAAGTTTGAAACGGGATGACAATTCGGACGGCGACATGCAATGGGCTGGCTGAAAGCGCTGGCAATGGCTGGACATCATTGCCGAGCGCGACCATATCGACAATGGTTTTGCACCCGCAAAAGCGGGCCGGCAGCAAAAGCCGGATGGCAGGGAGGAGTTTGGTATGGGTGACGGCAAAAGCGGACTTCAACTGCGTTCGCTGGTCAAGAAAAGCGGCGAACTCGAACTATCGCTGGTGAATGTCCCGACGCCGGAGCCGGCCGACGATGAGGTGGTGGTCCGCGTCGAGGCGACGCCGATCAACCCCAGCGACCTTGGCCTGTTGATGGGCCCGGCCGACATGTCCACCGCGAAAGTGTCGGGGACCAAGGATTCACCCGTCATCACGGCAGCAATGCCTGAAGCGGCGATGCGGATGATGGGAGCGCGGCTCGATCAGTCGCTGCCGGTCGGCAATGAAGGCGCCGGCACCGTCATCAAGACCGGCTCGTCCGATGCCGCAAAGGCGCTGATGGGCAAGACCGTCTCGATGATCGGCGGCGCGATGTATTCGCAGTATCGCGTCATGAAGGTGCGCGACGTCATGGAGCTGCCCGCGGGCACTAGCGCAGCCGATGGCGCCTCCTGGTTCGTCAATCCGCTGACTGCGCTCGGCATGACCGAGACCATGCGGCGCGAGAACCACAAGGCGCTGGTGCACACGGCCGCGGCCTCCAATCTCGGCCAGATGCTGAACAAGGTCTGCATCAAGGACGGCATCGGCCTCGTCAACATCGTGCGCAGCAAGGAGCAGGCGGAGATCCTGAAAAAGATCGGCGCCAAGCATATCGTCGATTCCACATCGCCGAGCTTCATGGACGATCTCACCAATGCACTGGTCGAGACCGGCGCCACTATCGCCTTCGACGCCATCGGCGGCGGCAAGCTGGCGAGCCAGATTCTTACCGCGATGGAGATCGCCGCCAACAAGACCGCCAAGGAGTACAGCCGCTACGGCTCGAACGTGTATAAGCAGGTCTATATCTACGGCAGTCTCGACACCCGCCCGACCGAGCTGACCCGCGCCTTTGGGCTGACCTGGGGCGTCGGCGGCTGGCTGCTCACACCCTTCCTGCAGAAGATTGGACCGGCCGAGATCGGCCGCCTGCGGCAGCGCGTCGCCTCCGAGCTGAAGACCACCTTCGCCAGCCACTACACCAAGGTGGTGTCGCTGCCGGAGACGCTCGATCCCGCCAACATCGCCGTCTACAACAAGCGCTCGACCGGCGAGAAATTCCTGATCAACCCGAACAAGGGCGGGTGAGGGCAAGGGCGTTCTCGACCCGGCTCTTGGGGCCCGTATAGCGATGTATCTGCAGGCCGTCCGCGGGGCGGCCTGTTTTCGTTTGGCAATGGCAATCTCGAAAACGCTCGGTTTCCAAAACTTCGGCTTCCATGCACTTGCATGTTTCTCGCCGTGACGCTAGGTGAGGGCAGCCGCCCGCACCTTCAGAGAGGAATTTCCATGGCCCATACCATCGTCGTTATCGTCGGCAGCCTGCGCAAGGAGGCGTTCTCGCTCAAGCTCGCCAACGCGCTGCCAAAGCTTGCGCCGTCATCGCTGAAACTCGACGTTACCACGCTGCACGGGATTTCCTTCTTCAACCAGGACCTCGAGGCCAACCCGCCGGCGGACTGGCTTTCCTTCCGCGAGAAGATTCAGAAGTCGAACGGCGTGCTGTTCGTCACTCCCGAATACAACCGCTCGATCCCGGGCGTGCTGAAGAACGCCATCGACGTCGCCTCGCGCCCCTATGGCAGGAGCTCGTTCCTGGGCAAGCCGACCGGCATCATCTCCAATTCTCCGGGCGCACTCGGCGGCGTTGCCGCCGCAAAACACCTGCAGAACATTTTGCCCGGCATCACCGGTCCGATGCTTGGTCAGCCGGAGATCTATCTCAACGGCATCGGCGATGCCTTCAACGACCAGGGCGAACTGGTCAAGGAGCCAGTGCAGAAACTGCTGGTGCAGTATCTGGAAGCTTTCGCTGGCTTTGTCGAGAAGCTGAACAGCTGACGTCAATTTCCGTCATTGCGAGCGCAGCGAAGCAATCCAGCTTTCTTTTTCGCCGATCGATGGATTGCTTCCGCCTTCGCGCTCAGGCGCTTCGGCGGACTCCACGCCCGGCGTAGCTTGCGCAGCAAGCGTAGACGGGTCGTAGCTTGCGCTCCTCGCAATGACGGTGAGGCCGCATCAGCCCCTTAGCACTCCCTTAACCCTGTGGCCCCATGTTGGGGCCACTATGGTATCGCGTAGCCGACTCAAATCGATCCTCACCGGGCTCGCCCTTTACACGATGGCGGGATTGCTCGTGGGTTATTTCGGTGTCAACGCCTATACCGGCAAATACGGCCTCAACGCCCGCCAGGAACTCGATCAGGAGATCATCGCGCTGACCTCGGAGCTGGCGCGGCTCAAGCGCGAGCGTGCCGAGGGCGAGCAGCGGGTGGCGCTGCTGCGCTCCGGCCAGATCGACCCCGACATGCTGGACGAGCGCGCGCGCTTCCAGCTCGACTACGCCAATCCGCGCGACCTCGTGCGCATCGTTCGGCCCGCCAGCGCGAACTGATTTTCTAATTTCAAAATCGTCGCATTGTGATCACGAAAATGTCGCGCCGGTTGCAGTGCGGCATAGCAATATTTTCTCATCTGCACGGCTCGCCTTTCGCCGGGTTTTGAGTTGAGCTACAGAAAGTTCTCCAAATTCTCTCACCCGGAATTGTTCATGGCCGCACCCAAAAAAGCCGTCGCAAAGGATTCAGGTCAGGAAACGGGAACAAGCGCTCCGCCGGAATTCACCAGAGATCAGGAATTCAAGGCGCTCCGCGACATGCTCTTGATCCGCCGCTTCGAGGAGAAGGCGGGCCAGCTCTACGGCATGGGCGCCATCGGCGGCTTCTGCCACCTCTATATCGGCCAGGAAGCTGTCGTCGTTGGCATGCAGATGGCGCTCAAGCCGGGCGATCAGGTCATAACGGGATACCGTGACCATGGGCATATGCTGGCTACCGGCATGACCGCCAACGGCGTGATGGCCGAACTGACCGGGCGGCACGGCGGCTATTCCAAGGGCAAGGGCGGCTCCATGCACATGTTCAGCCTGGAGAAGCATTTTTACGGCGGCCACGGCATCGTCGGCGCGCAGGTCTCTCTCGGCACCGGACTGGCCTTCGCCAACCGCTATCGCGGCAATGACAACGTCTCGCTTGCCTATTTCGGCGACGGCGCCGCCAACCAGGGCCAGGTCTACGAGAGTTTCAACATGGCGGAGCTGTGGAAGCTCCCGGTCGTCTACGTCATCGAGAACAACCGCTACGCCATGGGCACATCGGTGTCGCGCGCCTCCGCGCAGGCGGATTTCTCCAAGCGCGGCGCTTCCTTCAACATCCCGGGCAAGCAGTGCGACGGCATGGATGTGCGCGCGGTGAAGGCGGCCGCCGACGAGGCGATCGCCTGGTGCCGCGCCGGCAATGGGCCTTTCATCCTGGAAATGCAGACCTACCGCTACCGCGGCCACTCGATGTCAGACCCTGCAAAATACCGCACCCGCGAGGAGGTCGAGAAGGTCCGCCACGACCAGGACCCGATCGAGCAGGTCCGCAACCGCCTCCTGGCGGCCAAGGTCGGCGAGGATGAATTGAAGAAGATCGACGCCGAGGTGCGCGAGATCGTCAACGCCTCCGCCGACTTCGCCCAGCACGACAAGGAGCCCGATCCGTCCGAGCTCTGGACCGACGTCTACCGCTAAGCGCAAGCCTTCTTAAGTTTCCGGAGCAACCATGCCCATTCAAGTTCTGATGCCTGCGCTGTCGCCCACGATGGAGAAGGGCAACCTCGCCAAATGGCTGAAAAAGGAAGGCGAGCCGATCAAGTCCGGCGACGTCATCGCCGAGATCGAGACCGACAAGGCGACGATGGAAGTCGAGGCGACGGATGAGGGCACGCTCGGCAAGATCCTGATTCCGGAAGGCACCGCCGACGTCGCGGTGAATACGCCGATCGCGATGATCCTCGCCGACGGCGAGAACGCCGCTGATCTCGCGAAAGCGCCGGCGCCCGCGGCCCCGCAGAAGGCCGCGGAGTCCGCCGCGCCTGCGGAAGCGAAAGCGCAGGCGCCGCAGCCCAAGGCCGCGGCCCATCCGACCGCGCCGGCCGCCGTCAGCGAGCCCGAGCCGGACGTGCCTGCGGGCACCGAATTCGTCACGCAAACCATCCGCGAGGCGCTGCGCGACGCGATGGCCGAGGAGATGCGCAGGGATCCCGACGTCTTCATCATGGGCGAGGAAGTCGCCGAATATCAGGGCGCCTACAAGGTGACGCAGGGCCTGCTGCAGGAATTCGGCGCCCGCCGCGTCATCGACACGCCGATCACCGAGCACGGCTTTGCCGGCGTCGGCATTGGTGCGGCGATGGCCGGGCTGAAGCCGATCGTCGAGTTCATGACCTTCAACTTCGCCATGCAGGCGATGGACCAGATCATCAACTCCGCCGCCAAGACGCTGTATATGTCCGGCGGCCAGATGGGCTGCTCGATCGTGTTCCGCGGGCCCAACGGCGCCGCCGCCCGCGTCGCCGCCCAGCACAGCCAGGACTATTCAGCCTGGTACTCGCAGATTCCGGGGCTGAAGGTGATCGCACCGTTCTCGGCCGCCGACTACAAGGGCCTGTTGAAAGCCGCGATCCGCGATCCCAACCCCATCATCTTCCTCGAGAACGAAGTCTTGTACGGCCACACCGGCGAGGTGCCGAAGCTCGATGATTACGTCGTGCCGATCGGC
>Ga0081539_10002711_pt1 | contig 24013 bp, 17 predicted proteins | sample TabmetS4T2R2_FD_71023 | JGI IMG/M metagenome (GOLD analysis project Ga0081539, IMG submission 71023) | Tabebuia heterophylla rhizosphere microbial communities from the University of Puerto Rico - S4T2R2 | ecosystem: Host-associated > Plants > Roots > Rhizosphere ...
GCAGTTTGCAGCCGGAATTCGGCGCTCCGGCGGCTGAGTGCGGTTTCAGTCCTTTCCAACCGCTCTTCAACTTCTCGGCGGCGCGCGACGTAACCGTTGAGATCCGCATCCGCGGGACCTCGTAAAGCCAGGGCCGAGAATTGAGAGCGCAACGCCAGCCACTGTTTAAGCAACTCTTCGTTCTCACTTCCCGCCCGGCTGCGAAGATTCGTGATCGTGCCGGCGATTTCATCGAGTCCTCTTCCTTTCAATCTGAGGATCGAGGTCAGCGCCAGATTCAGGGCCTGTGGATCTGCCGGCGCGTATTGCGTATGCAGCGTCGCTGCCTGACCGAGCCGGTTGGCGAAAGTGGAGAGATAGGCCAGCTTCTGTCGTTCCGAGCCTGCGACGAGGTTCCGCCTGAGCAGAATCTCGGTCTTCTCCAGAATTCGACCTTCAAGCTCGATCGCCTGTTGGACTTTGCCTTGAGCCAGATTGAGGGAAGCCAGCTCTCCCAAAGTGTAGAGAACATCCGGGTGCTGCAAGCCAAAGACAGATTCCTGAATCTTGAGCGCCTGTTGGGCCAGCGATTCGGCCTCGACCAAATTGCCTCGCAGGGAGGCCAAACTTGACAACCCGTTGAGTGTGGCGGCGAGATCGGGATGAATCTCTCCATAAGCTTTCCGGTTGATGTTGATCGCTCGTCGATAGAGACTCTCCGCACCGTCCAAGTCTCCACGATTCCGTCGCACATTGGCCAGATTTCTCATGACGGCGGCGGCGTTCGGATGATCTCTGAACTCTCCCTCCTCATAGATCTTGAGCGCGCGCAGGTAGAGTGCTTCGGCCTTGCTCAAATCGCCCTTCCGATAGAAGACCACACCGAGGTTGGACAAGGCGAGGGCCACCATCGGGTGTGCCGGTCCGTAGACCTTTTCCTGGATCTTGAGGGCCTCTTCACGGAGACGCCCGGCCTTTTCGGTATCGCCCATCTGATAGTAGAGTCCGGCCAGGTTGTCGATTGTGCGCACACAATCCGGATGTTCGCTGTCCAAAATCTTCTGCTGAATGGCGAGAGCTTGCTGATAGAGCTTTTCCGCTTCCGAATAATCGGCCAGGACACAATAGAATCCGGCATAATTATTCAAAAAATTGATCGCCGCCGGATTGTCCGTCCCGACCACCGTTTCGTAGAGGTTCCTGGCACGTTTAAAGTGGAGTTCCGCTCTTTCGAGATCGCCCTGATCGAGATAGATCTGCGCCAGGCTTCCCAGCAGGATGACGATATCCGGCGAGTCTTTTCCGAAGACCCGCTCCCGGACCGAGATTGCCTGCTGATAACATCTCTCGGCTCCGGATAGATCCTGCCGGTCGAATAACGTGTTGCCCAGCCCCTCCCAGGCTTGAGCGAGAGTAATCCGATCGCTTCCGGATGCGTCTCTCAGCGTCTCCAGCGCCCGGCGGAAGAGAGCTGCCGCCGATTCGGATCTATTGTTGGCCCTCTCAATCTCCGCGACGGTGATCAAGACCAGTGCCGTTTCCGGATGCTCCCGGCCCAGATTCTCTTCGGCCATTTTGAGCGCCTCGTGAGCGGCCGCCTGCGCTTCCGCCAGTTGCGCCCTAACCTGGAGGTCGAGAGCTTCACGATATTTCAGGTGGAGCGCCAGCAGGCGGCGCTCTCTTTCAGCCGCCGGTCTATAATCCGACAGGCTGATCACATATTTCCCGGGAGCCACATTAGCCTGCAAAGAACGCACACGGATTTTGTATGTGCCTCCGGGGCCGGCGATGAAGACAAGGGACTCCAGTCCCGAGATTCCATTCGGGCTGTCCACTTCGGTCAGCTTCTTTCCGTCCGGCCCATCCAGCTCGAGGAGAACATCGATCCCCCGCTGATCGACATCGATCCGAAAGAAGGCGCCGGAATCGACTTTTAACAAGTAGTCGTGACTCTGATCTCCCTTTAATTTCTTCTCGATTGGATGGAGCGGCTGCAGGAGTTCCGCCCGGTCAGCAATTTGGACAATTGCTTTTAGCGTTAATTGTAGTTGAGAAGCGGGGAAGCGTGCGTGAACGGGAATTGCCATGGCCAGGGCGACGAGGCCGCTCCCGAGTCCAGCCAGGATTCGCGCAGCAAAGATGTAATCGTTGATTCTCAGGTTCATCATCAGAATTCGAGCGTCGAGAGTGAGAGAAAGTAGGATTTATTTTTTCCCTTCGGCGGCCGGTTTATTCAATTCCTAGTTGAGCCTCCTTGATCTTCCTTCAAACGGAGCGGTCTATTGAGAATAGTGCTAATTGGTGCTTTGCGGCTTATTCGGTCTGGCGCCGCCCACCAGGATGTTCAGCGTGATGTTGAAGCTGAAGTCAAAATCGATATCGAAGAGATGTTTGAATGCCACGGTGAGAGTGGTCCCCTGGGCATTCTCGACTTGCGTGAGAGTCAGTTTCCCTTTCTTTATTTTCGGTCCTTTCTTATTGGATTTGAAACTGACTTCTATGTCTACCTGAGGGATGACGATCTCGATCGTCTCTTCCCCATTAATTGTGGTCGACTTGTATTTAACCTCCGGCGTCCCCGGTAGATTATATGGAGTCAAATAACTGATCTGAACCGAATAAAAATCAGCCGTGTTGAATTGTGGAACCAGTTTTAACGCGATATTGAGGGCTTGGCGCGAGGTGTTATCAGCCAGGATCGTGGCCGGGACTGTGAGCTTTTTGGCCGACGATAGAGCGTAATAATAGGAACCGTTGTCATCCTGAAAGTTCTGCTTCTCAAAAGAGAGGTCGCTATATCCGGTGAGGCTGTTGTCGCCGCTCACGACCGGGCCAGAGAGTATTCCCTGGTCGGTGATCTTCAAATCATTAAGCAGAACCCTGGTTTTGGACTTGTTTTGAGCCTGGGCTTGGAGATTGCATGCCAACGTGATGAGTGGCGGAGTCACGATCAATCGCTTGAGCAGGTCGCGCCGATCGATCTTCCCCGCCGGGTTGGGGTCCATTTTCGCATCTCTATTCTTCACTACTATCCTCCTGTCTCGTTCAATATTTGTTCGAGAACGTGGCACGCTTCCGGCAGAAGCGCACGACTGTGAGTGTTGTACTTACTCTATTGGCAGTGATGCCGGCTTAATTTAGCTTGTTGGTAATTCCAGTGAAAACAATTGCGCCGGGCCGGGTCGGATGCCGAGCGCAGAGCTCTGATCAATGTCTTTTGACGTTGCCGAATCTCAACCTATTTCCCATCAATTTTTAAAAGGCCGAACTGCCACATCAACCGGGCACTTCTCCAAACTATCTAGAGGTGGGTCGTTTTCATTGACAATGGCGGAACAATTACACTTAGTGAGGTCACGAGTGGTTGGTAAACGCAAAGCTGTCCGCTATCTTCTCATCCACGTTAAATTCCAACATCTACAAGTGATTATTTAGGGGAGAATCTGTTGATAATTATTTTTAGATGCGGGGCAAGAGGGTCGATTGGCAACTAACAAGACGGTTGGTAATCTACAATTATCACGGAACTTATATCATGAAGAGTACATCAATGGCTAATACTTTTTCATTAAATCGGGGGCATTCAACTCAACACAGCATCGAGAGGGGTAGTACAACGTCGAGGTGCTAACGGATCGCGGCGCGGGCAAGTTCAATCAAGCGGTCAACGGCTAACGGCTTTGTGAGATGAAACGCTCCGTCGCCGCTTGCGCCCATTGTTGCCTGTGCGCCTTCACTAATGATTGCGCAGGCGCCGGATTGGGGAGAGTGATGGTCGGCGCAGCTCGCCCGCGGCGCCGTGGCCGGAGGTCTTTGGGGGGAGAATCTTGCTTCATTGCGATCCATCCTCACTCGTGACGAGCTCGATGATGAACTCGCCAATCTCCAGGAGCGACTCCTGTGGCAACGGAGCCGGCCTGGCATCCCCCGGTATCCCCCTCAGGAACTTGACGAAAGCCTCCGGAGTTGCCATCTCGCCGGTGCGCCAGGCTTCATTGAATCGACTGATTGTCTCCAGGGCATCAGCCTCCAGCTGGTGCGCCGTCATCAGATTGACGTCGTGACCGGTCAGGCTATACCAGGTCTGATAGAGACCAGTCCGCGGATGGCGGCTGACGCCGACAGCGATTTGCGCCCCACGAAAGAGTGAACGATTGAATCTTTCGGACCATCGATTCTCATTGCTCATAGTTCTTTATCCTCTAAAAAGCGGGGCGCAGTCGACTTCTGACTAGCTCCGGAATGACCAACAATAACCGTCCTCCGGTCTCTCCTCGGTGAAAGATAACTCTAAAGAAAACCCCAGTCACGCAAAAGATTCCCAAGCATCCCGTTGCGTATGAGCGTTGATAAAGACCGGTACAAAGTATCCATCCAGCGTCGCGGCGGGCGCGTTGGGCCGAAGCGGAAGTTAATAAAGGTCGCTTTTTATTTCAACCTTCCGAATTAACGAGAAGGATAAAAAGTTGAGATCACAGTCTCGCGCACGTTCTTTAGTCTTTCTCGATCGTCTCAGTGGGCCCTTGATGAGGCGACGGTCGAATTCCATCTTGCTTATCTCATTTTACCTTTGTCGATGCGGCCGGAAAGGCTCGCAATAACCGTTATCAGTTCAGCCGCTTCTACCGGTTTCGACACGTGCAGCTGGAAGCCCGACGCTAACGCGCGCAAGCGGTCCTCTAGCTTCGCATATCCTGTCAGCGCTACCGCAGGGATGTTCCCTCCTCGCGCCGGCTCTCGCGCCCGCAGCTTTCTGATCAGCGCATAACCATCTTCATCCGGCATTCCAATATCAGAAACCAAGACATGTGGTTGCCACCGTTCTATTTCTTCCAACGCTTCCGCCGCGGAAGCGCAGGCCTTTACTTCCGCCCCATGTTGCATCAACATCACCGTCAGCAACTCTCGTGATTCGGTCTCGTCATCCACAATTATCACCCGCAGGCCGTCAATCCTAATCGCATCATTGAGGTAAGCAAGAGGCCCGGCGCTTGGATCTATGCGCTTGAACTCACTCATCCCAGGACGCAGAACGCCAACCGGAAATGCCACTGTAAATATTGCTCCCCGTCCTTCACCAGAGCTGTCGGCCCATACTGTCCCGCCATGCAATTCCACTAAATGACGCACAATCGCCAAACCCAATCCGAGCCCGCCATACTTTCGTTCACTGGTAGTACTTGCTTGACTGAAGCGATCAAAGACAAAAGGGAGAAACTCCGGGTTAATGCCGATACCTGAATCGCGCACTGTAATCTGGACCTGTGAGTTGACGCGCTCCATTCTGACCTCGATGCGCCCGTGTCTCGGTGTGAACTTGACTGCGTTTGAAAGCAAGTTCCAGACGATTTGTTGCAAGCGGTTTGGGTCGCCTGAGATGACACTGCCACTCGGCGCAAGTTGGACACGGAGTTCGATCGCCTTGGCCTCGGCTGCCGGACGAATGGCATCCAGGGCCAGCTCGATGATCTCGGTCAGTTCCACCGGACGAACATTGAGGGTCAGCTTGCCGGTAATGACTCGCGAGATGTCTAAAAGGTCTTCGACCAGTTGCACCTGCATCCTGGCATTACGTTCAATGGTTTCGATCGCGCGATCTGCTTCTCCTTTGTTCAACCTGCCGGTTTTGAGCATCTGAGCCCAGCCAAGGATTGAATTGAGCGGCGAGCGAATTTCATGTGAGATCACCGCAACAAACTCATCTTTCGCCCGGCTCGCCGCCTCCGCTTGCTCACGCGCCGCCTGCTCGCCGGCAAGCAACTGGGATCGTTCTCGCTCGATTCGCCGCCGCTCGGTAATATCGCGGAAGATCAGCACTGCGCCAATGATCTTCCCATCAGTATCTTTGATGGGAGCGCCGCTATCATCAATCGGTATTTCAGACCGGTCCTTGGCGATCAACACTGTATGGTTAGCCAAACCGACAATCACCCCTTCTCTCATCGCACGCAGCGCCGGATTCTCCACCGTCTGGCGTGTCTCTTCGTTGACGATATTGAAGATCTCATGGAGCCGCTGTCCAACAGCTTCTTCCAGCTTCCACCCGGTGAGACCTTGAGCGACAGGATTCAGAAAGGAGACAAAGCCGTTGATGTCTGTGGTAATGACTGCATCTCCGATGCTGGAGAGAGTGACCTCCAGCCATTCACGCTGTTGGCGTAATGCCTCTTCAGCGCGCCTGCGCGCTGTGATGTCGCGAAAGATGACAAGAGAGATTAGTGAGAGCAATGCGCAGGCAATCAGGTTGGCGACAAAATCCGTGAGAAACGCATCCCGCCCGCTTGCCTTTGACTCTGCCGCCCTTCGGTTAAGTAAGTCCTCCTCCTCTCCCTCCATGACATTGATGAACTGCCGGAGATCATCCATCATCCCTTTTCCAACGCCGGACGCGATCAATTGCCTGGCCCCTTCGGCATCGCCCCTCATTCTCATCTCAATCCCCGTTTTGAGACTCGCGAGTCTCTCGGCGATCTTACCCTCAAGTACGGTAATACGAGCTTGCTGATTTGGATTATCCAGTGTTAATTGCCGGAGTTTCTCAACGTGAGTATGGATTTCATTGAGCGCTGACTGATAAGGCTGAAGGTACGCCTCTTGCCCTGTGATGATAAACCCACGCTCTCCGGTCTCGGCATCCTTCATGGTGGACATGGTCGCTTCGAGCTCGGTGAGGACCTGGTGCGTCTGAGCGATCAGTCGTTCATTATCAATCAGTTTGCGAGTGGCGCGATATGAAACTAAAGCGTTGACAAGGAGAAGCGCCAGTGCCAGCGCAACGCCTGAAATAAGCCGTCCTTCGATTGACCAATTCATTTTCAGGAGACCTCTTGTCTTGCGATCAGGGAACACTCTTCATCTCGGGATATGAACAGGAATTGGTCAATTTTTCGCATTGAGTGAGATATTGTCAATATTGTCACGGGCAAGATCAGACAGTCACCACGAATCATCGAGCGCTACTGCGGATTGTCGAAAGTGCGCATCGGCCATGTTCTGATTGTAGTGGTTGACGGCTTTGCAATCTATTCGATGGAAATGCCGTCTATTTAGTGATCCCACTGAATTGCGCAGAGTTGCCCAACCTTTATTAAAAAGGCCGATCATACCTTCATCTCCATAAAGATTTTATAAAAGGGTTACAGAAAGTTATCGAATCAGACCGGATTGCCAGGCTCGGCCGGGATCCCGCCTCAGCGCGATTATCAGGCGATGATGCTTGAGTGAGATTTCAAACCTGAGACCTACGCAAAACGTAAACCAGCGCTCAGGCTGCTGCACTGGCATCTTGCATAAACCATTCAATCCTTTTATCTTGCATGAGGCAAAAGCGAGGACGATTAACGACTCTGGCGCGACTCCTCAGAGGAAGATCGATCTTAATGTCATTGATCTCGTCCCTCTCTCGCTAGAGCGATTTACAATCTCGTGCTCTGGAAACAAGAGAGCGCTGATCTCTGTTATCTTTACGGCCGTGTTGATGGTTAAGAGGTTACAGTATCCGGCCAAGATCTACGGCATACTCAGGCCAAGGGTTCTCCGGATGAGAAGCCGATAGTTTGATCTGCCAACTCCCTACTAATTCCCCATTGTATTTTTGCAAAGAAACTATCTGTTCTTAGTAAACCGCTATCTTCGTTAGATTGTTGGTCTGCCCGAGATCCGTGTATTCAAGACCAAGCAGGGAGGAATGTCATGGCTTCCGACAACAAAGAGACGGTTCGGTCTCTGCTGCGCGTTAGCGAAAAACTGAATTCGACGCTTGATCTGACCAGTCTGATGGACGAACTGGTCAATGAAACAATCGGCCTGGTCAACGCTGAAAGCGGCGTTTCCGGGCTCTATACGCCGCAAGGAATGATCTGCCATAAATATTTCCAGAGGGGGACGCCGCTTCCTCTCGAGTACTGCTGGCCTCCCGGAGATGGGCTCCCTGGATGGCTCATTGAGCATAAAGTGCCTTACCTGACCAATGATGCTCTCAGTGATCAACAGATTGTTCATGAACTGTGTGTGCGGTTTGGCGTCCATTCGGCGCTCTCCACGCCGATCATCAATTCGAGGGGAGAGCTGCTCGGATTTTTTGAGATTCACAACAAGAAGGACGAACGCGGTTTTATGGAGGAGGATCAAGAGAAGCTGCTGGCCGTCTCCCATATCGCCGCCATCGCGATTCACAACGCGCTCGCCTTTCAGGCTGCTCGCCGGGCGGAAGAGGCCCAAAGTCGATTGGCGGCGATCGTCGAGTCTTCGGATGATGCGATTGTCGGCAAGACTCTCGAAACCATCATCACGAGCTGGAACAAGGGCGCCGAGAGAATCTTCGGTTATTCGGCGGCGGAGGCTGTGGGCCGCTCAATTAGGATGTTGATTCCCCCCGACCGGCAGCATGAGGAAGATCAGATTCTTGAGAAACTGAGGCGAGGCGAACGGATCGAGCACTATGAGACAGTGAGATTGAATAAGGACGGCAAGGAATTAGAGATCTCCTTAACGATCTCTCCGATCAAAGACGCCGATGGCCGAATTATCGGCGCTTCAAAAATTGCTCGTGACGTGACTGAACGCAAGCGGATCGAGCGAGAGTCACGCGAGAGCGCGGAGAGGTTGAGCCTGGCGCTTGATGCTGCCCGCCTTGGCGATTGGAGTTGGGACGTCTTGACGGATGTCGTCACGCTTTCAGATCGCGCGGCGGAGATCTTCGGCATCCCTCCGGGACCTTATCTGACATGGACTCGAATGCGTGACCTTCTCCACGAAGAAGACCGGGAGCGGGCGCGTCTTGAAATTGAGAGAGCAATTGCCGAGCGTACCGACTACGATATTGAGTACCGCGTCATTCAGTCGAATGGGAATCAACGTTGGGTAGCCGCTAAGGGCCGGGCCACTTACGACACGGCCGGGCAGGCTCAGGGAATGATCGGGATCGTGCAAGACATCACCGAGCGCCAGCAGGCCAGAGCGCAACTCGAAGAAGAGCGCGAGACCCTCGAGATCATCAATCAAACAGGCCGGATGCTCTCAGCTGAACTCGACCTGGAACGGCTTGTCCAGAGCCTGACCGATGCCGCCACTGAGATCGTCGATGCTGAGTTTGGCGCATTCTTCTATAACGTCCTGGATGAAGAGGACGGTTCATATCTGCTCTACACGCTCTCCGGCGTCTCGCGTGAGCGTTTTACGCAATTTCCAATGCCGCGGGCGACTGAGCTGTTTGGCCCGACCTTTCGCGGGGAAAGTGTGATTCGCATTGCCGATGTCAAACAGGATCCTCGGTACGGAAAGAACCCTCCCTATTATGGAATGCCGGAAGGACATCTGCCGGTGACGAGCTATTTGGCGGTGCCGGTCGTCTCGCGCTCGGGAGAAGTTCTTGGCGGACTGTTCTTTGGGCATTCCAAACCGGGCGTCTTTACCGAGAGACATGAGCACATCGTTGCGGGACTGGCCGGGCAAGCGGCCATTGCCATGGACAATGCCCGTTTATACGAGACGGCACGCAAGGCGCGTCAGGATGCGGAAACAGCCAATCGCATCAAGGATGAGTTTCTGGCCACGGTCTCGCACGAACTGCGCACCCCGCTCAATGCTATCTTTGGCTGGGCGCGGCTCTTGAAGAGCGGAAAATTGGATCGGGCAAACGTCGCCCAGGCAGTTGAGACGATCGAACGAAGCGCCAGGGCACAGGGACAAATCATCGAGGATATCCTCGATGTTTCCCGAATCATCACCGGGAAAATCCACCTCGAGATTTCCCCGATCGAGGTCGCTCCGTTGATTGAAGCGGCGGTAGATTCCCTGCGGCCGACGGCGGAGGCGCGTCGAGTCAGGCTCCAGACAGTGCTCGACACCGGGCAACACCTGGTGCTTGGGGATGCCAATCGATTGCAGCAGGTACTCTGGAATCTGCTTTCGAACGCGATCAAGTTCACACCTAAAAATGGACGCGTCCAGGTCGCTCTGGAGCGCATCGACTCTCATGTCGAGATCAAGGTGAGCGATACGGGAAAGGGAATTAACCGAGAGTTTTTGCCCTATGTCTTCGAGCGGTTTCGGCAGGCAGACAGCTCGACTACCCGAGAATATGGAGGTCTCGGTCTCGGGCTGGCCATTGTGCGTCACCTAGTTGAACTACACGGTGGATCAGTAGCTGCCGATAGTCCAGGCGAGGGACTTGGGGCAACCTTCACCGTCATACTTCCCTTGACGGTCATTAATAAATCGGGACGCTTAGTAGAGCAGCACCAGACAGCGCGTATCGATCAGTCAGAAAGAGCCAAAGCGCAAGAAGAGTCTGTCTTGGAATTAGCAGATGTGCGAGTTCTGATTGTGGACGACGAAGCTGACGCTCGTAATCTGCTGACGATCATTCTGCAGCAATATGGCGCTGAAGTGAGAGCCGCTGGATCGACTCTTGAAGGGCTTGAGGCCTTGAAGGGCTGGCGGCCCGATGTGCTGGTCTCTGATATTGGGATGCCCGACCGCGACGGTTACGAGCTGATCCGGGAAGTACGGGCTCTCGATTCGGCAGAGGGAGGAGATCTGCCCGCGATTGCGCTCACGGCTTATGCCAGGTCTGAAGACAGACTGAAAGCGCTGAAAGCCGGTTTTCAGACTCACATCGCGAAGCCGATCGAGCCGGACGAGCTGGTGGCAACCATTGCCGTTCTGACTCGTCACCATAGGCGTCCCAAGTAATTGGCGGCAATATATATGTTGCTCTTACAGATGTTGCCGCTTCTTCAGCGGGGGAGTATTGATGTTTTGCAGAGCGGTCAGCCTCTCTCTCATCATGCTGATGATTGTGTCGAGGTGGAAATGTGTTGATGAAATGCGGAGAGAACGCGAACGAAATATCTCAGTTTTCGTCTTTTGCTTCCCCGTGCCGGTCATTGAAGAGCTTGATTTTCAAAATATCTCAAGTGATTGATCGATAGCGCCGATAAGGAGAGCGAGAACGAACGACTCTATTTGAGATATCTTTGTGAGTAGATGGACATGTTATACAGCTCTCGGCATTTCTCCTCTCTGCGGGCGGATGCATCCTCTGTCTCAAACCGCTCAAATCAAGCTTCAATAGCGACCCGGGCCTCTGGATGGCTCATTACGATCCTGATTATTATCGGTAGCAGCCAGGTCTCCGCCCAGGAGCGAAAAACCGGACCCGACCTGCTCGACGCCGGCCTCGAGGAGTTGAGGAAGGTCGAAGTCAAATCGGTCTATAGCGCTTCGAAATATCTGCAGAAGGTCACTGATGCGCCGTCGTCGGTCAATATTGTGACGGCTGACGAGATAAAAAAATACGGACACCGCACGCTGGCTGATGTCCTGCGCGGCATAAGGGGCTTTTATGTGACTTACGATCGTAACTACAGCTATCTTGGGGTTCGCGGGTTCGCCAGGCCAGGTGACTACAACACCCGCGTCTTGCTGCTCGTGGACGGACATCGTATCAATGATAATGTCTATGATCTGGCCCTCATTGGCACGGAGTTGCCGGTTGAGGTCGATCTGATCGACAGGATCGAGATCATTCGCGGCCCCAGCTCCTCTCTTTATGGTACCAGTGCCTTTTTCGCTGTCATTAACGTCATTACCAAACAGGGGCAACAAATAAAGAGTCTCGAAATGTCGGCCGAAGCAGCCAGTTTTGGCACGTATAAGAGTCGCCTCAGTTATGGGCATAAATTCAGAAACGGTCTGGATGCGCTCATCTCCGGCTCGTTCTACGACAGTCATGGGCCCCGGCACTTGTACATCAGGGAATTCGATAATCCGGTCGACAATAACGGTCTTGCCGAGAGCGTCGATTATGATCAATCGAAAAGTCTCTTTGCTGGCATCTCCTATCATGATTTCGCATTGCGGGGCGTATATGGTTCGAGGAAGAAGGGCATTCCCACCGGCGCTTTCAGCACCATTCTTAACGATTCGCGCAACCGTACCATCGACCGACGCGGCTACCTCGACCTTCAGTATCAACGCGTCTTCAACAATCAATTGGGGGTGTTGGCCCGTGTCTATTATGATTCATACAACTATGATGGAACCTACGTCGTCAATTATTCCAGTACCGACACTCCTCAACCGGTCTTGAACAAGGACTTCAGCCGCGGAAACTGGTGGGGCGGCGAGGTGCAACTCACCAAGGCGTTATGGCGTAAACATAAGATCACCCTGGGAACGGAATACCGAGACAATCTGAGACAGGATCAAGGCAATTTTGATCTGGAGCCATATGCCTTATACATCGACGATCAGCGAGGGTCGAAGAATATGGCTTTCTATCTTCAGGACGGATTCGCGATTAGGGAGAATGTGACATTGAACGTTGGCGTGCGCCACGATTACTACACTACTTTCGGAGGCACGACCAGGCCGCGCTTGGGTCTGATCTATCACCCGGCCCAGAAGACCAGTTTGAAGTTTCTGTACGGCGAGGCTTTCCGCGCCCCCAACAACTTCGAACTCTATTACACTGCCGGCGACACGAACAAAGGTAATCCCGGTTTGAAGCCGGAAACCATTAAGACCGGTGAACTCGTTCTCGAACAGTATCTAGGCGATCACGTCAGAATGTCCGCCTCCGCCTATCTTTACAGGATCAACGGCTTGATCAGCCAGCAGGCCGACCCGATCGATGGACTCCTGACCTTCAACAATGTGGAGAAGATCGAATCGAAGGGATTTGAAGTGGAGATGGAGACCAAACTTGCCAGTGGTCTCGAGGGCCGGATAGGTTATACCCTGCAGGATACTCAGAATCTCGAAACAAAACAGACCCTTACCAATTCTCCCAAGCATCTTGGTAAACTCAACCTGATAGTTCCGATATTCAAGCAGAGAATCTTTGCCGGGCTGGAACTGCAATATGCCAGCAAAAGACTCACACTGGCCGGTACTCCTTCTCAAGCCGTCTGTGTCTCGAATCTGACTCTTTTCAGCCAAAAGCTCGTCAAGAAGCTGGATATTTCATTTAGCGTCTATAATATTTTTGATCAAAAGTACGGAGATCCGGGCGCTGAGGAACACAAGCAGAACGTAATCGAACAGAATGGCCGAAATTTGCGATTGAAACTCAATTATCGGTTTTAATGCTGTGATAATATTTTTAAAAAGTTGGCCGGCCGGCTCAAATGAATATAGGGACCCCCAGTAAAGTAACTGGAGGAAGCACAACCAAACATTTTGATGCTCGCGGAACGCGATTCATTGTCGTGGCGCTGTCGCTCGCCCTCGTCTTGGTGTTCGACTCACCGGTGTCGAAAGCACAGACGCTGAGCGAGTATCAGGTCAAGGCCATCTATTTATACAACTTCACGAAATTCGTAGAGTGGCCGGATGAGGCATTCGAGGGCGATACTGTCCCGTTCATCGTAGGTGTCATGGGTGATGATTCATTCAGCACAGTTATCGAGGAGACGATCAACGGTAAGACGATCAACGGCCGCCGGCTGATCGTCAAAAGATTGAAATGGGGGGAGAATCTGAGAGTTTGCCATATTCTTTATATCAGTTCGTATGAACAGAGACATTTAACTCATATTCTTGAGAGTCTCAAAGGGACTAGTATACTGACAGTCGGCGAGATGGACCATTTCACCCAGCAAGGCGGAATTATCAATCTGGTGACAGAAGATAATACCGTCATGTTCGAAGTCAATCTGGGGGTGGCGGACCATGTACGCCTGAAGATCAGCTCGAAGTTATTGGCTCTGGCGAAGAATGTCATCGGCAAACGTCGAGCGGGAAAGAGCGAGAAGTGATTATCTGTGTGGGCTACCAACATCCTTTCAATAGAAATTGACCCTAAAAATCCCCGAGCGTAGAATTCACACGCTCAAGTCACGATTTATCAGACAGGTATTGTTTCAATCAATCTTTAAGTTTATCGACAAGTTTTCAATCGGTTGCCGTGTTTCGTTTTTATCGGTGACGCCACTCCGGTCTGCGCGCGGGCCTTCGCAATTTTGAGGTTGCTCCGGCTCGCGCGCAGACCTTCGTTCCCCGGTGATGGCTGCTATGGAAGACGAGATCAAAACCCGCCTCCAATGGGTCACGCTCTACCTTGAAACGGAAGACGCCGGCCTGGTCTGCCGCAAGTGTGGCATCTCAAGACCGACTCTTCGCCAGTGGGTTCGCCGCTATCAGAAAGATGGAATGGAAGGGCTCCAATCAAAAACTAGCCGACCTCACAAGAGCCCGGAAAAGAAAGTGACCGAAGAGGTCAAGCGATGGGTGCTTGACCTCCGGAAGCGCCGACTCGGATCTCGACGGATTCAGAGCGAGCTTAAACGGCTGCATGACTATCAACTCTCGCGCCGGACAATCCAAAAGATCCTTGACCAGGCGGAACAACCGCCTCTCGTGAAAACGAGGCGTCCACGCAAAGAGGTGAAGAGGTATGCGCGAGAGATTCCCGGCGAGAGGGTTCAGATCGATACTTGTGAAATTGCTGATGACCTCTATCAGTATACGGCGATCGACGATTGCACCAGGATGAAAGTCATTAAACTCTATGCTCAAAAGTCAGCGGAGAACTCGCTCGACTTCCTGGAGTATGTGATCGAAGAACTGCCATTCCCAATCCAACGCGTCCAGACCGACCGTGGGATGGAGTTTTTTGCCTATGACTTTCAGCAACGGCTGATGGATTATGCGATCAAGTTCCGCCCGATTAAGCCGCGCTCTCCCCACCTGAACGACTAGGCTTCACACTACACCTCCTTGGTCTTTTCAGAGAAGAATGTCTTGGCGCGATCCTTCAGCCGTAATTTCAAGCCTTGCGACTTGACGGGCGGATTCGGTCCGGGGTCTTCATAGAGTCGGCCGTTCTTGTCGTCGTAACGATGCGCCCGCAGGATTCCGTGATGAGTCCAAATCTCGACCGTCTTGGTCGCTACTCCGAGCCGAGTCGCAATTTCTTCTTTAGTCAGCAATCCTGCCTCACGCAACCGATCATAGCGCGGCTTGAGCCCATAGTGGCGACGCAACCGCGCCACAATTCTGGTATGAAACGATTTGCCCCATCCGGAGTCGAATCCTTGTTCATTGAGGATGGCGGCGATTTCTCTTTCGGTATGTTGACCGAGCAACTCGTCGATCTTCGCCACCACGGCTTCATCTGTTTTCCGTAATTGCCATGAGTTGAGCGGCAACGGCAGACTAATGGTGCGTGTAGCTCCGCCTTTGAAGCGGAGTTGCAGGCGGATTTGCGCTTCTTTACTCAGCGTGACATCTTCAATCAGTAACCGCACCATGCGTTTACGCTCACGATCTGGCGTCTTGGGATCGCACCACAGTTTGGGGAAGTCCGTCGCCAGCGCGGCAATTCGGGCCAATTGCTCTTCATTCAATAGCAATTGGTCTCGACTGCGCTGCTGTTCATATTCTTGTCGAACTTCCGTCAGATTCCGTAATTTGGCATTCCAGTCGGCCTCGAGCGCATCAGCTACGAGGCGATTGGCCGGATCTACATGTAAATAGCGTCGTTCGGCCAACTCCGCCTCGTACCGTGCCCGTTCGACCTGAGTCAGACGTAGACGATCCGCTTCCTCCACACGAGTACGTAATTCTGCCTGGACAGCCAGTGCGACTTCAATGGCCATCGGCGTCACGATTTCCAGCAGTAGGTCGCCAATGGCCTGATCAATGCCGTTTCCCGGAATCGACTGACAAGGCGGCGCTGCTTGATTGACCATTTCATGTTGGCAGATATAAGTTGGGGCCAGCCGTCCGAACCGCGAGTGATAACGAACCGTCATGCGCCGCCCACACAAACCACAGAGGGCCAGCCCTTGTAGTAGTGCCGGTCCTTCGCGGGCGGGACTGCGGCGGCGTTCCTGGCCGTAGCTTTGCGCGCTCTCGCGCAATCGTCTGACATTCTCCTGATATTCTTCCCAGGTCAAATAACCCGGATGGAGACTGGGCAACACGACTGTCCACTCATTTTCCGGCAAGCGTTTGTAGCTGCAGTGGCCATCGACCGTCTTCCGTGCCCGGTTCCGCCCGTAAACAAATGCTCCGGCATAACGTGGGTTGTGGAGAACCTGCAGGGCACGTGACAACACGAGTGGTCCCCAGATTAATTCGCCGCGCCGTGCGCCGGCGCGCAAGCGACGCGGAAACAGCCATCCCTGTTCTCGGAAACTTTTGATCGTTCCCCAGGCCGAGCCGGTGCGCCGGAAGGTTTGGAAAAAGAGTCGGAGCGTCTGTTGTACTTGCGCGTCCGGATCCAGAATCACTTTGCCTGCGGTGTCATAGACCAAGCCGACGGGCAGCGGGCACTCCAGTTCCCCGCGTCGGGCTTTGTTGATGATGCCGCCTTGTAGCCGGGCACGCATGACATAAAGTTCCGCTTCGCTCATGGTCCCCTTTAACACGAGGACACACAGCACCAGATGTTGCACTTTGTGGGTCCGTCATTACTATTGTTTCTGAACTCAGCCCTGAGTGCGGCCAATCAGGCCGCATCCGCCGCGTCTTCTGGCGTCAAGGTGTCCCCTGGGTTCTGATCTGCCTCAGTAACGGCCGTTTGATTTCTTTACCGTGGGAGTGGACATCTCTTCCGGTACCGTTGGATGATAATCAGCCTGCCGATCAGAACGCGGCTCTCCTCTCTCCAGTCGCATTACTTGATCTGGTTCGTTATCTGCGCCAGCGTGAGCTGCAGCGCAAGTAGCTATCACATCGACCGAGATTATCCAACGGTACAATCCATGATCACCTTACTGGCTGAGATCGTATTTCGTCGCGTCTGTAGACCTCGAACCATAGTAAATGTTCGCCATGACTATGAGAGCCGGCTGCAGACGCTTCCCCTCGACGTTCTAAGCGTCGAGCAAGCTATTTCTCCAAACCCGCTGCTCCCTCATGCATGGCGACCGCCACCTTCGTTGCCAGGACCGCAGGAGTCATGCACAGAGTCACTGGTTACCTTATTGACTGAACTAGCCTGGCGTCGAGCGTGCGCCATCGAGAGACAAGGAGAAAGCAGCGATGATCAATGCGAAGATTCACACTACTCACCTGGAGCGCAAAGCTTACGTCTATGTGCGACAGTCAACATACATGCAAGTGATCCAACATCAGGAAAGCACTGAGCTGCAATATAACCTCAAAACGCGCGCCCTCGAACTGGGATGGCCGTCAACGGCCATCGAGATCATTGATGAGGATCAGGGGCGTTCGGGCTCCACCGCAGAGCATCGGAGCGGATTCCAACGTCTGATGACCGAAGTGAGCATGGATAAAGTTGGAGTCGTGCTCATGCTCGATGCCTCGCGTTTGGCGCGTAACAATAGCGATTGGTACCGGCTGATTGAGATTTGCGGGCTGAGCCGCACGTTGATCGCTGACGCTGGAGCGATCTATGACCCGCGCGAACCTAACGATCGTCTTTTGTTAGGCGTGAAAGGCACGTTGTCGGAGGCAGAACTTTTTACGCTTCGCACCAGACTTTATGAGGGACGCTGGAACAAAGCGAGGAAAGGGTTATTGAAAATGACATTGCCGGTTGGCTATGTCTTAGGCAGCGATGACAGTTGGGAGTTAGATCCCGATGCGCAGGTCTGTGAGCGGCTGCATTACATCTTTGAGACTTTTCGTCGTGTCGGAGTAGCCAGGCGTGTAGTATATGAGTTGAAGCAGCAAGGGCTGGAAGTGCCGACGCGGCTGACCTCCAAAGAAGGTTATGGGACATTGGCCTGGAAGGCGCCGACCTTGAGCACGATCGTCAGAATATTGTCCAACCCGGTCTACACTGGAGCCTACGTCTATGGGCGGTGGAGTTATAGTGGGAACTTGCGTTCAAAGAAAAGTGGAAAGATCTTGGGCCATCCACTTCCGATCGAGGAGTGGCCGGTCTGTCTCCACGATCACCATCCGGCCTTCATCAGTTGGGAGGAGTATGTGAAGAACCGCAAGCAACTCCGGCAGAATTGGAATCAAGATATGAATGCGGGTGCGACACGCGAAGGGGCGGCACTACTGCAAGGAATCGTCTATTGTGGCGTCTGTGGCCACAAGATGTCGATCCAGAATCGAGCATCGGCAGAAAAGCGTTCTCCGTCTTATATCTGCCAACGTGGTTATGAAGACGGCGATCAGCATATCTGCCAGAGCATGACCTCGAGGCATGTGGATGCGGGAGTAGTCGCGGCGTTCCTAGAGGCAATCTCTCCACTCCAACTAGAAGTGGCAACGCGAGTGCTGAATCAGGTCGAAGAAAATGTGAAAAGGCAACGCCGGCAATGGGAGCTGCAACTTGAACAAGCACGATATGAAGCGCGCGCGGCACAGCGAAAATACGACACCGTCGATGCTGAAAATCGTTTGGTTGCGGCGGAGTTAGAGCGGCGATGGAATGAGAAGCTTGAGCGAGTGGCGCGTCTCGAACGATCTTATGAGCAAGCCGAGCAAGAGTTGAAGTGGAGTATCACGGAAGAAGAGCGGGCGGCAATCCGCCAGTTATCAGAGGATATTCCAGCAATCTGGGCGGCCGAGACGACGACCAATCGAGAGCGGAAGCAGTTACTCCGCTTCGTGATCGACACCGTGCAACTGGACGGAGTCACACGACCGGGTCACATTGAAGTGCAAATTCATTGGCGTTCTGGGACAGTGACTGCGTTGGGTGTCGAGAGATCAGCGCCTGGAGAAGGCTCTTTGAAGACGCCGGAGCCGGCAGTAGAATTGATCAAAGAGATGGCGCCCAAACATAGCTACGATGAGATTGCCAAAGAACTGAATGCGAGAGGGCTGCGAACGGCCTTCGGAAGGCAATTCAGCATCTATCACGTCGGATATGTGTGTCGGCGTGATGGGTTGGGAAGAGGCAAGCCGCGAGGAGAACACTGAGTCGGCCGGGGTTCAAGAGGTAAGATTGAGAGCGAGCGACTGGCCGGGTATTAGTACAATTCGAAAGAAAAAGTCGAAAGTAGAACAAGAGGTGCTTTATGAAGCAGGCTTATTCAATCCGAGCAACAAGCGATCATTGAAATGGCTGGGGTCATAGACTCCGTCCTCATCAAGAATCAGCGTATCGCTCAAGGCGCAAATCTCCAATAAGCGATGCCAATCGGATGAGTTGCGGGCAAGCCGTGAGACTTCCAAACCAAGCACGATGCCGACGCGTCCCATCCCAACCTCGGTCACCAATTTCTGAAAACCGGCCCGATCGGCAGCCGAGGCCCCGGAGACTCCCAAATCAGTATCGATGACGAAAATGCGATCCGTGGGCCAGCCAAGCACAATCGCTTGCTGCCGTAGCGCATATTGTCGCTGCGTGCTCTCTGTATTCTCAAAGACCTGATGAAGTGTGGACTGCCGGACATAGAGATATGCGTCGCGACTGAGATGGGTCGCGCGAACTTTTTGTGGGATTTGAGTATTCATCGCTATAGTTCCTGTTTCGGACCGAGAACCATCGCCACCAGCAGATTGATCAGTTCAGGCCGCAAAGGCGTCTCAATGGGTTCACCAGGGTCCGTGGGTAGTGGTCTATTTTGCGGATTGGGAATATTGATCAAGACACGCATCCAAGCCGCCAAGCCCTGTCGCAGCAAGAGAGTCAGTCCCAATCCATGAACTGTTCCCCGACCTTCGTTCAATGCGCCTTGTCGCAACTTCTCGTAATTTTGAGTCAAGTCCACCGACTCCGACCGCAGGGGTGGCGCCGGAGTCAGCGGGCTTTTTTTCCGTGACGTTCAAGGCCCCGCTCGATGGTTCGCGGATGGAGAGTCACCCCAAACTTCTGCTTGATCAGTTCGGCCAGTGCCGGAGCGCCGAGTATCGGCTGTTCAGTTTTTGTCTGCAGGAGAAAATCCAAAATCTCGTCACTCAGTTTGTGAGCCCCGCGCGGTCCACGCTTGCGCGGCACTAGACCTGGGAGTCCGGCATGAGTGAAGGCGCTCCGAGCTTGGTAGAAGGTGGGGCGAGAACAACCGAAATCGGCGGCGGCCTGACGCACGGTCTTCCCCTCGACACTGACGCGCCGCAGCATTTCGTATTTGACTTGCACCAGATCCCTGGCGTCAAAAAATTCGTGTTCGTGAAAGAGCGAGTCGCGGACAGTTTGCGGCCGTGGGTTGAGCGAGTCGTGCTCCCGCAGGGCCTCGAGTTTGGCATCAACGAATTTGCGCTTCGGCATAAATTCCTCACAGTGAACAGGAATATGAGTAAAGGAAAATATGCCGTCGCTAAAAATATGTCAAGCGCTATGCGTGGATTGCGCCCAATGATCAGTAGTTGACAGCTAGACGGGGTATGCCAAGGTGAGATGGCGACATATTTAGCCTTACACATTCGACGTAATTTATTTAACACAGAAACCCTCCCAATCTATGTTGGCGGCCGCAGAGCGGCCACCAACTCAACAAGCCTTAACAGATCATCAAGTCGGAACAAGGAACGACCAGCGGAGATTGCGACAAACGGATCTGGGGCAATGAGATCAGTCCACGAGGCTGGAACAGCCGATAGTTTCCCCTCGGGATCGCGAAAATAAACGCGATCTTCTCCCCAGTTATGGCGGTAGGTCACCAGCTCAAATTCAGATCCAGTCAAAGGGTGAAAGGGATGGGTAATACGAAAAGTTCGTGATTGATTGTTGCTTAAGGGTGCATTTGATGGGTTTGTCCAATGGAAAAGTCGAAAGGAGTCAGAAGACTGACTGGGATGAGTTTTACTCGATAGTCGACCTTGCCGCTCCCGACCTCAACGAGAAGCTGAGGCAGTGGCAGGACTACTATAACCATGAGCGGCCGCATGGATCGCTGAATAATCGGACTCCCTGGGAAGTCTGGTGGGAGTTGGAGAGCAAAACCCCACTCACCGAAGAGGTCGAGGCAAAGTATGACCCAACCAAAGAGCGATTCAGAGAGCAGAGTTACCGAGCAGATTTAGCGCTGCAAAGATTGAAAGGAGGTCAGTAGTCCACTTGCATCGACCGGTAAAGACTTAGAACCATTAAAATTGAAAGGATGTTGGTAGCCCGCACAGATTATCCAAGCCTTTGCAACCGCCACTGCGCCGCAGTTATCTCATGTCGGCAACCAGCGAATTTTGCTCTTGATAGGAAGGTGTTCTTTGACATACGGGTCAACTCCTCAATCGGCGTCCGACTTTCGCTGTCTCTTCGAGTCGGCGCGCGATCTTTATCTCGTACTGACGATAACTCTCTCTCTTGTGGCGGTGAGTGATACCTACCTGTGAGCTACCATGACTCGGCGTGAAGAGATACTTGGCTGAAATAGGCGTTTAGTTGCCAGGTTGATCACATTGCAATCACACATCTGAGATCGGAATCACGCGTTTGATCGTGATTTAATCCTCGACGAACTCGACCCATTCCACCACCATGCGCAGAATCCTTTGCTTCGTTTCAAAGCTCGGATGATCGAGCGCTGATATTACGACAAAATTCCTCGACAGTCGTCGCCAATGCGGTCTGGCGCACTTGTCCTTGTCTCTGCTGTTTAAGCGAATTCGACCCCTCTTCCAGTCGCCGGCATTCTTCAGCGACTCGCACTCGCCGTTCTTTGAGATCATCGAACTCGATGACGCCGGATTGATAAGCGTCGACCAGTCGATGGGTTTCTCGCTTGAGGCCGGCCAATCGTCGTTTGAGCCGCTATTGTTCTTGTTGTTCCGTCATCGGATTCCTGGAGTTGATTATCCTGCTCGATCAAGATCGAAGGGTTACGCAGCAATCCGCCACTCCACGAAGAGGTCGAAGCGATGTACGACCAAACCAAGGATCGATATTGTAATGACGACATTTGAAGGGGGCGGATTTCGACACAGTGGCCTCGGCAACAATAAGCCCCATCTTCACCCATCCTGGCCTTTCAAGATTTTTCGTCGCCCTATCTACCGATGGTGGATGATGATCCTCCCGCCGACTATATTGAGAGGTACTCAGGAAGTCCATTGTTTTCTTCTTTCTGAAACTTCCGAATTGATGTGTATCGGCAACGAGGCTTCCAGCGCCGCAAGATGAACGGCTTTTCGTTCCGCCTGCAATGCCAGCACTTGATCGAAGACCTGCTCCAATTCGGGCAGCCTCAAATGTGAGACGGCCGGGATGATCTGCTCACCGGAGGTCGCATCTACTCAGGCTTGATTCTTGTCCAGAAATCGGTGAACTCAATAGTGTCGAAGAACGCGATTACTTCGACGATCCTTCCGTCACGCATTCGCGTATACCAGGTATAAGTATTTCTATACGGTTTTCCGTCGCGGGCAGTCGCCTCTGCATCGAACAACGTAATGACCATGTCAGCATCGGCGTAAATAGCGCGGACGGTAGGAACCAGCCGGCTGGAGAGACGGGAATTGAACGGTTGGATCACGACATCCATAAACTCCTGACGGCTGTTGTAAGTTTTGGAGACTGGAGCATTGCCCACGATCGTCCACTTGGCATCGGGCGTCAGCAAGTCAAATATGCTGCCGGTGCCTTTCCGCCAGGATTCGAATCCAGCGCGAATAATCTCTTTATTTTGGGCCTCGGCATCTTTAGCTTGATCGTTTGCCTGCATCGGTGTCTCCATTTCGAAAGTAAAGAGGAAGATCATGGCCATCCATAACGCCGCGCCCCCCAACATCATCGCTTTATTTTCCCGGCGCATTTTATACGCTCCTCTTTTTCTCGCTTGATGAAACGGCGTCCTCACTGAAGGTTATAACTGCCCGTCCGACGATGTCGCCGTCGCGTAGTAGTTCCAGGTTTTCGTTGATGTCTTCAAAGCGGATTCTTTTCAGCGAGTGTTTGATTCTTCCCGCTTGAGCCAGCGCCATCACTTCGCTTAGATCGCTGTAATTGCCCCAGAAGGAGCCGTGGTAGGTAAATTCCCTTGCGACCAACGGGAACAGCGGCAGATTAATTCGGGTTCCAACCAAGCCGACGGAAACGAACGCGCCTGATGTCGCGAGCAAGTTGAATCCAAGCTGAATAGACTCTTCCGCGCCCACGCAATCAATGCCAGCGTCAATTTCGCGCCGACCTGTTGATTTCACCAATTCAGCGCGGATGTCAGTCACTGACTTGTCTCTGGTATTGATCACGTAATCGGCGCCGTACTCTTTCGCGATGGCAAGTTTTTCATCACTTCTGGCGAATGCCACAACCGTTGCTCCGGATGAAAGAAGCTTCGCGTATTGTACTGCATAGGTACCGAGGCCCCCGACACCCATTACGGCGATCACTCTGTCCGGACCGACGACGCCGGCCTGGCGCAGCTTCTTGACCCCTCTGTACGGGGTGAGTCCGGCATCTGTCAGCGGCGCCAATTCTTCAGCCTTCAAGTTATACTTTCTGTCTATGCGGATGAGGTACTTATATGGAATGGGAACAAACTCACTGTAGCCACCGAAAGGGCCGAACCCAGGCCATTTCCCGTGCCCGCAGATTTGTTCATCGCCAACCCTGCACTGGCGGCAGGTACCATCGCCCCACCCTCCAACAATAACTACCTGATCACCAACATTGAGGCCCGCAGTTGCGGGCACGAGATTGCCGATCTGTGCTATAGACCCGGCAATCTCATGTCCCGGAGTAGCCGGAAATTCCAGCGCCAAGTTTTCTTTGAAATAGCCATCCACAAGTTGGACATCGGTGCGGCACATGCCAGCCGCCTCGACCTTTACAAGAACTTCACCGGGGTTGATTTCGGGTGTTTTGACTTCTTCGAGCACCAGCGGCTGATTGTAGCCGTACATTCTTGCTACACGCATCTTGCCTCTCCTTAAGTATTCAAACTTCTTGAAATTCTCAGGCCCCCAAGCTTCTCGGAAACTCCCCTCATCATCTGTTTCGTCGAAGCCGCTCCGGACTGTTCCGCCAGCTCTGCACGACTTTGCTTCTCTTCGTGAATGACTGTGACGTCGTGCCTGCCTGAAAAACGTCAGCAGATCTCATTTATAATTGCTCAATTTTGAGGATTCGCAACGGCCAGCTTCAACGCAGTGCCTGGAGTGTTCTCGGGTGCCGGCCTGTCGTAAACGCTATTCAGTCGCACTATAAAGAATCGAAGAC
>Ga0081539_10002712_pt1 | contig 24007 bp, 16 predicted proteins | sample TabmetS4T2R2_FD_71023 | JGI IMG/M metagenome (GOLD analysis project Ga0081539, IMG submission 71023) | Tabebuia heterophylla rhizosphere microbial communities from the University of Puerto Rico - S4T2R2 | ecosystem: Host-associated > Plants > Roots > Rhizosphere ...
TCGCCGAATGGCGGCGCCCAACCACAGTGGCGGGGAGACGGAGCGGAGCTCTTCTACTTGAGCGCGGATCAGACGCTCATGTCGGTGTCGGTCACACCGGGATCGCCTCTTCGCCTGGGCGCACCCAAACCGCTGTTTCGAACACAGCCGCTTGGACTGATGACTGATTTCCGCGATCAGTACACGGTCTCAGCCGATGGCAAACGATTTATCGTCGGGACGGCCCCAAGCGGGTCACGGGAACTGATTACCGTGCTGGTTAACTGGCGGCCGACCGGCAAATAGGTCGCCGATATCAGGCGGGGGCTTCCAGAGCCTGTGATCAGATAATTTCATCGCCCGATCAGGACTTCTCCTTCCCGCGCTCGCTACGTTGGCGCGCCATGATACAAGGCCGTCTGCTCTCGAGCGCAATCACTGCGGTCCTTTTCAGCTTCGCCGGCGGTACGTCAGCGTACGCCGCAACTTGCGAGACTCTGGCGTCCGAGACGCTGCCTCGCGTCCGGATCACGAACGTCCAAGTCGTACCCGCGGGAGGATTCCGTCAGCCAGGTGGGGGCCGCCAGAACGTGCCGCCAATCTTGCCGCGCGGACCGATCACATTGGGTTCGGCGGGCTTTGGGCTTGGTTACAACGGTGGACGACCCAACGGACGTTATGAGGAGTTGCCATCGTTCTGTCAGGTCGCCGCGACGCTCACACCGACGCCAACGTCTGACATTCGCGCCGAGCTCTGGCTGCCCATTACGGGGTGGAACGGCAAGTTTATTGGGACATCACCGAACGGCATGGGCGGGGCCATCCCGTATGGATCGATGGCGAATGCCTTGCGCGAGGGCTATGCGGTTGTCGGCGAAGACACCGGTCATCGGGGAAATGAAACGAACTGGATGGACGACCAGGAGCGGCGCGTCGATTTCGGTCATCGCGCGATCCACGAAGCCACGGTCTTCGGAAAGACGCTGACCAACACGTTCTACACGCAGCAACCGAAATTCTCGTACATGCGCGAATGCGGAGGCGGATCGACCGCGGCTCTGGCGGCGGTCCAAAACTATCCCGACGATTACGACGGCGTCGTGGTCGGCGGCTTCGCGGCCTACTGGACCCGCCAGACATTCGCGCAGATGTGGCCGTGGTACGCGACGCACAAAGACGAGGCGAGCTATGTGCCGCCGGCGAAGTATCCCGCGATTCATGCTGCGGTGCTGAAGGCGTGTGACGCGCTCGACGGCGTTCGCGACGGCGTGCTCGAAAACCCCATGCGATGCATGTGGCAGCCGCGAGAGCTGTTGTGCAGGGGTGGAGATAGCCCGAACTGTCTCACGGCGCCGCAAGTCGAGGCCGTAGAGAAGGTTTATCAAGGAGCCGTGAACCCGCGCACGAAAGAGCGGATTCACTCGCCGCTGTATCGCGGCAGCGAACTCGAATGGGAAATCCTGCTCGGACCGCAGCCCCTCGGAGGCGTCGGTCCGATGCTGCCGTTCTTCCGCAGTTTCGTGTTCAAGGATCCGAATTGGGATTTCAGGAAGCGGCCACTCGATTTCGACAAGGACGTCGCCCGCGCGAATACTCCGGACATCACCGTCATCAATGCGGTCAAGCCTGACCTCTCAAAGTACGTGGCCCGCGGCGGACGTCTTATCCTAGCGAACGGCTGGAGCAACGCGATCGTGCCACCTGGCGCCACGGTCGATTACTACAACAGCGTTCGCAAGACGATCGGTGCAAAAGCCACTGATGCCGGCGTACGCCTTTACATGGTGCCGGACATGAGCGAATGCAACGGCGGCGCGGGCACAGATACCTTCGACATGTTCGCGGCGATGCAGATGTGGGTTGAGCACGGCAACGCGCCGCGGGCGATCACGGCATCGCGTGTCGAGGACAACGGTCGGGTGTCGCGCACGCGTCCTCTGTGTCCATTTCCACAAGTTGCGGTCTACAAGGGCAAAGGGAGCACCGACGAAGCCAAGAACTTCGTGTGCAGAGCGGCTCGATAGTCGAACAGTGAAGCTATCGTTGTTGTAGCTCGCCGTACACGGCCGCGAGGAATTGGTCCGCCGTCCAGTCAGGTCGACTGTAACGACCCTCGAAGTCGAGTATCGGTCGCATGCCCTTGATTTGATCGAGCTTCATGGTTTGCTGGACAAGGTCGGCGACGCGATCGCGAATCATCTGCACCTGATCGCGGGACTCGGCCAAATCCGCTTCATCGCTGATCCGCCCGTGGCCCGGAATGATGTATGTCCCACCTTCCTGCATCTGCCGTGGAACGGTGATGTGGAGCATCGCGTTCAACGCGGTCAGGATTCCCTTGAAGCTGCCGCCGCGTTGTGAATCGAACAGCGCGAAATTCGTGGTCGTGAACAGATCACCAGCCGCGAGAACGTCGGATCCTCTGAATAGCACAACGCTGTCGCCATCGGTGTGCGCTGAGGGCTGATGGATGATCTGAATGGACTCACCATTGAAAAAGAACTCGCGCTGGCTGAAGAGGTACGCATCGCTCGGCAAGGCGGGGAGTGGATAGGTGTTCGACGAAGGTCCGGACGCGCTCATACGCGTCAGCACGTTCGAATGGGCCACGATCAGGGGCGTCGGCCCGCGCCCGTTCTTCGTCGTAGCGCCTCCGGCGAGCGCACCGAGCACCTCGTTATTTCCAACGTGGTCAGGATCCGCCGACGTGTTGATGATGATGCGGATTGGTTTGTCCGTGAGCCGCCTGATTTCCGCAAGAACGGCATCCGCCGTTCCCGGGGCGCCGGTGTCGACGAGGAGTACGCCATCATCACCGATCTGCACGGCAATGTTGGCTGGGCCCGCACCGACGAGCATCCACACACTGCCCTGGACTCTGATGCTGTGAACGTCGGTGACGCCCCGATCCCCAAGCGTCGCCGCAGGTGCGGACGCGACCAGAATCTGGGGGGTGGAGGGCTGGACGCGCGCGCGGCGATCGTCTTCTCGGCGGGCGGTCCGCGAACGGGCCATGAATTCAGGGAGCGCGGTTACCGATCCACCCAATGTCGCGCCGGCAGGGAGATGATGGCGCTCCTGCTCCTCGCTTTGAAACGGGTTCTTCCACGGTAGGTAGTGCGGAATCGATTCGTCGGCGCGTGGCACTTCTTCGACCGGATAGCAGAAACCGAACACGCCATTCGCCAGGTCCCCAGGATCTCTTCCAAATTCCGCGACCGAGTTGCCGGCCGCCGGGATGAAGTCAATGGTCTTGACGTACGGTTCGGTGAGGTACCACGGATCACTCACGATGACCGTGATGGTCAAGACGTTCCCATGTCTCGCGTACAAGGTCCTGACGGTCGCCTCGTCAGTCGTGATGACGCCATTGCGTCGGATCCATCCCCACTTGAGGTGCGTCGTGTCGGTGACAAGCGTATTTCCCTCCCATCGACCAGTGGTGAAGCCGGCCCACGTGTGTGGAGCATAGGCGGGCGGATGCGGGCGACCATCCATCCAGATCGTGCGATCCGCTCGCCTGAACATGCCGCTCACCTGATACGCCACTACATCGAGATTCTTGTCGAGTTGTGCGGCGATCACCGGCGCGTTTCGACCACGCCCGTCGCCAGGCCCCCAGAACGAATAGGTCGCAGGGTGGGGCATGCACTGGTGTTCGGGCACAGTGACGAGGTCCGAATCGTACGAAAGCGCCCGCATACGTCCCGCGTCGCTGAGAGGGATGCCGGAATAGTCGACGAGTGCCGGACCGTCCTGTCGTTCAGGGGCGTCCTCTTGAAACCCGAAGCCACCCGAAAAGGTCGCCCCTCCGCCAGCCGGAACCCACCTGCCGGTGATGTCGGGCAGGTTTGCGGCTTGCTGGCCTGCTACGGTAACGAAGCAAAGAAGGACCGACGCGAGAACGAGCCCGAGGAGTCTGCGGCCAGGCCCGTTGGGAAAGTACGTCTGTTTGAACATGAGCGATGAAGGCAGGAGGCTAATGGCCCGCATATCGTAATGTCCTGATCACGGGCTGAATTAGTCCGATCAGGACTCGCCCTGTGTCGCGGTGGTAGTGTCCGCCGCCATGCTTCGACACACCTTGTTGATTGCTCTCGTTGCCGTTGGGTTCCCCTCCGGCGCGATCGCGGCGACTTGCGAAAGTCTCGCCTCCCAAACGCTCAAAAACGTGCGCATTACTAAGGCCATCGTCGTTGCAGCCGGCGCCTTTCAGATCCCGACCGCCTCGGTCGCGGCGCCAGGCCAGCGCGGGCCGTCGTTGACAGCGGGTCCCGGCCCTGCTGCGGCTGCCGGTGGGCGCGGTCGTGGTGTGGGACCTGGCGTGGGCGTCGGGTTGGGCCGGAATGGCGGTCGCCCCCCTGCACGTTATGAACAGTTGCCGGCTTTCTGTCGCGTCACTGCCGTGCTGACACCGACACCCACCTCTGATATACGCGCCGAACTCTGGCTACCGCTGTCGGGATGGAACGGCAGATTCATCGGGACCACAACGAACGCGATGGGCGGGACAGTCCCGTGGGGTTCGATGGCCGCTGCGTTGGCGGACGGTTTTGCCGTGATGGGGGAGGACGGCGGACACCGCGGCGATGAAGCCAACTGGATGGACGATCAGGATCGACGGGTCGACTTCGGTCATCGCGCGATTCATGAAGCGACCGTCTTCGGCAAGGCGTTGACCAACGCCTTCTACGGTGAAGCACCTGCTTACGCCTACATGCGGGAGTGTGGGGGCGCAACGACGGCCGCTCTCGCGGCACCGCAGACTTATCCGAGCGACTACGACGGCGTGATCGCAGGTGCCTTTCCCGCGTACTGGACACGCCAGATCTTCGGGCAGATGTGGCCGTGGTACGCCACGCACAAGGACGAGGCGAGTTATGTGCCGCCGGCCAAATATCCTGCAATTCACGACGCCGTGTTGAAAGCCTGCGACGGGCTCGATGGTGTGCGCGACGGCGTGCTCGAAGACCCGACGCGATGCACCTGGGACCCTCGAGAAATGTTGTGCCGAGGCGGCGATGGCCCATCGTGTCTGACGGCGGCGCAGGTCGAAGCGGTCAGGAAGATATACGAGGGACCGATCAATCCGCGCACGAAAGAAAAAATTCACTCGCAGCTGTTTCGTGGGAGCGAGCTTGGATGGGAAATCCTCGCCGGACCACTGGCCGCGGGCGGTGTGTTTCCGACGGTGCCGTTCTTTCGCAGCTTTGTTTTCAAAGATCCGACGTGGGACTACGCGAAACGTCCTCTCGACTTCGACACCGATGTGACCCGCGCCAATACACCGGATCTGGTTGTCGTGAATGCCACCAAGCCGGACCTCTCACCGTTTGTGGGGCGAGGTGGCCGGATCATTTTGGTCAACGGCTGGAGCAATGCGATCGTGCCTCCGGGGTACACCATCGATTACTACAACGCCGTCCGCCAGACGATTGGTCCGCGCGCGACCGACGAGGGCGTGCGGCTGTACATGGTGCCGGACATGGGCGAATGCAGCGGTGGAGCAGGTACCGATACCTTCGACATGTTTGCGGCGCTTCGTAACTGGGTCGAGAACCAACAGGCGCCGCAAGCGGTCATGGCATCTCGAGTGGACGAATCGGGACGCGTGTCGCGCACGCGTCCCTTATGCCCGTATCCGCAGGTCGCGGTCTACAAAGGTACTGGCAGCACCGACGACGCGACCAATTTCAGCTGTCAGGTCCAGCGGCGCTGATCCACGCCGGTCGACCGAGAAAATTCGGAGATCTGCCTCAAGACTTTGTCGCACGGCTCCGGTAGGTTCGCGCGCGCCGTTAACCAGCCAAGGGGCTCGTTGATAACGATGCGTCGCCCCTCGGCTGGTCGCCAGTATCTTTTTGCCGCGCTTCGCGCGGCTAGGACCGCCATGCGAGTCACAACGAGAACAAATCTGTGCAACGAGCCGCACAGCGGTCCGTCGCCTCAGGGGAGCAGCATGAGACCACTGACCTTCGCTTGTCGGTTGTGCGTGTTCGTTGCGACGATGCTCCTGCCCGCGATCGTCTTCGCGCAAGCTACGATCACCGGCGTCGTTCGAGATGCATCCGGCGCCGTCCTGCCGGGTGTGACTGTGGAAGCCGCCAGTCCGGCACTGATCGAGAAGGTACGCACCGGCGTGACCGATGGCACCGGTCAGTATCGTCTGGTCGATCTGCGACCCGGCATGTATTCGGTCTCCTTCACCCTCACCGGGTTCAACTCTGTGAGGCGAGAGGGGATCGAGCTCACTGGATCTTTCATCGCCACGATCAACGTCGACATGCGTGTCGGTGCACTCGAGGAAACGATCACCGTGACTGCCGAGGCGCCAATCGTCGACGTACAAAATGCGAAGCAACAGCAGGTGATGGATCGCGATGTGATCGCGAGCATTCCGACCGCCCGGCAGTACTTCAGCCTGGCTGTCCTCGTTCCGGGAATGTCCGTCTCCGGCGCGCCCCGTGACGTCGGCGGCAGCGCCACCATCGGTCAGCCAGACTACACGATTCATGGCGGCAGGCCCGGTGATGGCCGCATCCTGATCGACGGGCTTTCCGTGGGCGCGCCTCAGGTGAACGGCTCGAACCGCACCATGTACAACGCGAACGTCGGCAACACGCAGGAAACCGCGTTTTCGACGTCGGGTGGCCTTGGCGAGGCTGAGACGGCCGGCGTCGTCATCAATATGGTGCCGCGCGAGGGCGGCAACACGATACGCGGCACGTTCTTCAGCACGTATTCGAATGGCGCGCTACAGGGCAGTAACTTCACCGACGAGTTGCGGGCGCGCGGCCTGCGGACACCGAACGAGGTGAAGTCGGTCTGGGAGGTGAGTCCGACAATCGGCGGTCCGGTGGTTCGCGATCGCCTGTGGTATTTCGCGACCGCAAGACATCAGGGGACGCGGAACTATCTCGGCGGCCTTTTTTACAATAAGAATGCGGGCGATCTCTCGAAATGGACCTATGACCCCGACACAAGCCGTCGCGCCCTCGACGATGGCACGTGGAAGAGCGCCTCGCTGCGCCTGACGATGCAGGTGTCGCAGCGTAACAAGGTAAATGTCTTCTGGGACGAGCAAAGCCGGTGCACGGGCTGCGTGGGTGGCGGCTCGACGTTTCCTACGCTGAATTCACCCGATGCGTACGCGTTGCAGACAGCATTTCCGAACCGCGTGCGGCAGGTGAGCTGGACCTCGCCTTACACGAACCAGCTGCTGCTGGAAGCGGGGTTCGGCGGCTATCACTCACGCTGGGGACAGAAAGAACGAGAGGGTTACAACCGCCAGCTGATTCGCGTCACCGAACAGACCGGTGTGCTCGCTGCCGACGGAACCGTGTTGACGCCTGCGGGACTGTCGTACCGCGCTCCGGCTGGCTGGCAAAGCAATTGGAGCGGCACTGAGACATGGCGCGCCGCTGTCTCGTACGTTACCGGTTCGAACACGATGAAGTTCGGCTACTACGGCGCATATTTCGACCGAGACAACAATCTATTCGATCCAAACCCGATCAGTTACAGGGTGGGCAACGGCGTTCCCAACCAGATCACGCTCTCCGGTGCTCCGGTCCGAGTGATTACCGGCATCAAACCACTGGCGTTGTACGCCCAGGACTCGTGGGCGTTGCACCGGTTCACGTTACAGGGCGGCATTCGGTACGACCACCAGACGCAGCACTTCCCGGAGCAGACCGTTGGGTATTCCCGCTTCATCCCGAATGGTTTCGTAGTGCCTGCGGGCGACGGCATGAATTTCAGCGATGTCACGCCACGAATCGCGGTGACATTCGATCCGTCCGGCCGGGCACGAACGGCGATCAAGGTCACCGCGGGTAAGTATGTGCTTGCGCAGGACGGCGCCGGGATCTTCGGCAACGACTTGAACCCTGTTGCCCGCCTCGCCACATCCGTCAATCGGTCCTGGGTGGACGCGAACGGGAACTTTCTTCCGGATTGCGATCTGCTGAATTCGAATGCCCAGAGTCCCGCAACAACCGGCAGTGTGGACACGTGCGGCGCGTACTCGGACCGGAACTTTGGCCGGAACGTCTACAGCTCGGCGTACGACCCGGCTCTCATCGAAGGCTGGCGCATGCGGCCGTACCAGTGGGAGTTTGGAACCAGTGTGCAGCACCAGCTCGTACCACGAGTAAGTGTCACGGGCGGCTTCTTCCGTCGCATCTACGGCAACTTCGTCGTCGTCGACAACCGAGCTGTGACCGCAGCAGACTTCGACACGTTCACGCTCACGGTGCCGACCGATTCGCGCTTGCCAGGTTCAGGGCAGTCACTACAGGTCGTCAATGTCGCGCCGGCAAAGTTCGGCATCGTCGACAACTACGTCACGAAAGCCTCGAACTATGGGAAACAGACCGAACATTGGAATGGCTTCGATGCGAACGTCAGCGTTCGCGGTCGCGGAGGGTTGACGCTCTCGGCTGGTCTCAGCAGTGGCAAGACCACGTCGAATAACTGCGACATCGTCGACGATCTGCCCGAGATGTTGCTGGGCGTTGCGAGCAACCCGACGCTTCTCGGAACGAACAACAACAACGTGTGGATCCCCAAGCAGTTCTGTCGGCAGGAGTCTCCCTTCGTGACCCACGTGACCGGCTTCGGCGCCTATACGCTGCCGAAGGTCCGTGTGCTGGTCAGCGGCACCATCCAGAGCATTCCGGGCGCACCGCTGGCGGCGAACTACAACGCGCCGAATGTCGTCGTGGCACCTGCCCTCGGGCGTCCGCTCGCGGGGAATGCCGCGAATGTGCCGGTGAATGTGCTCGAGCCTGGCGGTCTGTACGGCGAGCGTACAAACCAGGTAGACCTCCGCTTCGCCAAGCTGCTGACTGTGAATGGACGACGCGTGCAAGTGGGGATGGATCTCTACAATGCGTTTAACGGCAATCCGATCCAGACCTACAACCAGACGCTAGGCACCAGTTGGCTCGTGCCGACCGCGATTCTCCCGGCACGGTTTGCGAAGTTCAGTGCGCAGCTTGATTTTTGAGGCAGGGAATGCGAACGCTGTCCTCGGTCGTAATCGCGATCAGCATCGCGCTGAATGCCACGTCGCTGGCGAAGGCGTCCGCTGCGCAATCCGCTGAAGAAGGGAAGCGCGAGTTCACCGTTACCGGGTGCCTCCTTCGGAATGGTTATGCGACGTACAAGCTCGATGCAGCGAAGGTGGAGGCGATAGACGGCACGCCGGTGAAAGACATTCCTGCAGGCTCGCCGCTCGCGCGCGTCACCACCTGGAATCTCGAGGGAGGCGGGAATCTCGGTTCGCGAACAGGCGAGAGGGTTCAGGTTGTCGGACTGACCACGTGGAAAGAGGCGGACGATTCAGAGGAGCCTCGGAGGATCCCCGTTCTGGAAGTGAAATCTCTGAAGACTGTGACCGCCTCGTGCAGCTGAGAAAGCGGCTGGTCCGGATTCCAGAGCCCTACGGTGTAGCGGGCTGAAGAAGGCTGGCCCAGTTCAAGAGGACTCGAATCGCGTATGCGGCCGAGCCTTCAACAGGTTCGTTAACGAGAAAACGCTGTCCGTCGCGCGTGACCGCGTACTCGTTGCGAACAACGCCGTTCTGGAAGGGCGCACCGAGCACGGTGGTCCGGAACAGCGGACTCGGACGACCAGCATCGAATGATTGTCCTTGCGCGCTGATGGTGACCGACATCACTTGCTGATCTGACGCGATGTAGAAGAGCTCACGACCATCACCGCGCCACTTCGGCTCGAATCCGCCTTCCGTGGACACCTGCCAACGACGCTGACCGTCTGGAAAGGCGCGGACGTACACCTGCGCCGAGCCCGCAACATCGGAGACGTACGCCATCCACTGTCCGTTCGGCGAGATCTGCACCTGGTCTTCGCTGCGCAGCGACGCCGCCGGGTTTCCAGCGAGCGTCACGTCTTCCACGCGTTTGTGGTCGGGCGCGAGCGGGTAGGCGAGCGGAAGCCGCGGAAACACGCCGCCGGCTGAATCGAGAAACACGAGCCGCTTGCCATCAGGCGTCAAGTCCATCGGCAGCTTCTGATGGTCCGTCTCGAGAACGAGCGCGCTCGGTTCCTGAACAGATGCGGAGGTGTCCTTTGCGTAAATATCGAAAAAGCCGCGTGCGTCGGATCCGTAGATGACCCGCGATCCATCGGGAGACCAGACGGCGTAATCCTCCATCCCGGGTGACGAGGTGAGTTGCCGGTCGCCACGTGGCTCGAAGAGCCAGATATCTGATTGCGTCGTCGACGGACCGAAGCGCGTCACCGCGATGCGGTTGGAATCGGGCGCTATGGCGGGATTCAGCCAGCGCGCCGGGCTGCCGACGACGCCGAGCCGGCGGCCCGACCGATCGAACCACGAGAGCTGCGTGGTAGCGACGCCCTGTCGATAGCCCAGCACACCCGTTCGCGATACCGAGAACGACGCACGCCGCTGGGTACGCACGAATCCCGCCGGCTCCGGCAGCGAGACCGGCTCCCCGGTCGTCCGCTGACTGCCAGGATCGAACGGGTGTGCGATCAGGCTGCCGGCACGCATATACAGGATGTACCCAGGGGCCGCGTAGATCGCCTGCGAATCGGCACGCAGCAGCAGCCGTTCGAATGGGTTGTCGAATGAGCCGACGTAGATACTGACCTGATCCTGCGGCTTCTCCGGTTCGACGACGCCAAGCAGGAAATGGACACCATCGGGTAGGAACTCGGGGCCGCCGACGCGCCGGCCAGGAGTTTTGCCGTTCGTGACCAACGCCTCTGGAGTCCCGCCCGATGCGCGGACGCGATATAGCAAGGTGGTGGCTCCGACCGTGGTGAACAAAATGTCACCACCATCGCCCCATGTGCCCCACTGCGCCGCCGAGGGCGCTGATCCCGACTGTGCCGGAAGCTTGGTCACGATCTGCAGCGGACTGCCACTTACATCGATCGTTTTCAACTCTGTCGGCGTGAAGAATGCGATCGTGCGACTGTTCGGCGACCAGAATGGGAACCCCGCCTCGTCGGTACCACTCAGCGGGTGGGCTTCAAACGAATCGAGTGCACGTACCCAGAGCAGGCGCGGACCGCCGGCAGACGAAGCAGTGAAGGCGAGGTAGCGGCCGTTAGGAGAGATCGCGAACGCACCGGCCGAGACTGTGATCACGGAGTTTGGTGGCGCCGCGGCCAGAAAACGCACCGGTGGATCAGGCGGTGCAGAAGGACGGCGCCATGTGATTGCCAGAAACACGGCGAGAGCGGCGCTGAGGCCCGCGGCAAGCAGCAGGGGAATGAAGTGGAGTGGCGCCGGCCGTGTAGACACGACGGCTGCCGTACCGGCACGCATCAACCACTCGAGCTCCGTTGCGAGATCGCGCGCGGTCTGCCATCTGTCCTGCGGATCCTTCGCGAGACATTTCATGATCACGTGGTCGACCGCAGCCGGAATCGCTTCGGTCAGCGAGGTGACCGACACAGGATTGTGTTCGAAGATGGCGGCGATCGTCCTGGCGCGCGTGGGGGCCGCGAACGGGTTGCGTCCCGAGATCATCTCGTAGAGCACGATGCCCAGCGCAAAGAGATCGGACCGGCCGTCCTGGTCCGACCCATCGAGCTGCTCCGGCGCCATATACGGAGTCGTTCCGGAAATGCCACCGCTGTCGGTTTGCGTACTGGCCTGGACATCTTTGCGGGAAGGCGGCGCGGCCGCCTTCAACGTTGCGATCCCGAAATCCAGCAGCTTCACCCCGTGTGCGGTGACGAGGATGTTCGCCGGCTTGATGTCGTGATGGACGATTCCATGGCTGTGTGCCGCGTCGAGCGCGCTGGCGAGTTGCTGTCCGTACGTCAGCGCAAGCGGCAGTGCAATGGGTTTGCGGGCAAGACGCTGTTCGAGTGTTTCTCCTTCGACGTACTCCATCACGATCACCATGCCGCCATCGTGCTCGACCACGTCGTGGACCGCGCGGATGTGCGGATGATTGAGCGTGGAGATGAGTCGTGCTTCGTGAGCGAGGCGCGCTGTCTGCGCGGAGCTCGCAGCATCGCGATTCAAGACTTTCAGGGCAACGTCGCGATTCAGGCGCGAGTCGCGTGCGCGGTATACCTGGCCCATGCCACCGGTCCCCAGCAGTCCGGTGATCTCGTACGCGGCAAACCCTGTTCCGGCGATGATCGTCGTCACGTTTTTCGCGTCACGGTTTCAGCGTTCGCGGGCCGTGTACGGTATGTGATTTGGTAGTCACCGATCTGGATGACGTCTCCGTCTCGCAGGGGACGCGGCTCGGCGATGCGTTCGCTTCCGACGAAGGTTCCGTTCTTGCTGCCGAGATCCTCCACGTGCGCGAACCCGTGGCGAACCATGACACGCGCGTGGCGACGCGACACGATCGAGGCATTGATGGGAACTGCCACATCGGGGTCGCGGCCGATGATGTTCTCTCCGTCGTGCAGCAGGAAGTCGCGACCGGCCCAGGTGAGCCGCGTTGATGTGCCGCTTGGCTGGTCTTCGATTCCTGCGGAAAAGGCGTAACCGAAACCGTGAACCGTACGAATGAATCGTGGACGCCGTGCACTATCGCCAATAAGCGCCCGAAGATCGGAGACGACCTTGGCGAGTGTGTCCTCGGACACGAACGAGTCGGGCCAGAGGAGATCGAGTAACTCGGCTTTCGTCAGCGCCTTTGGCGCTTGTTGAATTAATACCTTCAGCAGCTCGAGCGTCCTCGGAGGAAGGGCGACCTCGACCCCGTCCCGGTAGAGGACTCGCGAGTCGACGTCGAGGACGCACGCGCCGAATCGAATGTGCGTATGCGCCGCCGCCCCATCATCGTTCGGAGATGCCATGGCGCTGACCATACGGTCAGTATAGACTAGCTCACTCGACGTTCACCGGCAGAGCCGACCCATCCGTCCGCGCACCCGGCCGCCGATTTCAGAAAAACCGAGATCTTCCTCAGGACTCCAGCGGGTCGTCTTTCTATACTGCTTGGAGTGGGATGGCGGCCTCGATGCACGCCTCGAAGGGCTTATGAAGCGATTCACCAGTCCGCTGCTGTTCTCGGCGACCTTGATCGTGTTGTTGGCGATGGGCGCCGTCCTGCCCGCCGCACAGGGCCCCGCTGTCGTCACAGCGGTTGACTACAACTGGGATGTCAAGCCGATCCTCTCGGATAACTGCTTTCGCTGCCATGGGCCCGACGAGAAGAGCCGCCGTGCTGGCCTTCGATTGGACAACCCGGACAGCGCCTACGCCGCCTTGAGTGGACGCACCGAGCGTCACGCGATCGTGCCGGGGGATCCGGAGCGCAGCGAGCTGATGAAGCGAATCACCGCCGACACAGCGGCGGTGCGCATGCCTCCGGCCTCGACGAACAAGACCCTGTCGGCGCCGCAGATCGAGACGCTGAAGCAGTGGATCGCGCAGGGCGCGAAGTACAAGCCGCATTGGGCGTATATCACGCCGACCCGGGGTGCCGCGCCGGCGATCGCGAACACGCGTGCCGTGAGCGAGATCGATCGCTTCGTCATCAGCCGGCTCGCGCGCGAGGGGCTCGCGCTGTCGCCGGCGGCCGACCGGGAAACGCTGATCAACCGCGTCGCGCTGACGTTGACAGGCCTTCCGCCCACGCTCGCGCAGGTCGACGCGTTCGTAAATGACACGAGTCCGAACGCGTATGAGAAGGTCGTCGATCGATTGCTCGCCTCGCCCCAGTATGGCGAGCACATGGCTGAGTACTGGTTGAACGCGGCGCGCTATTCCGAGAGCGACGGCTTCCTCGACGACCTACACGATCGGCTGTTCTGGCCGTACCGGGACTGGGTGATCAAGGCGTTCAACACGAACCTGCCGTACGACCAGTTCGGCACGTGGCAGATCGCCGGCGATCTGCTGCCCAGCCATACGAAGGAGCAGACGCTCGCCACCGCGTTTCTGCGTCTGAACAAGCGCACGTCCGAGAATGGCGCCATCGACGAAGAGTACCGCGTCGAGTACATGGTCGACCGCGCCAACACGGTCGGCACGACGTTCCTTGGCCTCACCGTCGGCTGCGCGCGGTGTCACGATCACAAGTACGACCCGATCAGCCAGAAGGACTTCTACTCGCTCGGCGCGTTCTTCAACAGCACGGACGAACCGGGGTACTACACGCCGGGAAACACTGGCGTGACCGCGGGTCCCACGCTCAGTTGGACCGACGCAGCGACCGACGCGAAGCTGAAAGCGGCAGACGAGGCGATCCGCCGTGCGCAGATCGCGTACGACGCGGCACGCACGGCAGCGCGTCGCGACGCCATGACCAGGGCCGACGCTCTGACATCCGCGCCGCAGAATCTCGCCGCGCAGATCCAGCAGTCGTTGGAGAGGTCGCTCGTCGCGTACTACGGCTTCGAAGAGACGACGCCGATTCCCGACGACCAGCTGCCGAAGTCGCGCGAGCGCAACCGTCGACCCGCGCCCCCGCCGCTCGCGCCCGAGACGCGTGCGCGCAATCCGTTCGGAGCGCTCCCGCCCGCGGTCCAGCAGGCGGCAACGCAGGCACCGGCAAACGAACAGCAGGCCGCGGCGCAGCGCGCGCTTGGATTCCGCCTCCCGTCGGATCTCGTGCGCGATGCGCTCACCTGGTCGCCGAGCGGAACGTCCGGTGTGGGGCCCGCCGTCTTCGAGAACGCGCTGCTGAAGGAGGGTGTCAAGGGCAAGGCGTTCTACTTCGACGACACCAACCGCGGCGTCCTCGCGCCCGGTGTCGGCGACTTCGAGCGGACGCAGCCCTTCAGCATCGATCTCTGGATCAAAGCGGCGAAGGTCTATGACGACGCGATGGTGCTGAATAACCGGGAGAACGACTGGATCGGCAACGCCGGCTATCAGCTCAATCTCGAGAAGAACCACTTGCGGTTCGACCTCTTGCACTCCCGAGCCGGCAACCGGGTCGTCGTGCTGTCGAAGCAGGAGGTGCCGATCGACACGTGGACGCACGTCACCGTCACCTACGATGGCTCGAGCAAGGCTGCGGGCGTGACGCTCTACCTGAACGGCGAGCGCACAGACCTCACCGTTATCAGCGACAACCTCAATCGCTCTACGCTGCCGAACGGCGGCGGCACTCTTGGCGACGAGTACCTCGGCTTTCAGTTCGGAAAGCGCTTTCGCATGACGGCGCTCGTCGGCGGCGCGATCGACGAGGTGCGGCTGTTCAAGGCTGCACTCACGCCCGTGGAGGTCTGCTATCTGCAACAGGGCGAATCCGCCAGAGCGGCTCGCGTAGAAGCGTCTCGCGAGCAGATTGCCGATCTGCTCGTCGCGAACGACGCCCGCGTGACGACGGCAGCAGGAAAGCTGGCCGAGGCACGCGAAGCGGAGAACCAGATCATTTCACGTGTGCCGGAAGTGATGGTGATGGGCGATGCGATGACGCCGCGGCAAGCGTATGTGCTTCTGCGCGGGCAATACACGGATCACGGCGATCCGGTCTCACCCCGCGGGCTGGCGCAAGTCTTCCCGTGGAGCGATGCGCTTCCGCAGAACCGTCTCGGGCTGGCGAAGTGGATCTTCGATCCGAACAACCCGTTGACGGCTCGCGTGTTCGTGAACCGCCTGTGGCAGCTGCAGTTCGGTCGCGGTCTGGTGGAAACGTCCGAGGATTTCGGCGCGCAGGGTTTGATTCCGTCGCATCCGGATCTGCTCGACTGGCTCGCGGTCACCTTCCGAGATTCCGGTTGGGACATCAAGCGGATGCAGAAGTTGATCGTCATGTCGGCCACGTTCCGACAGAGCTCGAACGCGTCGGATGAGCTCCTGAAAAAGGATCCGCGCAACATACTCCTCGCGCGCTATCCACGCGTGCGTATGCCGGCGGAGCTCGTGCGCGATAACGCGCTGGCGGCGAGCGGGCTCCTGGTCAAGACCATTGGTGGCCCGAGTGCCTACCCCTATCAGCCCGAGGGCATCTGGGATGGTCTCGCCGGGTATGTGTATCCGGCGGTCGATCAGACTCCCGCCGACGATCAGCACCGGCGCACGATGTATTCATTCATCAAGCGCAATGCGCCACATCCGGAGCTGGCGACGTTCGACATGCCGGACCGTGGCGGCACCACGGTCCGGCGGCAGACGTCGAACACGCCACTGCAGGCCCTCGTGTTGCTCGATGACCCGCAGTTCCTCGAAGCCTACCGTGTGCTCGCGCAGCGCGTGATGCACGATGCGGCTGACCGCGATGCACGAATCACGTTGATGTTCCGCCTGGCCACGCGACGGCAGCCGCTGCCGTCTGAGATGGGCCCCATGCGCGCCTATTATGACGGTCAGGTGCAGCGGTACTCCGCTGATCGCAAGGCTGCGGCTGATCTCGTGAAAGTCGGCGTGACGGCAGTTGACCACACCGTCGATGTGGTGCAGCTCGCCGCGCTCATGAACCTGACCGCCGGCGTCATGAATTCTCCTGACGCGTACTCGATTCATTAGTTGGTGGGTGGTAATTGCTCGTTGGTAGGGAAATCACGATGGGAATCAATTCGTTGTACGAGCAGACGCGCCGATCCTTCATTCTTCGACTTGGCGCCGGGCTCGGCTGGTTGACTGCCGCGGAATTGATCGGCACGCCTGCCTGGGCGCAGGCGCCGACGTCCGCCCCTGGACCGTACAGTCTTGGTGCGCTCAAGGAGCCTCACGTCAGACCGACCGCGAAACGGATCATCTATCTCCACATGCTCGGCGCGGTCTCGCAGGTCGACACGTTCGATTACAAGCCGGTGCTCGCCAAGATGCATGGCGAGGAGCTGCCGGCATCTGTGCGCGGTACTGCGCGACTATCCACGATGGTCGCTGGCCAGACGTCGTTCCCAATCGTCGGCCCGCTGGCGAAGTTTCAGTCCGGCGGCAAGAGCGGCTTGATGATCAGCGATCTGCTTCCCTACATCCGCGAAATTGCCGATGACATCTGCATCATCCGCACGATGCACACCGAGCACGTCAACCACGATCCCGCGTCCAAGTTCCTGCACAGCGGCTTCCAGATCGCCGGCCGTCCGTCGCTCGGCGCGTGGGTGAACTACGCGCTCGGCTCGCACAATCAGGATCTGCCGGCCTTTGTGGTTATGAGCTCCGGCAATACGATGGGCGTGCCGATTGATGCCTCGACGTGGAGCGCCGGATTCCTGCCTTCGCACTACCAGGGCGTTCCGTTCCGCTCCGGCGAGAACCCGGTCGCCTATATCAACAACCCGACCGGCCAGACGATGAAGGACCGGCGCGAGCTACTCGATCTCATCGGCACACTCTCGAAGGCGCAGCAAGAGGTCTCCAACGACCCGGAGATCGGTTCGAAGATCAGTCAGTACGAGATGTCATATCGCATGCAGACGTCCGTGCCAGACGTGGCCGACATCTCGAAAGAGCCGGAGCACGTGCTCGACATGTACGGCGAGGACGTGCGCAAGCCAGGTACGTTCGCGCGTCATTGCCTGATTGCGCGACGGCTTGCCGAGCGTGACGTCCGGCACGTGATGGTCGTGGCGCTCGGGTGGGATCACCACAACAACATCGCCCGCGGCGAGCCGAACTCCTGCCGCATCGTCGATCAGGCGGCGGCGGCGTTGGTCAAGGACCTCAAGCAGCACGGTCTGCTCGAGGACACGCTCGTCGTCTTCAGCACCGAATTCGGCCGGACGTCATTCGCGCAGGGGACGCTCAAGGGCGGATACGGCCGCGACCATCACGGCGGAAGCTTCAGCGTGTGGCTGGCCGGCGGAGGCGTGAAGAGCGGAATCACGTACGGCGAGACGGATGACTTCTGCTACAACATCGCGAAGGATCCCGTTCACATCCACGACCTCAACGCGACCATCTTGTACACACTCGGGATCGATCACGAGCGACTGACGTTCCGGTCACAAGGACGCGACTTCCGGCTGACCGACGTTGGCGGGAAGGTCGTCAAAGGGATTCTCGCCTGAATCGGCGGCACAAACGGAGACGGCTTGTTGGCAGCCCCGTATCGGAACATGCCCCTGAAATCGTACGCATTGTCGCCAGACTTGATCGAGGGCCTGGCGATGCTGAGTGCCCGACAGGACATCGCGGTCAACGCGATCGTGAGGAGAGCGATCCGACGCGAACTGGAGAGAGAAGGCGTTTTGGCAGCAGCAGAGAACCTCTCCGAGCTCAGTGAGTCGGATCAGATTCCGACCACACTCGATTCCGCAGAGGCATCCTGACGCCGAAGTCAGCTCTGAAGTGAAGAACGTATCGAGAATTGTCCGACACCGGACTCGTGGCGTGGCTGACCGGCCGATTAGGCTGAAAGTGTTTTCAGGGAGAACTTCAGATGGAGCGTGTCACCGCAAGCATCTTGGTACTCGTACTCTTTGGTGGTGCCGCGAGCGCTGCTGACAAGGTGCAGACGGTCGAGGAGCTCGACACAGCGATGAAGAGGATTGGCCCGGCGCAGCAGGCGGTGAACAAGGCGATCCAGGCAGTTGCATATGCGGAGGTGAAGAAGCAACTCGACTTGATAGAGGCGGAGCTGAAGGACGCGCAGAATTTCTGGGTCGTGAAGAAGCGCGAGGACGCAACGAAGTTCACCGCCGCGACGCTGACCAAGATCGACAGCCTGAAGAAGCTGCTGGATGCTAAGCCCCCTGATCAAATGGCAGTTACCGCCGCGTACCGAGAGGTCGGTGTCGCTTGCGCGGCGTGTCACCGTGTCTATAGAACGACCGACGACGACAACAAGTTTGTTCTCAAGCCCGGGACAGTGGACTGAGCGACGCTTCTCTCTAGTTTCCCACCCGTCTGCGACGGGCCCGCGTGGTCATGAAACACGCTACAAGTGTGCGGCGACGCTGGCGCAGAGGTCGGCTTGTCATTGGTGCTTGGAGCCCGTTCTCTAGTTGGACCCGGAGTCCCGCGAGCACCCCGTATTGCGAACCCGGCACGTCCGGTGAGCGCACACCTTAGATTTCGTCTACGCGGACTCCATGCCAGCGTTCTCAGAGGAGCGTCGCCATGGAAGTCTTGTATCCGCGTTGTGCCGGTCTGGACGTCCATGCCGGCAGTGTCACGGCCTGCGCTCGGATCGCGGCGGGGCCGCACGTCACGTACGAGCATCGCACGGTGGCCACGACGAGCCGGGGGCTCCTCGACTTGGCCGAGTGGCTCACGGCGCATGGCTGTACGCACATCGCGATGGAAGCAACGGGCGTCTATTGGAAGCCCGTATGGCACGTGCTCGAAGAGCACGTCACGCTGGTCCTCGCCAATGCCATGCACATCCGCAACGTGCCGGGACGCAAGAGCGATATGATTGACGCGATGTGGATCGCCGATCTGCTCGCGCACGGTCTGATCCGCAGCAGCTTCGTACCACCCGCGCCGATTCAGGAACTCCGCGATCTGACCCGCACGCGTCGGCAACTCGTGCACGAAGTCGCGCGGCATGTGCTGCGGATTCAAAAGACGCTCGAAGACGCCAACCTGAAGCTCACGCAAGTGATGAGCGACATCGTTGGCGTCAGCGGCCGGGCTATCCTGAACGCCCTGATCGCCGGCGAAACCGATCCCGACCGCCTTGCTGATCTCACGCGAGGACGTCTGAAGGCGCCGCGCACCGACCTGCGGGATGCCCTCCATGGCCGAATCACCGACCATCATCGATTCATGATCAAATTGCACCTGGCCCAAATCGACGCGCTCGACGCCGCCGTCGCCACGATTGAAGCGCGCATCGGAGACGCGCTGGGCCCCTTTCGCGCCGCCGTCAGCCTCCTGACGACCATGCCTGGCCTCAGCGAGACGACCGCCCGTGTGGTGATCGCTGAAATCGGCACCGACATGAGTCGCTTCCCGACGGTCGGTCATCTGATCTCCTGGGCCGGCTTCTGTCCCCGTCTCGACGAAAGCGCGGGCAAGCGGCGCTCGACGCGGACCCGACAGACCACGCCCTGGCTCAAACCCACGTTGATCAACGCCGCGTGGGCCGCCACCCGCAAGAAGGACAGCTATCTGCGTGCGCAATTCCTCCGCATCAAGAGTCGGCGCGGCGCGAAGAAAGCCATCCTCGCCGTTGCCAGCTCGATGCTCACAGCCGCGTATTTCATGCTCCGCGACGGTGTCGAATACCACGATCTCGGGTCGCATCACTTCGAGCAACGCGACAAAGAACAACTTGCCAAGCGCCTCATCCAGCGCCTCCGCGACCTCGGCGTCGCCGTGGAGGTGAAGGCGGCATGACCACGCGCCCCATTCCTACGGTTTCACCTTAGACGTCGGCGAATGAGTTGGGTGGGCTGCTCGTGTGGCGATATTCGCGAGGCGACATCTGGTAGCGAGCGCGGAATATTCGACTGAAATGCGAATGATTCTTGAACCCGTGACTGAGGACGATGTCGATCACGCTTCGACCGCGTTGGGTAGGATCAAGCAACGCTTCGGCGCATCTTTCGAGGCGGCGGTTCTGAATATATCGCGCCACGGTCTCGTCGTCTTGTCCGAACAGCTGATGAAGATACCGTGGCGAAATATGAAGGTCCGCTGCAATTCGAGCTGGAGTGAGATCGGAATCGTCGAGATGCGTCTCGATGTGCTCCGTGATTCGCACGTGCCAGACGGCCGCCGTCGAGGCCGCTAATGGTGGCGCGTCAAGGGAGTACGCACTTGCAAGAAGGTCCAGTATCGCCCCAGTGATTCGCGGCAGCGGAGTCGAGTCGAGCCGGTCCCGGTATTGGGACCAGAAGCTCCGTATGAAACGAGACACGAGCCCGCTCAACTCGACGTCGCCTGGCATCCGTCGGCCCAAAACAGCCTCGGGGCACCAGACTGACCGCTTCAGCGTCTGATGCGAAACTCCGAGCACCAGTAGCCGGTGCGGCGCCCGTGTTACCACGTCAAACGGAAGAGCGCTGTCGAAGAGGGCGAAATCACCCGCTCGGAGCGCGGCCTCGATGCCCAATTGCCGAAAGCAGCAAATACCCTCAAGCTGCAACGCAATCAGAAAGTGCGCATCGCGAGAAGCAATCACGTGCTGTTTGGAATGACGGACGAGTGAGGGGCTGGAAAGAATGTCGCTGACCCTCAGCTGTCCCATATCGGCGAGGTCGATTCTGGCGCTGAAGCGCGACTTGTCAAGTGGATCGACGACGAGCGCCGTCGTGCCGGCGCTGGACACGTTGTTCCAATGCTGGATGCGCTGGTCCGCAGGTACGTCGCTGGTGCTGTAGGTAATCAGTTGCGCCACGTGCAGGGTCCGTGCGTTGCTGAAGCGATTCTAATCGGTTGCCCGTGCGGCCTCAACCGATCTGTGGATCGATATTTCTCGCAGGGAACACTCTTCGCGCGCTCGGAGCAAAGTGTGTGTGACGCCGCGGCACTACAGTACGTCCCTCGAAATAGTTCGACGTCAACACACAAGGAGGCACCGGTGCGTCGCATCCTCGTGGCAGCCATGCTGCTGCTGTTTCCGCTACTTGGTCACGCCGCCACGGTCGACGGAGCCAAGATTCATTTCACGACTTCTGGAAAGGGATCGAAGACTCTCGTGTTCGTTCACGGCTGGACCTGCAACGAGACCTCATGGTCGTCGCAGGTCCCGGTGTTTCAGAAGAATTACCGCGTCGTCACGATCGACCTGCCCGGACACGGCAAGAGTGAATTCATCAACGGGAAGACGTTGAGCATGGACGCGTTCGCTCGCGCGATCGAAGCCGTCCGCGCGGAGGTCAAGGCGGACAAGGTCGTGCTGGTCGGCCACAGCATGGGCGCCGCTGTCATCTGGCAGTACGCCGTTCGTTATCCGCAACACGTCGCGGCACTCGTTCCCGTCGACGGTCAGCTCGTGCTGGCGGGAGCGCCTGGTCGGGGTAACGCGGACCAGATGAAGGGCGAGTCTGGGCTGAAAGCCCGGGAGAACATGATCGCCGGGATGACGTCAACGGCCACACCGGAGATCAAGCAGAAGGTCAAGAAGATGATGCTGGAAGACGCCTCCGAGCGGACCGCGGTCGAAGCCGCGTTAGCCATGTGGGGACCAAAAGAGACTGGCGGGCCGTTCGATGTTCCGGCGCTCGGCATCTACGCAGGGCAGCCGCGCGGCACGTTAACGTCCAACCTTCCCAACAGCAAGGTTGTCGGCATCCAAGGCAGCGGTCACTTCGTGATGCTCGAAAAGGCGGACGAGTTCAACAAGCTTCTGAGCGATTTCCTGACCACGGTGGAGTTCTGACATGGAGATCAGACAATTCGTCAAGGTATCGCTCGGACGTCGGCGAGTCGTATGTCTGGCCACGGTAATAGCCGTCGTCACCGTTCTGGCTTTGGCCGCCGGTAAGGTATCGGCAGAGTCTTCGCCGAATAGCGAGAGAGCCGCTCCGCCATTGATCATCGAGAAGCAAGGCAGCTTCTACGTTAATGCGGAGACGATCGTTTCGAATTTTCCGAGCGGTGTCGGAAATCCAGTTCCGGGACAGATCACGGTCAACCAGATGTACGTGGAGTACCAGATCCCAAGAGCCAAGGGACCGCGCGCCTATCCCATCATCATGGTGCACGGTGCCTGGCACACCGGGAAAACATACGACGAGACACCCGATGGCCGCGAGGGATGGCGAACCGACTTCTTGCGCCAAGGATTTCCGGTGTATGTCGTCGATCACGTGGGTCGGGGCCGTTCGGACTTGAATCCTACTCCGAGCAACCAGGCCAAGGTTCAGAACAACACCTCCTTGATTCCCAACTTTGCCAAAGCCACCTATGAAAGCGCGTGGACACTATTCAGAATTGGCCCGGCTCCGTTCACGCCCAATCAGGGCACGCAGTTTCCGGTGGACTCCTGGGGCCAGTATGCCGCTCAACTCGTCACCAATACCGAGACCAGTCTCGAACCGACGTGTTCAGGCCTGGGCACGGGGTGCACGTTGACGACGAACGCGATCGCCGCGCTGCTCGACAGGATCGGCCCGGCGATCGTCATGGTGCATTCGCAATCGGGTCGGTTCGGCATCAGCGCGGCAATCGCGCGCCCCGACAAGGTGAAGGCGGTGGTCGGGATCGAGCCGACGAGCTGCGCGGTGTCCGCGAATCAAGTGCAATCGGTGTTCACGAAGGTGGCTTTCCTATCGGTCTTCGGGGATTTCGTCCCTGGATCGATCTGGACCGGGATCATGAATGGCTGCGCCAACACGGCGAACGCAATACAGACAGCCGGAGGAGTGGCAGAGCACATTGTCCTGCCCGAACGTGGGATGTACGGGAACAGTCACATGATGATGATGGATAGGAATAATCTGGAGATCGCCGATCTGCTCGTCGACTGGATCAGAGACAACGTGCGATAGACCGATTGGCGCCGTTTACCTTTGGGCCCTTTTCGTACGGGACGGCGCCGCCGCGTCTCCTTCGCGAAGGCGAGGAGATCCGTCTCCGGACCCGCGCGTTGGAAACACTGCGAGTCCTGCTTCAACATGGCGGCGAGTGGGTCGGCTACGAAACGCTGCGCGTCGAGGCCTGGCACGGAGTGTTCGTGTCATCACATACCGTTGATGTCACGATCGCGGAGATTCGAAAGGCTCTCGGCGAGTATCGAAAGTGGCTCGTGCACCGGCCGAAGTATGGATTTGCCTTGCAGGTGCCGCGAGCCGAGGCCCTTGTCAAGGAAGGCTGGCAGCTCTGGGGACTGCGAACGAAAAGCGGTTGGCTGCGCGCGATTGACACCTTCAACCGGGCGCTCGTGCAAAGTCCTGGGGACTTCAGGGCGTTCGAGGGACTCTCGGCTTCGTATCTGGCGCTCGCGATCTTCGGAATGCGGCCGCCGCTTGAAATGTATCCGCTGTTCCTCCACGCGCACGAGGAGGGCGTACGGCTTAGCGGGCTCAGGCCGGAATTGCGGTCCGATCGGGCGTACGGCCTGTTTGTGTTCGAGCGTCGGAATGATGAGGTCAACTGACGTGAACTCCGGGACTAGATCACGGCAAAGCTGATGACGCCAGCCTGCGGCAGGTCCACCTTCGATCTGTTGGTGATATGGCCGCTATTGCCATCGACCGCGAACGTCGTGAC
>Ga0081539_10002713_pt1 | contig 24006 bp, 23 predicted proteins | sample TabmetS4T2R2_FD_71023 | JGI IMG/M metagenome (GOLD analysis project Ga0081539, IMG submission 71023) | Tabebuia heterophylla rhizosphere microbial communities from the University of Puerto Rico - S4T2R2 | ecosystem: Host-associated > Plants > Roots > Rhizosphere ...
AGATGCAAAAGCACCGACGAATCCTTGCCGATCGAATACAGCATCACAGGACGCTCAAACGTCGCCGCAACCTCGCGAAAGATGTGGATCGACTCCGATTCCAAACGGTCAAGATGGGTCAGCCTAGCAAGCATGAGAACGCCCTAACGCGACATGAACGGTCGGCGAACCCGCCAACCAGCTCAAACGCGGTGAGCAATGTCATAAGCGCGATGCACGATTCAAGGTGCCAGCAACCACGGCATAGCCATGATTTGGCTATTCTTTCTCAGCATTGACCGGTTTCGAGAAAAATGCTTCCAAAACTGACCTGAGGCACGTCCGACGGCGGTAAATTCGCACATGCCGCGCGTCGACCCAGCAGCGCTCCGGATGAAACTACCGCGCCCATCGAACCCGGGAGGCGATTGAACCATCCCATGAGCAAGCTTGATTGGCGGGGTGGCCTTGTTTAGGTAGCTGCGAATAAATCGGCGTTGGGACGGGGATTAGCGAGATTGATCGGAATCGGCACATTGAACGACGTGCCGCCGCATCCCGGGGCCGCTCGGGGGCATGCGACCATCGGCGGACCAGAGAGCTATCCTGAGGACAATCACGGAACAGCACGTTGAAAAACTATTTCCAGAAAAAGCGGGTGGTCGTGTCGGGCGGTGCGGGCTTCCTCGGCTCGCATCTATGCGAACGGCTGCTGGCCGACGGAAACATGGTGATCTGCCTCGACAATTTCTTCACGGGATTGCGCGACAACGTCGCCCATCTTCTCTCCAACCCCGATTTCGAGATCATACGGCACGACATCACCGAGCCTGTCAAGCTGGAGGTCGACTATGTCTACAACCTCGCCTGCCCGGCTTCGCCCCCGCATTATCAGCACAACCCGATCTATACGACCAAGACGAGCGTGCTTGGCGCGCTGAACATGCTGGACCTCGCCCACAGGACAGGCGCACGCATTCTCCAGGCGTCAACCAGCGAGGTGTATGGCGACCCTACGGTTCACCCGCAGCCGGAATCCTATTGGGGCAACGTCAACCCGATCGGCCCCAGAAGCTGTTACGACGAAGGCAAGCGTTGTGCCGAAACGCTGTTTTTCGACTATCATCGACAGGTGGGGCTCGATATCCGCGTGGTTCGCATCTTCAACACCTACGGTCCGCGCATGCATCCCAACGACGGTCGCGTGGTCAGCAATTTCATCGTGCAGGCCCTGAGGGGGGAAGACCTGACGATCTACGGGGACGGCGCCCAGACCAGAAGCTTCTGTTACGTCGATGACCTGATCGAGGCGATGGTGCGCGTCATGACGCATGACGGCGCGATGCCAGGCCCGCTGAATATCGGCAATCCGGGCGAATTCACCATGCTGGAATTGGCCCGGACGGTCATAGAATCGGTCGGTTCCGGCAGCAAGATCGTCTTCAAGCCGCTGCCGGTCGACGACCCGAAGCAGAGACAGCCCGACATTTCGGCGGTTCAGGCCGCGGTCGGCTGGTCTCCGACGATCGGCCTTGAGACCGGGTTGAAGCGGACGATCGAGTATTTCCGCACGATCGTTTGAGATCGGCAGCGCTCGACATGCGGTTGTGCCATGGCTGATCTCAACATCAAGGTTTTCAGCAGCCCAATGAACGGCGGCACCGATAGCCTCGTGTCGATCGTTACGCCTGCCTATCGCGCAGCCGCCCTGATCGGCCATACAATCGAATCGGCGATCGCCCAGACCTATCCCAATTGGGAAATGCTCATCGTCGACGACTGTTCGCCCGACAATACGGCCGAGGCGGTCTCGCAATGGTCGGAGCGGGACGGCCGCGTCAAGCTTCTCAGGCACGAGCGGAACGGCGGCCCCGCCGCAGCCCGCAACACCGCGATTTCAGCGGCGAAAGGGCGCTGGATCGCCTTTCTCGACAGCGACGACATCTGGCTTCCCGAAAAGCTTGCGAAGACGCTCGCACATGCTGAAGCCAACGCCTCCCCACTCACCTTCACCGGCTTTCGCCGCATCACCCTCAGCGCCGATACGGTCGGCCGCTATATCGGCGTGCCTCGCACCGTCACCTATCACCAGTTGCTGCGCAACACGGTGATTGCGACGTCCACCGTTCTTATCGACCGCAGCAAGGTCGACCGCATCGTGATGAAGAAGACCTATTACGATGATTTCGCTTGCTGGTTGGAGATATTGAAGCCGGGACGCGTCGCTTTCGGGCTGGACGAGGATCTTCTCCGTTACCGGGTCGTCCAGAACTCGGTGTCGCGCAACAAGAAGAATTCCGCAGCTCAAGTGTGGAAAAGCTACAGGGAAATCGAGAAGCTCAGCACGGCGAAATCCATCTGGTACTTCACAAACTACGCGGTAAACGGCCTGTTGAAATACCGGAAATTCTAAAGCGCGGCGCGATCTTTCAGATTCGCTGGCGACGCTTGCTCATTTTTCAGAGTCGACGCGGTCGCCCTGCCCTGAACCGAGCATTGTCGCGGCAATCAGCCTGATATCGGTGGCAATCGACATCTTGTGAAGATAGGTCGCGTCCAGGGACGCCAGCCGCTCCGGGTCGGACATGTCGATGCCGGCAACCTGGGAAATGCCTGTCATTCCGGGGCGAATTCTATGGAGTCCATGCTGCCTGCGAGCCTCCACCAGATCGATCTGGCTTGGCAAGCAAGGGCGCGGGCCGACGAAGCTCATTTCGCCGACCAGGATGTTCCAGAGCTGCGGCAGTTCATCCAGTTTCAGCCTGCGCAGATGCTTCCCGATCTCTGTGACCGACGAGACCCCCACCTCGTGGCTGGGCGCATGGCGCGTGTCTTGATACATCGTGCGCAGCTTGAGGCAGGTGAAGGGCTTCTCGTGCCTGCCGACCCTGATCTGGCGAAAGATGGCCGGCCCGGACGAATCCAGCCTGACCGCAATCACACAGCCGAGAATAACAGGTGCGGCCAAAACAAGGCCGATCGCGGAAAGAATGAGATCAAAAGCGCGCTTCACCGGGGACACCTGCATTGGGCGGCCCTTATGCGAGATCAGCCAATCGGAAGCAAGACAGGCGTGGCGCAAAGACGCCCTGCGGGCGCGTACGGCCGGGAAAAACAGCTAGCAGGCTCTGCTCGGGTCAAACGCCGTTCGGCCGCCGGCTATTGCTAGCCACTCCCAGGACCTCACACCACACTTCCCCAACCGCCGGCCTCCCAGCCGCCGGCGTTCCAGCCGAAGCCCCAGCCGGCGTATTCGTAGTACCAGCCGTAGCTCCACCAGCCCCAGCCGTGTGGGCCATACTGCCAGCCTTTGCTCCAGCCCCATCCATTGTTCCACAGCCAGCCGTATTCCCATACATCGTCATAGTACCAGCCGCTGACCCAGCCGGTCAGATACCAGCCATATTCCCACCCGCCGGCGTCGAAAAACCAACCCCACCAGGCATTCTCGGCCAAGTCCACGGACCCGCCGTTGCCGAGGCCGGAAGCTCCGAAATTCCAGCCGACGCCCCAGGCGCCATATTCATAGTACCAGCCGTAGGTCCACCAGCCCCAGCCATGCAAGCCGTGCTGCCAGCCGAAGCTCCAGCCCCAGCCCATGTTGGAAACCCAGCCGTACTCCCAGCCTGGGTCGAAGTACCACCCGCCGGTCCACCCTGAGAGATACCAGCCGTACCTCCAGCCGCCATAGTCGAAGAACCAACCCCACCAACTATAGGCAAGCCAGCCCGATCCACCGCCCGACCAGCCGCCGGCATCGTCAACGGACCAGCCCGATGAACCACTCCACCAGGCGCCGCCAGACCAGCCCCCCCAACTATAGGGAGTATACCATCCTACGCCTGCACCACCGTAGTCGTAGTACCAGCCGTGCGCCCATTGGCCCGAACCGTACAGCCCCTTTTCCCAACCCGAGCCATAGTACCAGCCATAGTGCCAGCCCCAGGCGCTGTCGTTGAGCCAGCCATATTCCCAGCCATAGTCGTAGTGCCAGCCGAAATTGTACGCGCCATCCTGATACCAGCCATAGTTCCAGCCGCCGCGATCATTTGAGTAGTCGACCATCACGCGCCCCCGGAGTTTTTGCCGTGCGGTCCGTCCCAGCCTGCTCCTTTCAAGAGGGCAAGCCGAATGGCGCGGCAAGTTCGCCACCCAATCGCTCGAATGCGGTCACCAGCAACTGGCTGTTGACCACAACAGCCTCTAACCATTCTTCATTGCATATTTTTTTCAGATCCAAGCCTGTGGCGCCGGGCCCACTGATTGACGTCGACCGGATACGACCTGCGGTCGATGCCCATCGCCCCGAGCGCTCCCGGTCGAGGCCGTTCGCCCGCGCCGGAGGAGCGGTCAGGGTGCTGGTTGCGCTCGGCGATCAGCCGGCTCTCCGGCTGCCAGCAGGCTGAATATCAGCGCCGCGTGCACCGACGCCGAGAGGCTGAGAATCATCAGCGACTCGGTCAGGCAGAAGATCATGAAGGCGACGGAAACAACCGCGCCAGCCAGGGCGAACTGGCTCTCATTCTCGCCTGAATAAGGTTCGCGCTTGAGAAAGAGGTAGAGCGGCAGGAACAGCAGCAAAAAGTTCAGCAGAAAACGGACGATCCCTCCTTTTGCGAGATCGTCGGCATACTGATTGTGCGCCTGGTTGTAGGGCATCCTGATCCAGTCGCGCGGATCCGGCGTCTCTTCATAAAGCTTGCGTATGGCGGTGGTCCAACCGCCGGCGCCCACCCCCAGCAGAGGATGCTCCTGAAATAGCTGATAGGCGAGGACGAGCAGCTTCGTTCGGTCGCCGACCGAACGGTCGGAAGAGACCTCGCCGCCTCCCAGCGGTGCTGAAATGTTGGAATAGACCTGACCTATCCGCGTGGCCATGTTGCCGACATTGGCTGCCAGAAGTCCGCCGATGAACACGACGATAACGAGCGTGGCGGTCAAGAAGATACGTTTCGATCGCCGCCAGAGCACGGGCACGAGCAGTGCAAGCACGAACGGCAGCGCCAGCAAGGCGCCGCGCGAGCCCGACACAAGGGCCGCGCCAATGCCGGCCAGAAACCCGCTAAACGCCAGGCCCGCGGTCAACCTGTCGCTTCGCGAATGAACGACACCGACGGCACAGACCGAGGCAAGAGCCATCGCGATCATGCCGAAGCGTACGAGACTGGTGCCGCCGGCCGATCTGTCGATGGCATGAGGCCCGACCTGTAACAATCCGAAGATGAACGCGGCGATCGCACCCACCGCCGCTCCCTGCACCAGAAGAGGCCAGCGAAAGCGATCGATGTTGAAGACGATGACATAGGCGACCAGCAGGCTCTTCAGTGGTGTCTCAATGCCGGAGAGCCCATCGTTGTGGTAGATCAATAGAAAGAAAAAAGGTGCTAAGAATGCAAGTCTTGTATTGTAATATATGCCGGTCTTTGTTCTGAAGAATTCGGAGTTATAATTGAGAATCGACTGCCATATCGATCGAAAACTCGAAGATAATATGATCAACAAAAGATAGAATGACAATACAATAATTGCCCAGTCGGTGACGACCAGACAGCCGGCCAGCGAAATCGCAACGAAGACGTCACCGTTGGCGCGCAGCCAGTGATAGATTCCAGTCGTCAGCATCGCCCTCCGATACACGATCCGAGATTGTAAGGTCTAGCCACGCCGAGTTTGATGTCTGCGCGGCGCCGCGCGGCTTCTCGCTGCAAACGAACCAAAGATGCACAGAAACCAGGAGCGAACGAGATGATTCGGTTCATGGCCGCCTTTCGGTTCATAGCCGCTTGAAGACGATGCAACGCCAGTCGTGCAAGCGCCAGACATTGGTCGAACACCTTCGGGCTTCACCATGGCCGTCGGATCCACGTGTTGACTAAGGTCCAGAGCGGTGGCAATCGCGGCGCTTCCTCATCCGGTACCATTTTATTGCTTCGCTTCATCAGCCTCCGCCGCATACGTCGGGCCAGCTACGCGCCACTACTGGCGATCGGCATGGGCCTGATGATGGTGCGCCTGCTGGCAATGGCGAAACTGCTGGAGATCGGGGAATTCGCCACTCTGAGCTCCGCCCTGATCCTGTCCGGTCTGGTAAACACCATTGCCTGCTTTGGCCTCTTTCTTCATCTGCAGAGGATGCTGCCGATCGAGCTGGCGCGGCATCACCATCGGGCATCGATCGTCCTGATGAGCCAAACGATCATTGCGGCCTTCGGCGTCGGCGGGATCGGGATCATCGTCGGCGCTAGCGGCGTCTCGCTGGGAGGGATTTCCGCTGACATGGTGCTGCTCGGCGCGATCCATGGTTTGTCTCAGCAGCTCTTCCTGATCGCCACGACCGAGAGCAGAAGCAACAACGAGACCGTCCGGTACTCCGTTCAACATCTGCTGCGCTCGCTCTCGACCGTGCTTCTGGGCGTCGTTGCGGCGGTCGTCGTGGGATCGGCCAGCGCAGTGCTGATCGCGGAAGCTGCCGTAGCCTTCGTCTCGGTAGCTGCAATTCTCAAAAGTGCCGGCAGGCGCTTCAACGCCACGCCTTCGAAGGCTCTTCTTCTTGGAATCCGTTCGCTGCGCAGAGTGGACTGGATTTCGATGCTCGCCTTGCTGGCCTATTCGGTGGTTGTCGCCATGTCCGTTCAGCTCGACAGATGGCTTTCGTCGGTCGTTCTTCCGACCAAGGCGTTTGCCAGCTACTCCTTTGCCTGGATCGCAATGATCGCCGCGCTTTCGGCCCAAGCACTGGTCAATGCGTCGGTCTATCCGATGATTGCCAGGCGCTTTGCCCTGTCCGGCCGCAAAGCAGCCTACCGCCTCACCTTTCTCGTTTCGTTCGGAATGCTGGCCGCCTGCCTTGTTCCAGCAGTCGTCGGCGTATTTGTCGCTGACTTTTTGATTGCACGGTATTATCCAGCCTATACAGATGCCATCGCACTGGTGCCAATACTGGCGATGGCAGCGATATTCAGAATTTCGGACTTCTGGTCATCGTTCCTCATCATCGACGGGAAGGAGCGCAGAGCCCTGATCGCCACGACTCTCTCGTTGTTGGGGACCGTTGCCGTCTGGTATTTTGCCATCGGCGGGCAATTCTCCTCGGTAAACTTGGCCTATCTCGCCGCGGCAGTGTCGATCGTCACCTACGTCATACCGTTCGGCCTGTCCTGGCATGCGCGCGCTTAGATTGGTCAGGGACCTGTGGCAGAAGAGCATCGTCGTACGATATTGTCGTACGGCCCTCTACCTGTCGAAAGGGGCCCTGATCCACCCCTCGGTTGCAGTGGTGGGGCGAACCAGCGGGCTGTTGCTGGACGGAAAGGTCTCCATCAGCGCCCGCTCGCTCTTTCGGCTGGGACCGACGGCCGAAATCAGGCTTGGCCGGGGTGTCTGGCTATCGTCGGAGGTTGAAATGGAGACCGACGGATCGATCGTCATTGGCCCGGGGACAACCATCCAGCGCCGTTCGACGATCAATGGCAACGTAACGCTCGGGGCCGAATGCATCGTGGCGCCGAATGTGTTCATATCATCCGGCACGCACCCCTTCCGACTTGCCCCTGAACTTTCGATCCGCGAGCAGGAACGCCGCGTTGCGGCTGGCCAATTGCCTCAAGCTGGATTAGACAAACCCATCGTCATCGGGGACGATTGTTGGCTGGGCGCGAACGTTGTCGTTTGCCCGGGCGTTACGATCGGCAAGGGCAGCGTTGTCGGGGCGAATTCCGTTGTGACGCGGGACATTCCACCGCAAACGGTTGCAGCGGGTTCTCCTGCACGGAAAATCGGCGATCGCAATAGCCCTTGAATTCCCCTCAAGCCAGTGCCGCAAGCTGCTGCCCGCGGTCAAAGGATGGAGAGCGTCGGAACATGGTGAATGTGGGCAAGGCATTGAGCCAGTTGAGAGAACAGCCCGGCTATACGGCAATGCGGGGCTTCGCACGATTTCCCGTCGCGCGACGGGTTGTATCGGGCGTGATCGGAGCATTGCACTATCGATCCTTGCCGGCGTTCCTGGACGACTGCGAAGCCCGCCTGCCGACCACGCAATTTCCGGGCGTGAACCGCCAGGTATTTCTCGACGACCTGGAAAGCGCCGGCCTGGCATTCGGACTGACACTGCCGTCCAACACGCTCGAGGAGCTTCGCCGCTATGCCGATGAAGCGGATTGCTATGCCGACCGCAAGCCGCAGTTCGGGTTCAAGCACCAGAACCGGAAGGAAGCCGAGGTGAAGCTCGGCAAGTCCATTCTCGTTGCCCAGTATTTCAATACCATGGATCACTCGGCCGCCGTCCGGCAGCTCGCCAACGATCCGTTGCTCAACTGGGTGGCAGCCAGATATCTGGGCTCCGTGCCGAAGTTCCTCGGCGCCAACATGTGGTGGACCTTCCCCACGAATGCCTCGGAGGAGGATCGCAACAAGCACGCGCACCTTTTCCATCGTGATGTCGACGATTTCCGCTTCTTCAAGTACTTCTTCTATCTGACCGATGTGGATGAAGGGGACGGCGCGCATGTCTGCGTTGCCGCTTCCAACAAGAATCCGCCTGTGCTGAAACGCGGCGACCAATGGGCACTCCGCCGTTATACGGACGCTGAGATCGAGTCCTATTATCCCGGTAGCGCGATCAAGGAGATATCCGGCAAGCGCGGCACCGGCTTTGCCGAGGACACGTTCTGCATCCACAAGGGAAGCACGCCCAAGCGCGACGCCCGCCTGCTCCTGCAACTCCAATACGGGTTGATGGACTACGGCGCCATGCACGACAGGGTCGAACCGGCAAGCTTGAAGAAGATCGCCTAGGCGTTCGGTCTTTTCCGGGCTGTCTGCGAGGGCGGCTCGCCTGTTTGAGGGGACCACTCAACTTGGCGGCAACGAAAACAGCCTTTATAGGGCACAAATGTAGGCTATCGGCCATGGGAGCGGTGGCCACAGGATCGGTGCGATCCCGGCCGCTTTCAGTCGCGTAGTCACCAGAGTCGAAGAATCGCCTTAAGCATGCGCATTGGCTTCGCCAATATCTATTCGTGGCGACCGCACGTCGAGCACCTGTATTATCTCGCCCATCTTGTCGAGGAGGCCGGGCAAGAGATCGCCTTCCTGACCTGCGATTCCAGCGTCTCGGATTGCTATACGCGATTGCTCAAGGGCAAGAGCCGGTTAAAGGAATGCCCCGCCTGCATGCTCGGCGGCGTGCGCAGCTACCCCGTTTCGAACGTAACTTCGATTTCGCGCGGCAAGGGCCGGCTCGATATCGATACGCTCGACAAGATTGCGCTCTCCAGTTCCTGCACTCTTACCCGCACCGAGTCCGAGCTCGAATGGCACGAACCCCAGGTGGAGGCGCTGCGGCGCAGGCTCCATGACCCGGTGGCCGCGGCATACGAATCCGCAATGCGCTGGATCGCCGACGAGCGCCTGGAAGGCGTGATCTGTTTCAACGGCCGGATGGATATGACGGCTGCCGTGATATTGGCGTGCGAGCATTCGACCACTCCCTACGTCACCCATGAGCGGAGCTGGTTCGGGGACGGGCTCTACCTCAACCCGAACGCCAACTGCCTGTCACTGCGCGCCATCAGCGCGATGGTGCAGTCGTTCGACGACAAGCCTCTTACCGCCCCACAGGCTGCGCTTGCCGGCAGGCTGGCGGCCGAGCGCTTCCTGCGCAGCAATCGTCTCGAATGGCGCCTTTACAACAAGGACCCGGTCTCGGCATCATGGCCGATCTCGCATGATGACCCGCGCGTACTGGTGGTGCCGAGCAGCAAGAATGAGTTCGCGGGTCAGCCGGAATGGCGCTCGGACTGGCATGAAAATACCCAAGCCCTCGATGAACTCATGACGGCGCTTGCCATTCGGCCGGAACAGGTGGTGGTGAGATGCCATCCGAACTGGGCGGAGACGATCGGGGTCGTCGAGGGCAATCGCTCGCTGCGGCACTATAAGGAGTGGTGCGCGGCGCGCGGTATCCACTGCATCTCGAGCGAGGAAAAGCTGAGCACCTACGACCTGATCGAGCAGGCGGATATCGTTATCCTCAACGGCGGCAGCTCCGCGGTCGAAGCCGGCGTCCTCGGCAAGCAAATCTACTCGCTGGGGCCGTCCTTCTACAAGGATGCGGGTTTTCTGCACAATATCCTGGACCGGCGCGGGTTGGACGATCCCGGCATGCGCACGCCGCTCGACCCGATGACGGTGGTCCGCAAGACCATGCGCTTTCTCTATCTGAACGCGCGCCGCTTTCCGCAATTCACGGATTATGTGGAAGCCGTCGAAACGACGCACTACCGATATTTCGAGGGAGCGGACCCGCAACGTCTTATCAACCTGCTGAAAAGCGGAATGCTCGAGGCCGACGACCCTTCCTTTGCCGGCGACGACAGCGCCGAAACGCCGGTCGCCAATGCGCTCCTCGCCCGTGACTGGCAGTCGCTGATGTCGTTCACGCCGGAGCGACCAGAACTACACCGTCTGGATTTGGGACGACGCAGGGGATTGCGCTGGCTCGACCGGGCGCGCGCCAGGATGCCGAAGGGCGATATTATCTAAGTGCCATCTGCCGCTGGCGGCTGCATGGCGGGCATGCATGGGGACACGACCCGCCTTGGAAAAATCGACCCGGTGTGGCATTGAGGCGCGCTTGCCGCCGCCTTTTACAGAGTTCTGTTGGTTGCGGCGCGAAAGTGGGCGGCTTTGCCGGCTCCTAGACGAAGAACTCGGGATTGTTGCGATTGTTCAGCTCGAAATCGATTTTGGTGACCGGGGGTACGGGATCGTTCGGACAGGCCTTTGTCCGGCGCATCCTGACTGAATATCCGGATGTGAAGCGGCTGGTCGTCTTCAGCCGGGACGAACTGAAGCAGTTCGAAATGTCCCAACTCTTCCCCGAGAACAAATATCCGGCGATCCGCTATTTCATTGGCGACATACGCGACGAGCCGCGGCTGCGCCGAGCCCTCGAAGGGATCGATGTCGTCGTTCATGCCGCCGCGCTGAAGCAAGTTCCGGCGGCTGAGTACAACCCGTTCGAATGCATCAAGACGAATGTTCTTGGCGCTCAGAACCTGATCGAAGCCTGCCTGGATTCCGGCGTGAGCCGCCTTGTCGCACTGTCGACCGACAAGGCGGCCGCGCCAATCAACCTGTACGGCGCGACGAAGCTGTGCTCCGACAAGCTGTTCGTCGCCGCCAACAATGTCAGGGGGAGCCGGGACATACGCTTCAGCGTGGTCCGCTATGGCAACGTGATGGGAAGCCGCGGCTCCGTCATCCCCTACTTCCTGGAGAAGGTGAAGACGGGCGAGCTGCCGATAACGAGCCCCGAAATGACGCGCTTCAACATCTCGCTCGACGAGGGTGTCGACATGGTGCTGTGGGCGCTCGACAAGGCCAAAGGCGGCGAAATCTTCGTCCCCAAAATCCCATCCTATCGGATCACCGACGTCGCCAGCGCCATCGGCCCCGATTGCAGGCATCCCGTCGTGGGCATCAGGCCCGGCGAAAAGGTGCATGAGGAGATGATCACCGCCTCGGACAGCTTCAACACCGTTGATCTCGGCCAATATTACGCGATCCTGCCTTCCTTCGAGGCGAATCTGCGAAGCAAATACATCGAGGATGGCGCAATACCGGTGCCGGAGGGCTTCAGCTACAATTCGGGCGACAATCCGGACTTCCTGACAGTGCCGCAGCTTCGCGACCTGATCGCGCGGCATGTATCGAACAAAGTCGCCTCATGATCCCCTACGGCCGACAACTCATCTCCGAAGACGACATCGCAGCGGTCGTTGGCGTGCTGCGGTCGGATTTCCTGACGCAGGGACCGGCTATTCCGCGATTTGAAGCAGCACTCGCCGCCAAGGTCGGCGCGCATCATGCCGTTGCCGTCAACAGCGCGACATCGGCGCTGCACATCGCGTGTCTCGCGCTTGGGGTGGGTCCCGGCGACCGGGTCTGGACCAGCCCCAACAGCTTCGTGGCAAGCGCCAACTGCGCGCGTTATTGCGGCGGTATTGCCGATTTCGTCGACATCGACCCGCACACCTACAATATGTCGGTTCCCGCTCTGCGCGAGAAGCTCGCGGCGGCCGAGAAAGACTGCGCCCTGCCGAAGGTGGTGATCCCGGTGCATTTCTCCGGGCAGTCCTGCGAGATGGCGGATATCTGGGACCTCTCCCGACGTTACGGTTTCCGGATCGTGGAGGATGCCTCTCATGCCGTCGGAGCCACCTACGACGACGGCTTTGTCGGCGATTGCCGCTATAGCGACATCTGCGTCTTCAGCTTTCATCCGGTGAAGATCATCACGACCGGCGAAGGCGGCTTGGCCACGACAAACGATGCCGAGCTCGCCTTCAGGATGGCGACGCTGCGCACCCACGGGATCACGCGCGACCCCGCCCGGCTCGACGAGAAGGACCCGCCGCCCTGGTACTACGAGCAACAGGCGCTCGGGTACAATTATCGTATGATCGATATCGAAGCGGCACTCGGACTGAGCCAGCTCGCGCGCCTGGACGAATTTGTCGAGAGGCGCAACCAGCTCGCCGTCCGCTATGACCAACGGCTGGCGGAACTGCCCATCGTGCGTCCGGGGGTACTGTCCAACCGCCGCTCCAGCTTCCATCTCTACGTGGTTCGCCTGCCCAAGCGTGACCCCCGACGCCACCGCGGCGTCTTCGAAGTGATGCGCGGCAAGGGAATAGGCGTCAATCTTCACTACATGCCCATCCATCTGCAACCGGACTATCGCAGGCTCGGCTTCGAGCCGGGCATGTTCGAGGAGGCCGAGGCGTATGGTGAAACGGCGATCACCCTGCCGCTCTTCCCTGCCATGAGCGAAGACCAGCAGGATCAGGTCGTCGACGCGCTGGCCGCAGCTTTGTGAGATGACGCTCTCCAACCCTCTGGCGCTCATCCCCGCCCGCGGCGGCAGCAAGCGGGTGCCGCGCAAGAATATCCAGGATTTCTGCGGCAAGCCGATGATCGCCTGGGCGATCGGAACCGCGCAGGCCAGCGGCCTGTTCGCAAGCATCGTGGTTTCGACGGACGACGCGGAGATCGCCGAGATTGCGCGCGAGCATGGGGCGCAGGCGCCTTTCGTCCGGCCCGCAGAACTGTCCGACGACAAGACGGGAACTGTGCCGGTGATCCTGCATGCGATCCGCACCTTGCAGGAGGCCGGCCAGTCGTTCGATGCAGTGTGTTGCCTCTACCCCGCGACACCTCTGCTGCAGCCCGGCGACCTGGCCGAGGGCCTCCGCTTGTTGCAGGAAGGAAGGCACTTCGCCTTCTCGGCAACCAGCTTTGCCTCTTCCGTCCATCGCGGGCTGATTGAAAGACCCGAGGGCGGCGTGGAGATGCTGTTCCCGCAACACCGGGAAACACGCACACAGGATCTGCCGGAGGTGTTCCACGACGCCGGCCAGTTCTACTGGGGCCGCACCGAGAGCTGGTTGAGCGGCGAAGAGGTGTTCGGGCCGACTGCGGCGATCGTGCGCCTGCCGCGCTGGCGCGTTCAGGATATCGACACGCTGGAGGACCTCGAGCGCGCCAAGCTCATATTCGAGCTTCTCTCGAACCGACCGCAATGAAGCCGGGCGCCTCATGCTGGTGACCATCCGAGCCGACGCATCGACCGAAATCGGCTCCGGCCATGTCATGCGCTGCCTGACACTTGCCGAACGTCTGCGGGCGCATGGTGCGACCGTCAGCTTCGCCTGCCGCGACCATGCCGGCAACCTTGTCGAGAGAATTCGCGCAAGCGGCTTTGCAGCCGATGTCCTTTCCGATCGGCGATCGCGGGATAAAGCGCCGGATGACCAGCATGCGTCCTGGCTCGGCGCCGACTGGCAGGACGATGCCGGCGACACCGCCGCCGCCATTGCGGCGCGTCACGGCCAAGCGGATTGGCTGATCGTGGACCACTATGCGATCGACGCCCACTGGGAGCGGCAGGTCCGCAGCGCTGCTCGCCGCGTGCTCGTCATCGACGACTTGGCCGATCGTCCGCATGACTGCGACCTGCTCCTTGACCAGAACGTCGCGACACCACTTCAGAATCGGTACGACGCGCTTCTGAACGCCTCGGCTGGAAAGCTGCTCGGGTTGAAGTACCTGCTGCTCCGGGACGATTTTTCGCGGCAGAAGCTGCCTGATCATAGGCCGTCGCGGAAAGCCCTGGTGTTTTTCGGCGGCGCCGACCCCGGCGGCATCACGCTCAAGCTGCTGGAAGTCCTGCCGAAGACGAACTTGAACCTTCAACTCTGCGTTCTTGTCGGCGCGGCGAACCCGAAGCGTGACAAGATCGAGGTGCTGTGCAAGGCACAAGGGCATGAATTCCACGCGAATGCCTGGAATGTTGCGGAATTGATCGCCGGTTGCGGCCTGGCCATCGCTGCTTGTGGATTCTTTGCCTATGAGCTAATGGCCCTGCGGACTCCGGCTGTGCTGACTGCGCAATCGGACATCCAGTGGACAGTGGCAAAGGCCCTGGAGGAGCTTGGCGTTGCGGTGGCGCTGCCGTCGAGCGACCTTCTGCAAAAGCGCCTGCTCGAGGATGGGATTGCATGCGCATCGAGGCTTTCCCGACGGGCCGCGGCTTTTGATCTTGTGAGCCGCAATGGAGCCGAAAACGTCGTTTCGGAAATGAAGAGGCTCGACGATGACGAATGACGTGCAAGCTCATTATCGCGAACTTCTCCAGGCGCATGGCGATTCACATGAGGCCGCGCAATATTCGAGCAAGGAATCCCAGGAGGCACGCTTCCGGGTTCTGACCGAGATCGCCGACATTCGTGGCGCGAAGGTGCTCGATTTCGGATGCGGGACTGCACATCTCGCCACCTTCCTGAAGGACAAGGGCATCAACTGCGAGTATGTCGGCGTCGATTTCGTGACCGAGTTCTTCCCCTACGCGCTCGAGAAGCACCCGAACCACCGCTTCGGCGCCTGGCACGAGGTGAAGGGCGAAACTTTCGACTACGCCTTTGTCAGTGGCGTCTTCAACAACAAGACCGACAATAACGAGAATTTCTACAAGGATACGGTCCGGGACATTTTTGCGCGCGTGCGCAAGGGCTTTGCCTTCAACATGATGAGCACCTACGTCGATTATTTCGACGAGGGCCTCTACTACGCGAATCCGGAAGACGTTTTTGCCTATGTGAAGAGCCTCACACCCTTCGTCACCTTGCGCAACGACTATCAGGTGAAGCCGGGCTCGATACCGTTCGAGTTCGCCATCTATGCGTACCGGCGTTGACGTCTGCTCTGTTGCCTGAAGAGGATCGAATGCGGCGCTGCGCAATCATGCAGCCGACATATCTGCCCTGGTCCGGCTATTTCGGGCTGATGGCGTCGGTGGACGTCTTCGTGCTGCTCGACGACGTCCAGTTCGAGCGACGGTCGTGGCAATCGCGCAATCGCATCCTGCTTCAAGGGAAGGACCACTATCTCACCGTCCCAGTCAAGAAGGCGGCTCGTGAAACGCCGATCCATGCCATTGAAATCCACCCCGAGCAGGAGTGGCAGGCAAATCATCTGCAGGTTCTGACGCAGGCCTATGGCCGCCACCCTTACGGCCAGCCGGTACTCGACCTGATCGCCGACGTCTTTGCGCAGCAACACACGCTACTTGCCAATCTCAACCATGCTCTGATCGATGCACTCAGCAGGCATATCGGCCTTGTCACACCGATCGTGAGGGCAAGCGGGCTGGGTTGCGGCGGCCAACGAAGCGATCACTTGGCCGAGATATGCCGCGCGCTGGACTGCCCCGCCTATCTTTCCCCGGCCGGCTCCAAGGAATATATGACCGAGGATCGGTTCGAAGAGCGCCACGGCATCCAAGCTTCCTTTCAGAACTTTGTCCCGGCCCCATACGAACAGCTTGGCACGAAAGAATTCATAAGCCATCTGTCGATCGCGGATGTCATCGCCCATAACGGCCCGGAATTTGCGCGGGCCTATCTATCGTCGTCGGAGACCCGAAATTGAGCGCTCTTAAATGGCAGCCGGTGGTGATCGGGTCGCGGGCAGTTTCGCGTTCCTCACGCCCGTTCATCATTGCCGAGATGTCGGGCAACCACAATCAGTCGCTCGATCGCGCGCTCGAGATCGTCGAGGCGGCAGCAAAGACCGGGGCGGACGCCGTCAAGCTGCAGACATTCACTGCCGACACCATAACGCTGAACGTTCGGCGCGGCGAGTTCCAGGTCGACAGCGGCAATGCGCTATGGGCGGGCCGCAACCTCTACGACCTTTACAAGGACGCCTATACGCCCTGGGAGTGGCACGCCCCGATCATGGCGCGCGCCAACGAGCTTGGACTGCTGTGCTTCAGTTCACCCTTCGATGAAACGGCGGTCGATTTCCTCGATTCCCTCGGTGTCCCGGCATTCAAGGTGGCGTCGTTCGAAAACAATCACCTGCCGCTGATCCGCAAGATGGCCGCGACGGGCAAGCCGATGATCATGTCGACCGGCATGGCCTCGATCGCCGAACTCGACGAGGCCGTGACGGCCGCGCGGGAGGCCGGTTGCCGGCAGCTCGTGCTCCTCAAATGCACGAGCACCTATCCCGCTACGCCGGAAAATACCAACGTACGCACTATTCCCCATATGCGGGAACTTTTCGGATGCGAGGTCGGGCTTTCCGACCACACGATGGGCGTCGGCGTCTCGGTGGCAGCCGTCGCTCATGGCGCGACCGTAATCGAGAAACACTTTACGCTACGCCGGGCCGACGGCGGTGTAGACAGTGCCTTCTCGCTCGAGCCGGAGGAGATGCACGCGCTGGTGGTCGAGACGGAGCGGGCATGGCAAGGCCTCGGCTCAATCTTCTACGGGCCAACAGAGGCCGAACGGCCTTCGCTGGCCTATCGCCGGTCGATCTATATCGCCAAGGACATGAAGGCCGGCGAGGAATTCACGTCGCAGAACCTGCGCGTCATCCGCCCCGGCAAGGGATTGCATCCTCGGTTCTACGATCAGGTGTTGGGCAAACGCATCGCCAGGGACGCCAGCATCGGCGAGCCGATGAGCTGGGATCTATTGGGCTGACGGCCGGGCAATCGCCCTGCCGCGGAGGGACTGAACCTTTGAGCGAAACCTCCTACGACACGACATGGGATCACCTCTATGGCGGCGGAAGCTTTGCCCGCGCGCCATATGATTTCGTGATGAGTTTCATCTATCGCCGTGCACCCAAGGGGGTCGGTCGTAATCAGGTCCGCGTGCTGGAAGTTGGCTGCGGCGCAGCGAACAATCTCTGGTTCGCTGCACTGGAAGGCTTCTCCGTATCAGGGGTCGACGGCAGCGAAGCTGCCATCGCCGAAGGCCGCCGCCGGCTGGCACAAGCAAAGCTTGAGGGGAATCTGCGGGTCGCTGACTTCACCGAACTCCCTTTCGATGACCAGGCTTTCGACCTGGCGATCGACCGTGGCGCCCTCACTTGCACCGGCACGAAATCGATGCACAAGGCGATAGGAGAGATTCACCGCGTGCTGAAACCGGGGGGCTTCTTTCTCTACAACCCTATCAGCGATACGGACACAAGCTATCGGTCCGGAACGCCCGGCCCAGACGATGTGACGCAGGATATCAAGGCAGGCGATTTTCAGGGCGTAGGCCAGATACGCTTCGTCAGCCGCCGGGAAATCGACATGTTCCTCAGCCCGAAACTATGGACATTCGAAAGGATCGAGCGCGTCGAGATCGTCGACATGCTCAACCCGCTCGGGAAGGTCATCTCCAACTGGCGCGTGGAAGCCGTCCGAAAGTGACCTGACGCAGTCCTTTCTTCTGGACCCAGCGCTCAGAATTGCCCGCACGTTTCAGGTCTTGACTGTGGAAGCCGCAGCCATCAGCCCTTGCCGGCCACTGCTCTTTTGCCGAGCCTTCATTCTGGCAATCGCCAGTCCGCAAACCATGAAGAAAATGAAATTGAGCGGGAAATACATCAGAATGCGGGAAGCGATGAACGTGATGCCGAAGACGACGAGCATCATATTCAGGGCGATGGCCTTATCGTCGCCTGGGTCGCGCCAGATGTGGAGCAAACTCTTCAGATAGACAAAGGCGCAGCCGAACACGAAGGCGAGCATCGTCAGCAAGCCGCCGTTGAACAGGAAAACCCAGAACTGGCCATCCATGGGAATGAAGCGGGGCGTACCGAAATCGCCCAAAATCGCGTTGACCGGCCCTTTGAAGAGCACGCCGATCGCATCCATGAAGTTCTTCACCCGCAACGTTACCGAGTCGGTCAACGGCGGGGGCACCGCAACCACGACGCCGCCCGGAGCTGCTGGCGCAGTCGCCGGCGGCGCGAGCGGCGGAATAACTTCCGGCACCAGCGGAGCATAAAGATCAATGGTGTCGCGCACCAGATCTGCTTGCCAGACAAAGACGCCGGCCACGACGGCGACCGCCAGGGCGTATCGTTGCCAGTATCGCAGATGGAAAAGCACGCCGTAAGCCATCAGGAAAACGAGAATTGCAATTTGACTGTGGCTCCTGCTTTCCAGAAGCGATTTAGCCAGCAGAGCGAGAACCAGCAGATAGACGATAAGCAGGGGGCGCGGCGCGCTGCGGAGCACCACGAACAGAGCGCAGATCGCCAGATTTACGACGAGCGCAAAACTGTTTGGGTTCGCTATGAAGCCCACATAGGAACCATCAACCCAAAGAAGGTTCCCTGAACCTATGTAGATGGCTGAAAAAATGGTCTGTAGGGCCGCAACGACAATGAGTATCCAAAAGAAAAGCCGTGTCAGTCGATCACGTTGATTTTCCGTGAGATGGAACATCACCATGTAAACCGGAATAAAGATGACGATATTTTTGATGTTCTCCCATAGCTGCGGCACTATCCCGGTGTGGGACGAATGTATCAGCGAGGTCAACACCAGGGCGACCCCGAGCGGAACAAAGACGAACTGGTCGTTTGCCGCTGATCTCAGCGTGATTTTCCACGCCACGATCCCGAACAAAGCCAGATAGGCAAAATCCTTGATTGCCTTTACCGCGCCCGGCGCGGCCGAGATACCCTCGTTAAAGGGATAGAAATAGACATATGCGTAGTAGTTTAGAGAGAAAACCAGGAAAATAGCAATAATAACTTCGAGCTGGCGCTTTGACGATGAACTTGGCACAGCCGACGTATCACTAATGCTCACAGTCACGATAGCTTCCCCTAGGCTGCGACCGTCTTTCACAAATGGTAGGAAAAATCAAGTCTTGACTGTGGACCGATAATCCGGCGCGCTCCCACTGGATCGGCTGTGGACGCCCAAAATGCCTTCACGGAACTACAATTCATCCTGTTGAGCCACATTTGTCGAGCACGCAGTCCGCGTGGCGCAACATGATGCGGATGTCATCGAAATTGTGTCCGTCGCGGCTCGTCCGGGAAGCGCCGGCTTCACTGGCGATAGAAATTTCCAGCCAGATCCTCTAGTAAGCCGGCGCTGGCATTGATTACGCGCTGAAAGGCGCCTGACGGGGAAGAGAGTGACGGATTCGGTCGAGGCTGTTGTCATCGGCGCGGGGGTCGTAGGGCTGGCCATTGCGCGCCAGCTTGCCAAGGCCGGCCGCGAAGTCGTCGTCATCGAGGCTGCCAACGCCGTCGGAACCGGAATAAGCTCACGCAACTCGGAGGTCATTCACGCGGGAATCTACTATCCTGCGGGTTCGCTCAAGGCCGGCCTTTGTGTCCAGGGCCGGGAGGAGCTCTATCGTTACTGTAACGATCACGGCGTCGCCCATCGCCGGTGTGGAAAGCTCATTGTCGCGACAAACGCCGCACAAGTTTCGATCCTGACGGACCTGGCCGCCAAAGGGGCCACAAACGGCGTTGACGATCTCGAGCTTCTCGACCAGACGGAGGCAGCGCAGATTGAGCCTGAGGTCCGCTGCGTGGCCGCGCTCCATTCGCCGTCATCCGGGATCATCGACACCCATGCCTTCATGCTCGCGCTGCGGGGCGACGCAGAAGATCGTGGCGCGGTGATTGCTCTGAACACGCCACTGATGGGTGGCGAGTCGACCCCTGACGCTATCGTTCTCAGGTGTGGCGGCAACGAGCCCACGACTTTGGCGGCCCGGTTCGTCGTCAATGCCGCCGGGCTGTCGGCGCCAGCCGTTGCGGGTTCGATCGCTGGAGTGGCTCCAGCCTCTGTCCCGTCCACGCGCTTTGCGAAGGGCAACTATTTCAAGCTGGAACGACGTGCGCCGTTTTCGCGGCTCGTTTATCCGGTTCCCGAGCCAGGCGGTCTCGGCGTCCACGCCACTTTGGACATTGGAGGCCAGTTGCGTTTCGGCCCCGATGTCGAGTGGATCGAAGAGATCGACTACAACGTCAATCCCGAGCGGTCGCGGCACTTCTACAACCGAATCCGCGACTATTGGCCAGAGCTTTGCGACGGCTCGCTGAGCCCCGATTATTCGGGAATTCGGCCGAAGGTCACGTTCGAGGGCGCTGTCCAGAACGATTTTGTCATAAGCAGCCCTGCCGATCACGGTGTTCCGGGGCTGGTTAGTCTTTATGGAATCGAATCGCCCGGCCTCACTGCGTCACTTGCCATTGCCGAATTGGTGGGCGATTTCAACACGGGCCGAGGAAGCTCATCCGGAAGATTCGGAGGGTGATTGGTGCGCGGCGGCGGCAATCGAACTGGCGAGCTGTAAGGCCGCGTTGACCCTCGAGACGCGGATGCGGCGCGATCATCCGTTGCGTGCGATCCGGACGATCGTGAACGAAGTGCTGGACGCGCTGGAACGTGAGTTTGCGATGCGATATTCGCCGATCGGGGCCATCTATCCCGCCCGCAAAGCTGCTGCGGTCGATGCTTTTGCTCGATCCGCTCGCAGCGGCTTTTGATGGAGCGGCTGGAATGCGACCTTTTGTTCCGCTGGTTGTTCGGCATGGGCGTCGACGACGCGGCCTGGGATCACTCGGTGTTCTCCAAGAACCGCGACCGGCGGCTTGCGGCGACCTCGCGGCGCAAGCGCCTGAAGCGCGGGGAGCACGGGGGACGTCTTTGACAAGACACGGCGAGGCTGGACCGCATGCCCGGCGCTATGACCATCCGCCGCCGGACTGTCGAGCATCCACTCGGGCACCCTCAAAGCACGGGTAGGATCTGCGGGCTCCCGCCGTTCGCCGCGCGGTACCTGCTCAACGTCGGTGACTTCGAATTCCGCAAGGTTCAATTTGGGCGACTGGATCGCAGCAGATGCGGCGTGTCAACGCACTCACCACGTCACAGTCCCTCGCTTCAGTCGCCGGAACCGCGTCCCATAAATTTCCCAAACATCGGTGAGCGAGGTCACGGTCGGGGGTATGAGCTCGAAGCCAAACTGCCGCGCTTTTAGCGCCCAGGTATCCGCCCACATATATCTCTCGCCGAACGAGCAACGCTCGACGCAATGTGTCAGAGCGGGTTCCACACGCTCGAATATTCTTCGGACTGTCTCGGGCGCGGCCCGCCTGCATCTCTCAAGAGCTTCCACAGGAATCGTCCCGGGCGAAATTTTCTCGCAACATTGCAGCGCGGGATACACGAAGGCCAGTGCGCCCGTACGTTGTCCTAACTCGAGAAACTCGCCCCACACCAGTGATCCCGAGGCCTCATCACGCCGGATGACGGTGATCAATTCAACCATGCGGAGAAGCGTCAGACTCCGCAAATCGCAGCTGGCATGGCTCGCGAGTTGCAAAAGCTGCAGCGGCTGATCAAGCACTGCGCCCTTTGGACTGCACGCCCACCGTGCGCGGCTGAACTCGTGTCTGACTTCCTCAAACCGCGCGACACGACCGCCACCAGCTGTGCGGCTACTCAAGGATGTCTGCAGATCGACCGACCAGGGATCGTCCGCGTGTACCAGGCACAATGTCCGCGGTTCTGGCGCGACGTCTCTCAATCGCCAGTTGACTTGCGGTGGCCAGCGGCTGGGTTTTCCCCGCTCAAACCCTATTGCTGAAAGGGCTTTTCCCGCAGCCGCCTCATCCCTGGAACTGATGAGCAAGTCGATGTCGGAAAGCGGCCGTGCGCCAGGTTCGGGGAAATAGGCGTAGGCGGTATGCATGCCCTTGAGGACAGTGACCTCAACGCCCACAGCTTCGAGGGCGCTTACAACGTCGCCGGCAATGCGGGTCATGCGGGCCATGCGCAATCGATTGTGCGCGAGGTGCAACGCGAGCAAAGGCGCCACCCTCGGTGCGGCGGAAATGAGCCCTTTCTCGGCCCAGAAGCCCAGGAGAGGTCCGGTTCCTGAAGTGTAGCACGCAATACTCAGGGAATCGGGATCCTCGTCAAACGGGGTTCCGGCAGGACCGGACCCAAGGACGGTCGCGATCGTTGCGCCGATCGCTCTAAGCGCTACGTGCCAACGATCGACAGCCACATCTGGCCAAGGCCAGTGCGGGAGTCCTTTCTCTCGAGCCGATTGGAAACGCCGCCGAACTTCGTCCGGATCGAGGTCGAAGGTGTCGAGAGCGAGTTCCATCGTCTAGCTCCGAATCCTTGATGCCTGAGGAGGGGTGGCGGGTGGCTGCAAAGCATCGGCTTCGGCGCTCCATCACCCGGCTTGGCTAAGTATAGTAGCGACGGTCCGGGTAATGCCGGAATGTGACCGCATATGCACAGGCTCTCGGTGCGATGCGCGACCATAAATATCGCCGTAAGTGGCCTCGGCGAGGCGAGCGCTTTGAGGATGAACCGCTCGCTCGCGGTGTCGATCGTGTTCGTCGCCTCATCGAGAACAAGGAAATTCGGTTGCCGGAGGATGGCTCCCGCCAAAGCCAACAGCCGGCGGCCGGATGACATTTTCCTCGATGTCACCCCGCTACACTGCCCCAATCGCGGCGCCATCATAATGACCTTCCGTCAGGTGCCCTGCAAGCGCGGTGTGCTCGTCCAGCGTACCACCGGCCCCACTTTGATTTCCTTGCCGCCGGCAGCGAGACCTTTCAGCCGCGCAACAACGTCCGGTCGTGCGACGCGCGGCAAGCCCCCGACGATCACCAGGGCGACGTCTCCGGTGTCCGCCTCCAGGAAGTGCTTTGAAAGGACGATCAGGTCCGCCGTTGCGCCCGGCTCGAGAGTCGGCGGGACAATCCCGAAGCGACGTGCGGCGACCGGGCCCACCGCATCCTCCAGACGTTCATCGCTGAGGAGGCCAAGCATCCGAGCGCGCTTCAATTCCTCCAGCAGGTCGCCGGCGCCCGTCAGGAGTGAATCGCTTCCCAGGAGCACGTCCATCCCCTCGCACAGAAGCGTGGGGCGGGCTGTCCGGCCGAAAAGGAAAAGGTTGGACGTCGGGCACCAAACCAAGGCGGCGCCCGACGCACGGAAGCGCTCGATACCCACCTCATCGATGCCGACCCCGTGCACCGCGATCAGCTCGGTGGTGAGGAAGCCTTTGGCATCGAGTGTCCGGATCTCCCCGGCCGCGCCGGGATCAATTCCTTCGGCAACATGGAGGCAGAAGGGGCCGCTGCCCTCTGTCGCGTCGAGCCAAGGAGTCATGCCGAGCGAGTCGGCGTTCCGGACACGCAGCACGCGCAGCGGGAAATCCTGCTCGAAATCCGGTTCCCACGCGTCATGGTGGACCACCGTGGTCACGCCGGCGAACAAGTTCTTCCATGCACCGACGAGCAGGGAGTCACGTCGCGCCATTTGCCGCTGTTGGGCGATATGCCGGGCGTAGCGCGTCTGGATGTCCTGAGCCCAATGATATGCGTTGCAATAGGGTGGCTTGCCGAGGCGGCCGTAGTGGTTTCGGTGGAGGTGGTCGTGGGCATTGATCAATCCCGGTCGAACGTCTGCGTCCGGAAACTCCAGCACGGTGTCGAAACGCCCCTCAGGTTCGACGATGATACCGTCTTCGACGGCGACGGCGCGATTGCGAGCGGCCAAAAGGAAGCGCATCTCAGCCACTTCGTCGAAATGCGAGGGCAAGAACGACCGGAAGGTCAAGATGCTCGTCGTAAAGCGTTCCGCGCCCGGCCTCGTCGTAGAAGGAACGAACC
>Ga0081539_10002714_pt1 | contig 24004 bp, 25 predicted proteins | sample TabmetS4T2R2_FD_71023 | JGI IMG/M metagenome (GOLD analysis project Ga0081539, IMG submission 71023) | Tabebuia heterophylla rhizosphere microbial communities from the University of Puerto Rico - S4T2R2 | ecosystem: Host-associated > Plants > Roots > Rhizosphere ...
GCGGATCAGGTAGTCGATCTCGCCGCTCATGCGATAGCAGTCCATGACCTCGGGGAACGAGGCCACCGCCTTGGCGAAGCGGCCGAGCCACTGGGCATTGTGCTGGTTGGTGCGCACGGCCACGAACACGGTGACGCCGGCATTCACCGCCTTGCGCTCGAGCAGCGCCACGCGGGCCCTGATGATGCCGGCCTCCTGCAGGCGGTTGATGCGCCGCCAGCACGGCGTGGTCGACAGGCCGACCCGCCGAGCGATCTCGGCCAGTGCCATGTCGGCGTCGTCCTGCAGGCAATCGAGTATCTTCTTGTCGAAGGAATCCAGTGTCATTTTTGCGGCCATGGCCGGTTCCTTGGAATGGATTTCTCAAGTTAGCCGCGAACGGCGTTGAGTTAGCAAGCCATTTCCGGTTTTGCCGCCTAGAATCGTTCACATGTTTCGCCGTTTCACCGATCATCCCGCCACGGTCAACGAGACCTACTTCCAGCACATGGGTTCTGCTTTCGGCTTCGGCGGCCGCATGCTGGGCGGCGCGCTTGCCTGTTTCGTGCACGGTCTCTTTCCATGGCTCTGCCTCACCCGGGGAAGCGACACCATTCGCGCCCTGCATCATCGCATGGTGACCCATCGCGTCGCGCGTCCGGAGCCCGCCGGGCGCACCTCGGCCGTCGCGGCGGGCGACTAAATCCGCTCCTGTTACCGTAAGTCATCTCGCCGCGGCATTTCCGGCGTGACTATCCACCGCCGGATGACCATCGGATCGGCTCGGCACCGTCGCGCTGGGGTGCTACGCTCGAAGCCTCGCGGACCAGGGCCTGCCGACAGGCGCGCCGTAATGTCTGCAACTTGGTCTCAGCGCCTCGCGTTCTTCTAGCAATCGCCAGAACGAAGGAGGGACCATGCATACGCCGCTCAGGATTACCTTTCAGAACACTCCTTCCAGCGACGCCATCCGGCAACTGATCGAAGAGCAGGCCGACCACCTGGAACAGTTCTTCGGTCGCATGACGGCCTGCCACGTCGTCTTCAAGGTGCCCGACGGCAATCATCGCAGCGGCGGTCTCTACGAGGTCACGGTTCACATCAAGATGCCGGGCGGCACCACGGTCGACATCGATCGCACGCCCGGCCTCGATGAACGTTTCTCCGATCCGCAGTTCGCCGTCAGCGATGCCTTCCGCCGCGCACGCCGTCGCCTGCAGGATCGCGCCAAGGTCATGCGGCAGGAGGTCAAGTCGCTGCACAAGCGTGTCGACCGCACGCTCGACCGGCCGGACTGAGGGCCTTCAAGCCAGCGCGGCCGTCGGCAACACCTTCTCCAGCGCACGCCACAGGTCGGGCGGGTTGGCGCCCGTCAGGTCCTTCGGGATCTGATGGGTGACCATCTTCTTCACCTGCGGCGTCAAAAGAGTGTCCAGTTCGCCCAGGCTGCGCGGCGGCGCCACCACGACCAGGCGATCGTATTGCCCGCAGAGTCCGTCCAGGGTGCGCGCCAGCTCAGCCGTGAAGTTGTGCTTCTCGAGCTTGTGCGGATCGTGCTGCGGCTCGAAGGCGTGACGATGCGTACTGGCATCCGCCGAGCCGAAACCGCGCCCCGGCTTGTCGCTGACGATCTCCTGATTCTGCAGCCGGCTTTGCGGCGCGACCATATCGGCTTGGGCGGCAGGAACAAGCGTATGCGTGTCGTGCCGCGGCTCGAAGAAGCGGGCGCGGGCGCCGTCGGCGACGACGATCAGGGTGCGTTTGTGGCGGGAGTCCATCGGCGGCGCCTGGGGCAGCTTGGCCTTGCGCCTGGGCTTCATCACCTGCTTGGTCATCGACGCCTCCTGTACTCAGACAGGGGAAACGCCCGAAACCTCGGCCTCGTTGCGCCGCCACGACGTCGCCATCTTCGGGTTCACAAACGACTTTCGCGCCGCCACATCCACCAGAAGGCCGCACCGACCGGGATCAGCAGCAACGCGCCGACGAGCAGCAGCACGGCTGATTCCTGGACCCAAGCCACCGCCGGCACCGACAGCGCGAGAAAGACGCCGACAGCGCTGATCCGCCACACCGCGGCATGCACGCCGGCGACGAAGGTGCCGAGCGCCAGCAGGATCAGCAGCGTGAGGCTGGTGGCGTTGAGGTTGACCACGCCGCCGACCTCGGGAAGGAACATCAGCCACATCGTGCCGAGGAAGGCGGCCCAGTGCAGGAGCTGGGTCACCACCAGCCGCATGCGCTGCTGGCCCGTCTCGAGCTGGCGCCAGCCCGAGGCGATCACGATCAGCGCATAAATCGGCGCCAGCGCCATCCAATAGAAGTAGGTCGCGGGCCCGCGGAAGCTTGTCAGCACGATGCCGCCCACGGCCAGCACCAGCATGGCCGCATAGGGCAGGTCCCGCAGCAGCCAGCGCCCGATGCCTCCAAGTTTGGAATCCGTGGCGTCGCTCATGCTTGCCCCTTCAGAAACACCTCACCCTGAGGAGCGCACGCAGTGCGCTTCGCACGGCTCCTCCGGGTGAGGTCGAGCGGGGAACCGGCGCTTTCGTTACCGCGCATCCCTGGCGAGCTTCTTCTCGACCACGCGCGACCACAAGGTGGCACCGAGGGTGATGATCTCGTCGTTGAAGTCGTAGCCGGGATTGTGGACCTCGCAGCCGCCTTCGCCGCCGCCGTTGCCGATGTTGATGAACGCGCCCGGCACCTTCTCCAGCATGTAGGAGAAGTCCTCCGAGGCCATGACGAACGGGCCCTCGCGGTTCATGTTCTCCTCGCCCACGATCTCGGCTGCGACGTCGGCGATGAATCTTACCGACTCGCGGTCGTTGACCAGCGGCGGGAAGACCACACGCACGTCGGCCTCGGCCTTGCCGCCCAGGGTCTGGGCGATCCCCTTGGAAATGGTCTCGATGCGCTCCTTGACCAGCGCCATGGTCTCCTTGCGGAAGGCTCGGATGGTGCCGCGCAAAACGGCTTCCTGCGGGATGACGTTGTAGGCGTCGCCGGCATGCATCTGGGTGACCGAGATCACCGCCGAATCGAGGGCCGCAACATTGCGCGACACCACGCTCTGCAGGGCCGAGATGATCTGGGTCGCGATGATCACCGGGTCGATGCCGCTCTCCGGCCGCGCGCCGTGCGCGCCCTTGCCGGTGATCTTGATGTCGAACAGCCCGCCGCCCGCCATCTGCGGACCGGACCGGATGGCGAACTTGCCGACATCGAGCTTGGGCCTGTTGTGCATGCCGAAGATCTGCTCGCAGGGGAACTTCTCGAACAGGCCGTCCTTGACCATGGCCTCGGCGCCGCCACGACCCTCTTCGGCCGGCTGGAAGATGAAGTGCACCGTGCCGTCGAAGTTGCGGGTGGCCGAAAGATACCTGGCGGCGCCCAGCAGCATCGTCGTATGGCCGTCGTGGCCGCAGGCGTGCATGCGGCCCTGGTGTTGGCTCCTGTGATCGAAGGTGTTGTGCTCGTCCATCGGCAGCGCATCCATGTCGGCGCGCAGCCCGATGGCGCGCGGGTTGTTACCGACGCGGATCGTGCCCACGACGCCGGTCTTGCCGATGCCGGTCGTGACCTCGCATCCCCATTCCTTGAGCTTGGTCGCCACGATCTTGGACGTTCGCTCCTCCTCGAAGCCGAGCTCGGGATGGGCATGGATGTCGCGCCTGATGGCGGTCAGCTCGGCGGAGGCGGCGGCAATCTTGGGTTCGATCTTCATGTGGCTATCGGGACTCCAGAAGGAAGGACGTCATTACACGACGAAATTCAGCGCCATGCACGTTCGGAAAAAAATGACCGCCGTCGGGCAGGACATAGGCACGGGCTCCGGGGATCAGGCGCACCAGCTCCTCGGTGAAATAGAGCGGGGTCACGGTATCGTCGCGGGCGCAGATGGCAAGCGTCGGCGCGCGCACCCTCTGCAGCTGGTCACGCCGGTCGTGGGCCACGATGGCGGCGATGCGCGACAGAACGATCTCCGGAATGGGAATGGTCTCGGTCGCCTTGGCCTCGGCGGCGGCGAGCTCGGCATCATGGTCACGCACCCACGACGGCATGTTGAGCGCCAGCGCGCTGCCCTTGAGGTAGGCCTCGGGGCCGAGCTGCTTCAGCGTCAACGCGCGGACTTCGAACAGGCGGCGGAAGAAGGCATCGGTCTTGGCCCAGGTGGCGCTCAGCACGAGCCGGTCGATGCGCTCGGGATGGTCGATGGCCAGCACCTGGCCCATGGCGCCGCCGGTCGAGTGTCCGCACCAATGGACCTTGTCGTAGCCCAGGGCGTCGATGAGCTGCAGGGCGTCGTCGGCCATCTGCGCCACCGAGTAGGTGATCCGGGACAGCGTGCTGCGCGCCGTGCCGCGATGATCGTGCACAACCACGGTGAAATGTTTGGCCAGTCCCTCGACGTTCGGGCCCCAGAAACGGCCGTCGCCGCCCAGTCCCGGGACCAGGAACAGGGGCGGTCCGGCCCCTCGACTTTCGTAGTAGAGCTCGGCCCCGTCCCGGAGCTTGACGTGTGGCATCGAATCCCTTTCCGTCGCTTTGTGACATGGGGAGGAAAGCGCACGATGAAGCGCCTGTCGATTCTGGCGATCCTGCTGCTTGCCGCCTGCACCAGGGAGCAACAGCCGGTGACGACCTTCATTCCGCGGCCGGCGCCGGACGATCCGACGCCCGCCGGCATCGCCTATCTGTGCGACGGCCGCAAGGAAGTGAGCGTGGTCTACGCCAAAAACCGCGCTTCGGTGACCCTGGAGGGCCGGACCTGGCGCATGGAGTACCAGCCGACCGACGGCGGCTTCCGCTACGTCGATACGGCGAACGAATGGGTCGGGCGCGACGATCTGGCGTCGTTGCGGGAAAGCGGCACGGCAAGGCCGATCGCCTTCAACTGCCGGCCGCTGCGGCGGACGACGTAATCTTTTCGGACCGCGGGCCTCCAGGCCCGCTCATGATCTTCGTCTTCGGGACCGCGCGCATCTTGCGCGCTCATGAACATGAGCGGGCCTGGAGGCCCGCGGTCCGGCAAGACATTACGCCTTCAACCACAGCTTGATCGCGAAGCCCACGAGCGCGGTGACGCCGACGCCCGCGGCCCACAGGCCGACGAACCACAGCCACTGCCGCGGCCCCGGCATCAGTTTATCTGGCATCAGTGATAGCCCTCATGGCCGGTCTTGCCGCGGAACACCCAATACGAATAGCCGGTGTAGGCGAGAATGATCGGCACCATCACCAGCGCGCCGGGCAACATGAACTTCAGGCTCGCCGCGGGAGCCGCGGCATCCCAGATCGAAATCTTGGGCGGCACGACATAGGGGAACAGGCTGATGCCGAGCCCGGCGAGACTCAGGGTGAAGATCAGCAGGGTCATCAGGAACGGCGTGTAGTGATGCCGGCGCATCAGGCTTGCGAAGAAAACCACCGCGGCGATGGTCACCAGCAAGGGCACCTGCGCGGTGAACAGCACCTGCGGCCAGGCGAACCAGCGCTGCCAGTAGACGTCGCTCAGGAACGGCGTGTATGCGCTCACGGCAGCTATGGCCACGATGGTGGCGATGCCGAGGCCGAACGCCAGGCGATAGCAACGCACCTGCAAGGTGCCCTCGCTCTTCATGATCAGCCAGGTGGCGCCCAGCAGCGCATAGCCCACGATCAGGCATAGGCCGACCAGCGCGCTGAAGGGCGACAGCCAGTCGAACCAGCCGCCGGCATAGGCACGGTTCTCGACGGCGATGCCCTGCAGCAGTGCGCCCAAGGTCACGCCCTGTGCGAAGGCGGCGCCGAACGAGCCGACGCTGAAAGCGATGTCCCACCAGGTGCGATGGCCGGGATCGCGCCAACGGAACTCGAAAGCGACACCGCGGAAGATCAGCGCCAGCAGCATGGCGACGATCGGCGCATAGAGGGCCGACAGGATGGTGCCGTAAGCCAGGGGGAAGGCCGCCAGAAGACCGCCGCCGCCCAGCACCAGCCAGGTCTCGTTGCCATCCCAGACCGGGGCGATGCTGTTCATCGCCGTGTCACGTTCGCGGCCAGTCGGAATCCAGGAGAACAGGATGCCGATGCCGAGATCGAACCCGTCCATCACGACGTAGGCAAAGATCGCGAAGGCGATGATGAAGGCCCAGACGGTGGGCAGGTCGAAGGCGAGCATCAGTTCCCTCCGTCAGAGACCTGAGGGGCGGGCGTGATGCCGGCGGCGCGCACTGGCTGGCTGCGATGCGGCCCCTCCTCGCCGCGCTGCGGCGATTGGCTCATCAGGCGCAGGATGTAGAGGACGCCAGCGCCGAACACGATGAAATAGACGACGATGAAAGCCAGCAGGGAGACCGCGACGGCCGGCGCCTGCAAGGGCGAGATCGAATCGGCGGTGCGCAGCAGGCCGTGCACCGTGAAGGGCTGGCGGCCGACCTCGGTCGTCACCCAGCCCGCAATCACGGCGACAAACCCCGCCGGGCCCATGGCGACGGCAAAGCGATGCAGCAGCGGCCAGTCGTAGAGACGATGCCGCACCCTTGCCCACAGGCTCACCAGCGCCAGCAGCAACATCAGCGTGCCCAGGCCCACCATGATGCGAAAGGCCCAGAACACGATCGCCACCGGTGGCCAGTCCTTGCGGTCCACCGTGTCGAGCCCCTTGAGGGGCGCATCGAGCGAGTGCTTGAGGATCAGCGACGAAAGCTTGGGAACCTCCACGGCGTAGAGGTTCTTGCCCTCAGCCTGGTCGGGCCAGGCGAACAGCACCAGGGGCGCGCCGTTGTCGTGGCTCTGGAAATGGCCCTCCATGGCCATGACCTTGACCGGCTGGTGCTCCAGCGTGTTCAGCCCATGCTGGTCGCCGGCCACGATCTGCAATGGCGCCACCACCGTGATCATGCCCATGGCCATCGAGAACATGGTGCGCGCGCCCTCGTTGCCGCGCTCACGCAGCAGATGCCAGGCGCCGACCGCGCCGACCACCAGCGCCGTCGTCAGGTAGGCGGCGAAGACGGTGTGGACCAGGCGATAGGGAAATGACGGATTGAAGACGATGGCGAGCCAGTCGGCCGGCAGGAACTGGCCGTTGGCACCCACGGCGTATCCCACAGGCGTCTGCATCCAGCTGTTGGCCGCCAGGATCCAGAAGGCCGAGATGAAGGTGCCGACCGCGACGGCGAACGTGGCCACGAAATGCAGGGTCCTGCCGACCCGGTTCATGCCGAACAGCATGACGCCGAGGAACCCCGCCTCGAGGAAGAACGCTGTCAGCACCTCGTAGGCCATCAATGGCCCGACGATGGGCCCTGCCCTGTCCGAGAACACTGACCAGTTGGTGCCGAACTGGTAGGACATGACGATGCCCGACACCACGCCCATGCCGAAGGTGAGCGCGAAGATTTTCAGCCAGTACTTGAACAGGTCGAGATAGACCGAGCGGCCGGTCCACAGCCACAGCGCCTCGAGCACGGCGAGATAGCTCGCCAGCCCGATCGTGAACGACGGGAAGATGAAATGAAACGATACGGTGAAAGCGAACTGCAGCCGGGCCAGCAGCGTTGCATCGAAGGCTTCGAGCATGGCGATCACCTCGCGCCGGATACTCTACCCTAGCCGAAGGCGTCGAACACCTCGGCGATGGTGTCGCGGCCGAGCCCTGCCCTGAGGCACGTCTCCAGCAGCACGCGCGCCTTGAGCGGATGCAGGCGGCCACCCCAGATCAGGCCCGCCTTCCGCAAGCCGATCTCCGAGGTCGGCCCACCATATGTATGCCGCAACATCGGCCCGCCGCCGGCGCGCGACGAGATGACCGCGGGTATCGCTGCGGCAAGGCGTCCCATCAGATCGGCGAGGTGCTCGGGCGCATGACCGCCGCCCATCGCGCCGACGACGGCGCCGCGATAGCCCAGGCGATCGGGAGCGCGGAGCATCGCCTCGATGAGATGGCCGGGCTCGTCGAGTCCCATCCACAGAAGCGCCACCGGCTGAGCGCCGCCTGCCGCCTTGCCGAGCTTGCGGCGCGTGGCCTCGATCGCATCGCGCACCGGCAGGCCGAGCGGCACCACGCGGTCTTCGACCAGCGCTGCAATCGGCCCGGTCTGCGGCGAGGCGAAGGCATTGAGCCGCGTGGGATGCGCCTTGATCACGTCGGCAGCGGCATAGACCTCGTCGAGCATGACCGCCATGACGCCCAACGCCCCGGCATGGTCGCGTATCCATGGATCGCAGGCCACGCGCACGGCCGCCAGCAGGTTGCCGGGGCCGTCGGCCGAGGTGAGCGCGGGATTGCGCATCGCCGCCGTCACGATCACCGGGAGGTCGCGCTCGACCAGCAGGTCGAGCAGGAAGGCCGTCTCCTCCAACGTGTCGGTGCCTTGCGTGACGATCACGCCATCGGCCGCCGCGGCCGCGATCTTTTTGGCAAGCGCGTGGATCTGGTCGAAGGAGAGCGAATGGCTGCCGACGCGCGAGACCGTCTCGGCTTCGATGTCGGCCAGGGTGCTGAGCAACGGAACCGCCTTCACCAGATCGTCGGCGCCCGCACCCATCTGCATGACGCCGCTGGCATCGGGCCGCGTCGCGATGGTGCCGCCGAGCGCCAGGACATGGATACGCGGCTTGCTCATGCGCCCAACCTCAATGATCCGAAGAAGCGATCGGCTTCCGGCGTGCGCAGCGCGTCGGCCGGCGCGAGATAGGCGAGCGACACATAGCGCCGGCCTTTTAGCAGTACGAGCTGGCGCAGCACGTTGCCGCCTTGCACCGAGCCGATCGATTCGGCGGCTGGCACCCCCTGCACGTCGCGCCAGTTGACGCTGGTCCATTTGCCGCCGGCCAGCCGTTGCGCGCGGTCGTCGAGGACCGATTGCAGGTAGGCCCGCGGTTGGCGAACGTCGATATCGGCGGGCAACAGCGCGGTCTGCGCCACGAACGACAGCCGCCGATACTCCAAGCTGTAGGAATGGTAGGCGAAGGCCGTGCCGCCGGGCGACTGCGTGTCGATCACCTTGTAGACGGGCTCACCCGGCATATCGACGATGAAGGCATTGCCGGGTCCGCGCACGGCGTACCACGCCGATTGCGCCCTGAGCCCGCCTGCCGCGACGGCGAGCGGCAGCGCCAACAGAACACGCCGGGACAGCGTCATTGCGCGCCGAACTTCTCGCGCGCCTCGGCCTCACTGTAGTAGCCGCGCGCCACGTCGCGCGCGATCGCCGCCGGATCGCGCCTGGCGGGATCGCCGAAGCCGCCGCCGCCCGGCGTCGACACCCGCACCACGTCGCCGACGCCGATCTGGATGTCCTGGTCCTTGGAAAGATGCGGCGGCCGGTAACTCCTGCCGCCCTGGCTTACCTCGACGGTGTTGGTGCCGCCGTCCTTGCCACCCAAGACGCCCTGCGGGCCGGTGCGGCCATGGTCCATCACCATGGAGACGCGCGCCTCGCCGCGGCGCAGCTTGATCGCGTAGTTGATGCCGAAGCCGCCGCGGAACTCGCCAGCGCCGCCCGAGCCCTCGCGCAGGGAGAACTCCTCGAACAGCACCGGATAGAACTGCTCCAGCACCTCGACCGGCGGCATCTTGGAGATCCCGATGGTCGAGCAGCCGTTGCTGAGCCCGTCGCCGCCCTGGAAGCCGCCGTAACCGCCGCCGGTGAAGAGATACATAATGTAGTTGCGGTTGCGCTCGGGATCGTAGCCGCCGACGCCGAGATTGCCCGACGTGCCGGCGGGTGCCGCGAACAAGAGGTCGGGGATCGCCTTGGTCAGCGCCGCGAACACCGCCTCGGCGATGCGCTGGCTCACCTCGGCGGCGCAGCCGGAGACCGGCCGCGGATACCTGGCGTAGAGGAACGTGCCCTCGGGCTCGACGATCTTGAGCGGCTCGAAGGTGCCGGCATTGATCGGCACGTCGGGGAAGATGTGCTTCACCGCCAGATAGATCGCCGACTTGGTCGTGGCGATGACGCTGTTCATCGGGCCGCGGCAGGGCGGGCTCGAGCCCGTCATGTCGAAGGTGAGGTCATCGCCCTTCTTGGTGACCTTCATCCTGATAGTGAGCGGCTCGTCGACGACGCCGTCGCTGTCGACCTGCGAGCTGCCCTCATAGACGCCGTCGGGGATGGCGGCGATCCTGGCGCGCATCTGGCGCTCGGCGCGATGGCGCATCTCGGCGATCGCCTGGCGCACGGTTTCGGCGCCGTAGCGGTCGATCAGCGCTGTCAGTCGCTGCTCGCCGGTGGTGAGCGCGGCCGCCTGCGCCTTGATGTCGCCGATGCGCTGGTCGGCAATGCGGATGTTGCTCAGGATGATCGACAGGATCTCCTGGTCCATCTCGCCCTTCTTGAAGAATTTTACGGGCGGCAGGCGCAGGCCCTCCTGCTCGACCTCTGTCGCGCTGGCCGAGAAGCCGCCCGGCACCATGCCGCCGACATCGGGCCAATGGCCGGTGTTGGCGAGCCAGGCGAACACCTCGCCCTGGTAGAAGAACGGTTTTACGAACCGCACGTCCATCAGATGCGTGCCGCCGAGATAGGGATCGTTGACGATGAACACGTCACCCGCGTCGACCTTGCCGGCATAGTGGCTCTTCACGCGCTCGATCACCGCCTGGGTCGAGAACTGCATGGTGCCGACGAACACCGGCAGGCCGAGCTCGCCCTGGGCGATCAGGGCGCCGTCGGCCGCGTCATAAATGCCGTCGGAACGGTCCATGCCCTCCGAGATCACTGGCGAAAAGGCCGAGCGCACGAAGGCCAGGTCCATCTCGTTGCAGACCTGGATCAGGCCGTTCTGGATGACGGTCAGGGTGACGGGATCGAGGTTCGACATGGTCTATCCCTAACACACCGATCAGAGCTCGACATCGCCCTTGAGCAGGCGCTGCACGATGCCGCGGTTCAGGATCTCGTTGGTGCCGTCGGCGACATTGACGATACGCAGGGAGTGCCAGGCGTGGTGCAGGCCGACCTCGTTGGTGAAACCCATGGCGCCGTGGGTCTGCATGGCGCGGTCGACGGCGCGGTAGCCGACCTGCACCGAATAGGCCTTGGCCATCGACAGCTCCTTGATGGCGGGTGCGCCCTGGTCGAGCAGCAGGGCCGCGTTCAGCCCCATGAGATGCGCGCCGTGCAGTTCGGTGGCGCTCTCGGCCAGCGGGAAGGTCACGCCCTGGTAGTCGGCGATCGGCCGGTCGAAGGCCTTGCGGGTCTTGGCGTACTCCAGGGCGAGCTCGAGCGCCCAGCGGCCGTAGCCCACGGCGCGCGCCGAATTGTAGATGCGGCCCAGCGACACGCCGTAGAGCGCGGCAGCAAACCCCTGGTGCAGCTCGCCCACGACCTGCCACGGCTCGACACGCACGTCCTCCAGACGCAGCTCGGCCTCGTCGCCGCCGATATGGCCGAACAGTTTTATGACGCGCTGGACCTCGAAGCCCGGCGAATCCGTGGGGACGAGGAACGCGCTGATGCCGCCGCGGCGCTGCGCAGCGCGCTCGGGGTCGGTCACGGCGAAGACGATGCAGTAGTCCGCGACCGGCGCGTTGGACGTCCAGATCTTGCGGCCGCTCAGCCGCCAGCCGTTGCCGTCGGGCCGCGCCCTGGTCGCGAGCGCGGCGGCATCCGAACCGGCGCCGGGCTCCGACAGGCCGAAGCACATCGATGCCTCGCCCGCCATCATCGGCGCCAGCATGCGCTCGCGTGCTTCGTCGGTGACTTTCTCCAGGAGCCGGCTCGGTCCGAAGGCCCAGTGGGAGATAACGTAGAGCATCAGCCAGTTCTGCGGGCCGCACAGCCGGAACAGCGCCTCCCAGCCGACGTAATAGGCAAGATGGCCCAGGCCGCCGCCACCCAGCGATTCGGGCACGCACATGTTGTAGTAGCCGGCTTTGGCCGAGACGCGCCGCACATCATCGATCAACGCCTTCAGGGCGTCTGAAAACCGCCCGTCCTCTCGATAAAGCCGCCGCGCATCCTCGAACAGGTCGCGGTGCGCCTGATGGCGCGGCAAGACTTCCTTGCGCGCGAAGTCTAAAAGGCCGTCGCGCACGGCGCGCACGTCCTCGGGCAGTTCCCAGGCGATGGCGGACACCGAAATACCTCCGTAACGATCGTAAGGTCATTGTTGGCACGGTCCCTGCGGGGTGCCAGCGCTTAGAGACCGGGCAAACCGCGATACGAGACCTGCATTGCGGGCTGGCGGCAGCGCCCGATCGATACGATATGATGAAGGCCTCGTCTCCCAACCCCTTCCGGACGGACCGCCCATGAACGCGCCGATGGCTGCGAACGATCTCAATTTGATGAAATTCGGCATTGGCCAGCCCGTGCCGCGGCAGGAGGATCCCACCCTGCTGCGCGGCGAGGGTCGCTACACCGACGATATGAGCCTGCCGAACCAAGCCTGGTGCGTGATGGTGCGCAGCCAGGTGGCGCACGGCATCATCAAGGGCATCGACACCGCCGAAGCCAAGACCATGCCGGGCGTTTTAGGCGTGTGGACCGGCGCGGATCTCGCGGACTACGGCCCGCTCAAGACGCTGATCCCCGTGCCCAACCGCGACGGCTCGCCGATGAAGACGCCGACGCGTCCCTCGCTCGCCACCGACAAGGTGCGGTTCGTCGGCGACCCGGTGGCCTTCGTCGTCGCCGAGACTCTGGCGCAAGCGAAGGACGCCGCCGAGGCCGTGATCGTCGACATCGATGCCCTGCCTGCCGTCACCGATGCCCGCGAGGCCACCAAGCCCGGCGCGCCGCTGGTGTTCGACGATGCGCCCGGCAACATCTGCGTCGACTATCTTTATGGTGACAGCGCCAGGGTCGCCGAGGCCTTCGCCAAGGCGGCGCACGTCACGCGCCTGCGCCTGGTCAGCAACCGCATCGTTGTCTGCGCCATGGAGCCGCGTTCGGCGCTGGCCGAGTACGACGCCAAGACCGACCGCTACACCCTGCGCGCCGGCAACCAGGGGGCGTTCGGCCTAAAACATCAGATGGCCGATCTGCTCAAGATCAAGCCCGACCAGATGCGCGTGCTGACCGGCAATGTCGGCGGCTCGTTCGGCATGAAGGGCTCGCCCTATCCGGAATATGCCGGCCTGTTCCATGCCGCGAAGATCCTCGGCCGCCCGGTGAAGTGGACCGACGATCGCTCCGGCGCCTTCCTCAGCGACCAGCACGGCCGCGACCACGACTTCGACGCCGAGCTGGCGCTCGACAAGGACGGCAAGTTTTTAGCCGTGCGGCTGGTGGGCTTCGCCAATGTCGGCGGCTACCTCGCCAACGTGGGTCCGCTGATGGGCTCGATGGGCGTCACCCGCAACCTCGCCGCCATCTACCGCACGCCGCTGATCGAGGTCGCGACCAAGGTCGCCTTCACCCACACCTCGCCGGTCGGCGCCTACCGCGGCGCCGGGCGGCCCGAGGCCAACTACTTCATGGAGCGGCTGATCGACACCGCGGCCCGCGAGATGGGCATCGACAAGGTCGAGCTGCGCAAGCGGAACCACATCATGCCCGAGGAAATGCCGTTCAAGACCGCGTCCGGCACGACCTATGACAGCGGCGAGTTCACGACGCTGTTGGACAAGGCGCTGACGTTCGCCGACGTCGCGGGCTTCGAGGCGCGCAAGGCCGAGAGCAAGGCCCGCGGCAAGCTGCGCGGGCTCGGCATCGGCGACTATCTCGAGGTGACGGCGCCGCCGATGAAGGAGATGGGCGGCATCCGCTTCGAGCCCAACGGCGACGTCACCATCATCACCGGCACGCTCGACTATGGCCAGGGCCACTGGTCGGCCTTTGCCCAGGTGCTGACCGAGAAGCTCGGCATCCCCTTCCACAGGATCAAGCTGATCCAGGGCGACAGCGACCTTCTGATCGCGGGCGGCGGCACCGGCGGCTCGAAGTCGATCATGGCGAGCGGCGCCGCGATCGTCGAAGCCTCCGACAAGGTCATCGACAAGGGCAAGCAGATCGCCGGTGTGGCCCTCGAAGCCTCGGCCGCCGACATCGAGTTCCGGCTCGGCCGCTTCACCATCGTCGGCACCGACCGCGGCATCGGCATCATGGAGCTGGCCGAGCGGCTGCGCTCGGGCATGAAGGTCCCTGCGGGCGTGCCCGACACGCTCGACGTCAGCCACGTCCACGAGGCGGCGCCGTCGGCCTTCCCCAACGGCGCGCATGTCGCCGAGGTCGAGATCGATCCCGACACCGGCTGGGTCGAGGTGGTGAAGTACACCATGGTCAACGACTTCGGCACGGTCATCAATCCGCTGCTGGTCGAGGGCCAGAGCCATGGCGGCGTGGTCCAGGGCATCGGCCAGGCGCTGTTCGAGCGCACGGTCTACAGCGAGGACGGCCAGTTCCTGACCGGCAGCTTTACCGACTACGCCCTGCCGCGCGCCTCGGACACGCCGTCCTTCCGTATCGACTATCACTCGGTGCCGGCCAGGACGAACGTGCTCGGCGCCAAGGGCTGCGGCGAGGCGGGCTGCGCGGGCTCGCTGCCCTCGGTGATGAACGCGATCTCCGATGCGCTGGGCGGCAAGCACATTAATATGCCGGCAACACCCGAGCGCGTCTGGGAGGCGCTGCATTCCTGAGTGCTGACGTTGCCATTGTCGGCTGCGGCCCGGTTGGCGCGCTTTTAGCCAACCTGCTGGGCCAGGAGGGCCTCGCAGTCGAGATCTACGACCGCGAGCACGAGATCCATCCGCTGCCGCGCGCCGTGCACTTCGACGGCGAGGTCATGCGCATCTTCCAGAGCGCCGGTTTGGCCGAGAAGATCGCCGCCGTCGTACGCTCATCGTCGCGGGGAATGCACTTCGTCAACGGCGAAGGCCGCACCCTGATGATCCGCCGCGGCATCGACGGGCCGGGCCCGCACGGCTGGGCGGGCAACTGGTACTTCCATCAGCCGATCCTCGAAGGCGTGCTGCGCGAGGGCCTGAAGCGCTTCGCCAATGTGCGTGTGCATCTGGGGCACGACGTCGCTTCGGTCGACGACCTTGATGCGCGTTACGTCGTTGGCTGCGACGGCGCCCGCTCGCTGGTGCGCCAAGCCATCGGCAGCAAGCACCTCGATCTCGGCCTGCACCAGCCCTGGCTGGTCGTCGACCTTCTGTGCGATCCGGCCAGTCCGCGCACAAAGGCACTGCCCGATCACACCATCCAGCTCTGCGATCCGGCGCGGCCGATGACCGTCGTGAATGTCGGCGGCGATCGGCGGCGCTGGGAGATCATGCTGATGCCGGGCGACGATCCGGCACGGCTGACCGACCCCGACATCTTCTGGCCGATGATGGCGCGCTGGCTCGGTCCCGGCGATGCGCAACTGGAGCGCGCCGCCGTCTACACCTTCCATTCGGTGGTGCAGGAAGGCTGGCGCAAGGGCCGGCTGCTGCTGGCCGGCGATGCCTGCCACCAGACGCCGCCGTTCCTTGGCCAGGGCATGTGCGCAGGCATGCGCGATGCGGCCAACCTCGCCTGGAAGCTGGCCGCGGTCGTCAAGGATGGCGCATCCGACGCGCTGCTCGACACTTATGAACGCGAGCGGCTGCCGCACGTCCGCACCTTCATCGATCTCGCCGTTCGTCTCGGCGCCGTGCTACAGGAGACCGACCCCAAAGCCGCTGCAGCCCGCGACCGCCGCTTCGCGGCCGGCGCAGAAATGTTCGACTTCCCGCAACCACAGCTCGGCCCGGGCTGCCGCCTCGATGCGCCGCCGCCGGTCGGCACGATCTTTCCCCAGCCGCGCCTCCGCGACGGCCGGCTGATGGACGAAGCGATCGGGCAGCGCTTCGCCATCGTCGGAGAGGCAAGCCTTCTCCACGGTCTCCACGTCGATGCCGTCCTGCTGCCCGACGTCGGCCTTGATTGGCTCGACCAGCACCAGGCCCGCGCCGCCATCCTGCGGCCGGACCGCTACATCCATGCCTTGGCCCGCGATCGCCGCGAGCTGGAAGCAGCAACCCTCGAACTCGCCCGGGCGTTTGCTCTTGGATGTTCCAGACTCTCCAGGCCCTGACCGTCCTGCTCGCCGCCATCGGCATGGCGCTGTCGCTCGCGCATGCCCTGGAGTTCCCGGGCAAGCGACGGCTCGACCACGACGCCTATCTGAAAGTGCAGGCCATCTACTATCCCGGCTTCACCATCGGCGGCATCTTCGAGCCGGTGGCGATGATCGCGGCCTTCGCCCTGCTGCTGTTCACGCCGTTCGGCACGATGTCGTTCTGGCTCACCCTGGCGGCGTTCGCCGGGCTCGTGCTGGCGCACGCGATCTACTGGGTCATAACCCATCCGGTGAACAAGGTCTGGCTTAAAGACGAGAAGCTCAGCCAGGGCGGCACCAGCTTCTTCGCTGCCGGGAGACGCACTGCCGAAGGCGACTGGACGGCCTTGCGCGACCGCTGGGAATGGTCGCACGTCGCGCGCGCCGTGCTCGCGATGCTGAGCCTCGCCGCCCTGGTGATCGCCGTTATTCTTTAGGTTCGTCCACGAGGGCGCCGCAGGACGTCAGCTGGAGCGAACAGGGGCCGTACGACCAGCCGCGCACGGTCTTGCCGCTGAGCGGCGAGCCGGTCACCTCGATGTACTTGCCTCGGCAGCTGTGGACGGTGGACACGACCACGCTCTCCGGGGACGCGCCGGGGCTGGGTGCGAAGTTGGCGACGACCGGCGCATCCCAGCGCGGCGCTGTGCGCAGGTTGACCGCGACCAGCGTGGTGCCGACCAGCCGGCCCGACACCCAGCCGCGGCCGTCGTCGGCATTCGCGGCATCGAGCGTGAAGTCGGTGGCCGGATAGCCGTCGCGGATCAGCAGCCAGCCGTTCTTCGAGCCGACGATTTTGAACGTGACGCCCGTGGTCTCGACCGGCGTGACGCGCACGCGCGGCGCGAGATGGCCGATGACCGGCGCATCCGCACGCGGGGCGCTGCGGACGTTGGTGCCCTTGGGATCGATCGAGAAGCCGGCGACGTCGCATTGCGTGGCGCCGGCCGTCTCGATGGGTGCAGCCGTGGCCTGCGTCGTGCCGAGGGCGAGAGCCAGCAACATGACGGTCAGGCGCGGCGCGCGCACGGTCCTACGCCGGCGTGAACATCGGCAGCGGCGGGCCGCCGTCGGTCGGCTTGAACACCACCTTCACCGGCTGCTCGCATCTGAGCTTGTTGAAGTCGCAGTCGACGATGTTGGTCACCATGCGCGGGCCCTCGGCCAGCGTGACATAGGCCATGGCGTAAGGCACCGGCGCGCGGCGCATCACGCTGTAGGAGTAGATCGTGCCCTTGCCCGAGGCCTCGATCCACTCCGTCTTGTCGCTGAAGCAGAACGGACAGATCGTGCGCGGATAATGGTGCAGCTCGCCGCAACTCGTGCACTTGCGCACCAGCAGCTTGCCCTTGGCGGCGGCGTCCCAGTAGGCCTGCGTCTCCGGGCTCACGGCCGGCGCCGGCAGCTTGCGCTCTTTGGTCTCGGCCATGACTTACTCCCTCTCCAGAATGACGGTGCCGCTGCCGTGGCGCAGGCCGAGCGAGCCGCCCGTGCCGTGCGCCAGCGCGAGATCGCAGTTCTTCACCTGCACCTTGGGATGCGCCTCGCCGCGCAGCTGGCGTACGGCTTCGAGGACCTTGGTCAGGCCGCCGCGGTTGGCCGGATGGTTGCTGCAGAGCCCGCCGCCGTCGGTATTGAAAGGCAGCTTGCCCGTGCCCGAGATCAGGTTGCCGTCGGCCACCAGCTTGCCGCCTTTGCCCTTCTCCGCGAAGCCCAGGTCTTCCAGCTGCATCAGCACGGTGATGGTGAAGCTGTCGTAGATCGACACGTATTTCATGTCGCTGGGCTTCACGCCCGCCTCGGCGAAGGCCGCGGCACCGCTGAAGCGCGCGCCCGAGTAGGTGAGGTCGACCTTGCCGCCCATCTGGGTCTTCACGAACTCGCCGGCGCCGATCAGCTTGACCTTGGGCCGCTTCAGCTTGGCCGCGATCTCGGGCGCCACCACGACCATGGCGCCGCCGCCGTCGGTGATGACGCAGCAGTCCAGCCGATGCAATGGATCGGAGATCATCGGTGAGTTCACGACTTGCTCGACCGTGACCACGTCGCGCAGCAGCGCGTGCTCGTTGTATTGCGCATGGTGCGAGGCCGCGACCTTGATCCAGGCCAGCTGCTCGGCGGTCGTGCCGAACTCGTGCATGTGGCGCATGGCGCACATGGCGTACATGTTCACCACGGTCGGCCCGTAGGGGAACTCGAAGGGCTCGTCCGGCGTCGGCGTGCCGCCGCGGCTGCGCGGCACCGTGCCCGTCGCCATGCCCTCGGCGCGCGGCCGGCCGGCCAAGGTGATCAGCGCCACCTTGCACTTGCCCATGGCGATGGCCTCGGCCGCGTGGGCGACATGCAGCAGGTAAGAGGAGCCGCCGGTATCGGTCGAATCGACGTGGCGCGGCTTCAGGCCCATGTACTCGACCATGGACATCGGGCCCAGGCCGGGCGCATCGCCGGCGCAGAAATAGCCGTCGACGTCCTCCTTGCTGAGTCCGGCATCGTCCAGCGCGCCCTTGGCCACCTGGGCGTGGATCTGCGCCAGCGAGATGTCCGTCGCGAGCCGCGTCGGGTGCTCGTAGATGCCGGCAATGTAGGCTTTGCCCTTGATGCTCATCGGCGGGCCAACTCCCCTTCTATGTTGCACTGCATCGTGGGCGATTAGGCGCTCACGGAAAAGCGACAACTTCCGCCCTGAAAAACCGTGTTACGGTCGGCGCAATCAACAACTGGGGGTGCACATGCTGGGTCGTCTCTTCTCGTTCATCGTCATTGGCTTGTTGGCGCTCGCCGGCGCCGCTCATGCGCAGGGCAAGGCCGAATTGCTGTGGTACAGCCAGGCCGCCTTCAAGCTCACCACGCCGGGCGGCAAGGTGATCATGATCGATCCCTGGATCATGGGCGCCACCAAGATCCCCCCCGAGCTGAAGGACCTCGGCAAGATCGGCAAGGTCGACCTGATCCTGGTGACGCACGGCCACGGCGATCATCTCGGCGATGCCATGGAGATCGCCAAGACCAACGACGTGCCGATGTGGGCGCCGGCCGGCCTCAACCAGACTCTCCTGACGCTCGGCCTGATGCCGGCCAAGCTGGTGCCGCGCATGAACAAGAGCGGCACCATCGAGCCCTTCCCCGGCGTGAAGATCACGCAGGTCCATGCCGAGCATTCGTCGGAAATGATCCTGAAGGACCCGGCGACCGGCAAGGACACCAGCTACTTCGCGGGCGAGCCGGTGGGCTTCATCATCCAGCTCGAGAACGGCTTCAAGATCTACCACATGGGCGACACCGGCCTGTTCGGCGACATGAAGTTCATCGGCGAGTACTACAAGCCCGACCTCGTGCTGGTGCCGATCGGCGGTCATTTCGTCATGGACCCCAAGGACGCCGCCTACGCCATCAAGGAGCTGATCAAGCCCAAGATGGCCTGGCCCATGCACTACGCCAGCAACCCCTTGCTGCGCGGCACGCCGGCGCAGTTCAAGGAAGCGCTGGGCCAGACGACGATCCAGGTGATCGACGCCGAACCGGGTACGAAGAAGGAATTCTGATCCCTACGCGCCGCACCGGAAGCGGATGAAGAGATTCACCTTGTCGGCCAGGTTGTTCTCCAGCACGACGAAGGGGCCCTTGCAGGTGCGCTGCATGAAGGGCTGAACGACATTCCAAAGCCGTTCACCCTCGAGCCGGGGATCGGGATTGACCACGATCGTGGCCCGCACGATCAGCAGTCGATACTCGCCTTCGACCTCGGCCGACGCGATGCGCACTTCGTAGCGGCGGCCCTCGACCGTGACCATCTCGACCTGGGATCTGTCGAGCGTGCCTTTGGGCGTGCAGCCGCTGAGCGCGGCCGCGGCCAGCGTCAGGGCGCACGCCCTAGTCGCCGCTGACATCCCGCGCTCCGACGGTGCGCTGACGGAATTCGTCGGGCACCTCGCGGCCGACGTCGGTAAAAGCCTTCTTCACCGCGGCCACGGTCGGCCCGAACACCGCCTTGCGGTTCTCGCGCGACCAGGTGTTCGAGCCGACGATGGTGTCGAGCGAACCCTGGAAGCGCGGCATGACGTAACGCGCGAACAGCTCGTAGGAGCGCAAGGTCTGCTCGCGGCTCGCCCATTCGTGGGCGCGGAACAGGATGCCGCCGAAACCACCATTGGAGTAGCCGAGCAGCCGCTCGATGCCCTTGGCCACGGTGTCGGGCGTGCCGACCAGGGTCGTGCCCTGGGCAACACCCTCGCGCAGCGGATCGTCGGAGCGGCCGGGCGGGCGGCCCAGCGTGTCCTCGAAGTAGGTCACGGTCTCGCAGCGCTCGCCGGCATGGACTTCGCGCAACGCCTGCTCGTCGTCATCGGCGATGTGCGCGTTGACCACGATGCGCCACTTCGAACGGTCGGCCTTGTGGCCGTGCTTGGCCGCCGTCTCCTCGTAGATCGCCCACTGCTTGGCCATCGCCTCGGGCCCGCCCGGCAGGCCGGCGCCGATCGACAGGACGCCGAGCCCATGCTTGCCGGCGGCAATCATGCCTGACGGCGTGATGGTGGAGGCGCAGGCGATGGGGAAATGCGGATAGGAATAGGGCGCGAGATGGAGCCGCGCCTCCTTGAGCTCGAACCAGTCGGTCTTCATGGTGACCGGCTCCTCGCACTTCAGGAGCTGCATGATGGCCGCCAGCGACTGCTCCATGCGGTCGCGTTGCGTCGAAGGTTCTATGCCCATCATGTAGGCGTCCGACGGCAGCGCGCCCGGGCCGCAGCCCAGCATGGTGCGCCCCCTCGACATGTGGTCGAGCTGCACGAAGCGGTTCGCCACCATCAGCGGATGGTGATACGGCAGGCTGGTCACGCCCGAACCCAAGCGGATGTAGCGCGTGCGCTCGATGGCGGCGCCGATGAAGACTTCCGGCGCGGCGATGGTCTCCCACCCAGCGGAATGGTGTTCGCCGATCCAGGCCTCGTCGTAGCCCAGCTCGTCGAGCCATTCGATCAGCTCCATGTCGCGCGCCATGGCCACTGTGGGGTTCTCGCCCAGCCGGTGGAACGGGGCGAGGAATATTCCGAACTGCAGCCCTTTGTGGTTGCCCGTCTGTGCCATCAAAACCCTCCGTGACCTCGACCGTAGCACGCGCGCGCCGTTGACCGAAGCCACGGCTTGCGCCGATCATCGCGCGATGACCACGGATTCCCTGCCCTTGCAGCGTTTCACCATCGTCGAGGTGAACGACACGGGCGTGCCGCTTTGCCTCAGGCTGGCGACCTCGCTTGCCGGCAAGATCGCCGCCGACCTCGGCGCCGACGTGCTCAAGATCGAGCCGCCCGGCGGCGATCCGGTGCGCCGCGCGGCGCCCCTCCTGCCGTCGGGCGCCAGCGCGCTGTTCCAGTTCCTCAATACGTCCAAGCGGTCGTTGGTCCTCGACCTCAAGACCGAGGCGGGCCGGGCAAATCTCGCGGCTCTGCTCGAGCGCAGCCACGCCTGCCTGTTCGAGGAACCGGCCGCGATCGCACCGCTCGCCCGCGCCGGCAAGGCGACGCCCATCGAGATCGCGGCCTTCCCGGTGGAAATGGAGGCCGCCCAGCGGCCGGTCAGCGAGCTTGCGATCCAGGCGCTGGGCGGGCTGATGCACATGATCGGCGAGCCCTCGCGCAAGCCTATAAAGCTCGGCGGCCATCAGGCGTCCTATGCCGCGGGCCTGACAGCCTTCACCGGTCTCGCCGCCGCACTCGCCGCACGCGAGGCCGGACAGCGTGCGCCGCATGTCCGTGTGTCGCTGGCCGAGGTCATGCAGTGGGTCAACTGGAAGGCGGCGTCAGGCGCCGCCGCGACCGGCACCTCGCCCGGCCGCGAGGGCAAGACCTCGGAATTCCAGGTCGTGCCCTGCCGCGATGGCCACGTCGCCGTCGTCTACACCGTGACGCAATGGCCCGCGACACGCACGCTGATCGGCGATCCGCGGCTACAGGACGAGAAGTTCGCGACCCGCGCCGGCCGCCGCAAGCACATCGCCGAGCTCTACGAAATCATCACGCCGTGGTTCGCCGACAAGACGCGCGCCGAGATCCAGAAGACGGCGCAGTCCAAGGGCGTGCCGTTCGGGCCGATCTTCACGCCGGCCGAGCTGCTCGAGACCGAACAGTACGTCGCCCGCGGCTTCCTCGCCAAGATGACACATCCCGACATCGGCAGGCTGCTGATCCCGCAACTGCCGGTGCAATGGAACGGCCGTTCCTTCGCGCCGCGCCCTGCCCCACCGCTTGAGCGCACGGAACTCGCGGCATGAAGGGTCCCCTCACTGGTGTTCGCGTCCTCGACTTCGGTCTTTTGACGGCCGGCGCCAACACCTCGGCCATGCTGGCCGACCTTGGCGCCGACGTCCTTAAAATCGAATCGGGCGCTTATCTCGATCCCTTCCGTGTCGTCGGCAGGATGGACGACGACGAGGGCTGGTGGAACCGCTCGCCGCAGTTCCGCTTCACCAACCGCAACAAGCGCGGCCTCGCCCTCAACCTCAAGGACCCTGGAGGCCAGCGCGTCATTCGCGACCTGGCCGCCCACTGCGACGTCGTGGTCGAGAACTTCCGCCGCGGCGTGCTCGATCGCGCCGGCCTCGGCTACGAGGCGCTGAAGGCGATCAACCCGCGCATCGTGTTCGCCGCCATTTCCAGCCAGGGCGATACCGGACCGGAGCGCATGAACGTCTCGTTCGGCTCGACGCTCGACGCCACCTCGGGCATCGCCTCGCTCACGGGCTACGAGGGCGAGGAGCCGCGCATTTCCGGCATGGACGTGAACTATCCCGACCAGATCGTGTCGCTGTTCGCGGCCGGCATCGTGATCACGGCGGTGATGGAAGCCCGTCGCAGCGGCAAGGGCGCGTTCCTCGACTTCTCCCAGCGCGAGGTCGCGTCCTTCACCCTCGGCGAGGAAATTCTAGCCGCATCCGCCGATTTTTCTCATCGGCTTGCGCCGCGCGGCAACGCGGAGGGCGAGGCGTATCGATGCAGGGATGGACGGTGGATCGCCGCCACGCTCGATGATCCCGCGTTCGACTCCAGCGCCCAGGATAGCGACGCCGCCGTGGCGACACTCCTTGCCCGCGGCATCGCCGCCGCACCTTGCAACGATGGCAACGACCTGCTGCGCGACGCGCGCCTGGCCGGCGTCACCCTGGTGCGCGACGAGAATGGCGGGCTGGTGAAGGGCCTGCCCTACCGGCTCGACGGCAAGGGCATCACCATCGAACGCGCCGCGCCCGATCTCGGCCAGCACACCGACGAGGTGCTGCGCGAGCTTCTGGGCTACGGCGATGCCGAGCTGGCGAAGCTGAAGAAATCCGGCGTGACGTCGACGACGCCGACCGTAGGAGAGGTCTGATGCCGCGCGGTGAAGTGCACAAGATCATGGAGCGCATGGCGATCCCAGCCATCGCGGCGCCCATGTTCCTGGTCTCCAACCCGGCGCTGGCCCTCGCCTGTTGCGCCGAGGGCATCATGGGCAGCTTCCCGGCCCACGGCACGCGCAGCCGCGAGGAGTTCCAGGCCTGGCTCGACGAGATGCAGGACGGCATCAAGCGGCTGGAGGACTCAGGGAAGAAACCCGCGCCGTGGGCGGTGAACCTGGTCGTCCATGCCTCCAACCCGCGCTATCCCGGCGATCTCGAGCTGGTCGAGACGTACAAGGTCCCGGTGGTGCTGACATCGAAGGGCGCACCGGGCGACGCCATCAAGCGCATCCACGGCTGGGGCGCCGTGGCGCTGCACGACATCGCCAACCGCCGCCATGCCGAGAAGGCGCTGGAAGCAGGCGTTGACGGCGTCATCGCCGTGGCCGGCGGCGCCGGCGGACACACCGGCACGATCAATCCCTTCGCATTGATGAACGAAGTGCGCCAGTTGGGCGACCACTTCGCGGTCGTGCTGGCGGGCGGCCAGACCACCGGCCGCGACGTGCTGGCGGCCGAGGCGATGGGCGCAGACCTCGCCTACATCGGCACGCGCTTCATCGCCACCCA
>Ga0081539_10002715_pt1 | contig 23992 bp, 23 predicted proteins | sample TabmetS4T2R2_FD_71023 | JGI IMG/M metagenome (GOLD analysis project Ga0081539, IMG submission 71023) | Tabebuia heterophylla rhizosphere microbial communities from the University of Puerto Rico - S4T2R2 | ecosystem: Host-associated > Plants > Roots > Rhizosphere ...
ACATCTCTTATTCCGGGACAGTAAAACTTTTCAATAAAGAGTTGCACTTTAAACATCCTCGAGAAGCAATGCGAAGTGGCTTTGCGCTTGTTCCAGGAGACAGGGCAAGAGAAGGCCTTCTTTACATACGCTCTATTTTCGACAATCTCTTACTCCCTTCCTGGAGGCGCTTTGGTTTGCCATTGAAAGTCAATGATGCGAAAAATGAAGCTACCAAAGTTGGGTCGAGCCTGAACTTGAAGATGGCTGGGTTAGATGAACCTGTAAGCAGTCTTTCAGGTGGCAACGCGCAGAAAGTTGTCATCGGCAAATGGCTGATGCGCGAGCCCCAAGTCCTTCTACTGGATGATCCGACCAAAGGAGTAGACGTTGGAACAAAAGCAGAGTTTTACGCGCTGCTCACACGGTTAACTGAAGAAGGCAAGACTATTGTTCTTTACAGCAGTGATGACGAAGAGTTGATCGGGTTATGTGATCGGGTTTTGGTGATGCATGACGGGCAGATTCGCACAGAATTATCCGGGAACAATTTGACCAAGGAGAACCTGATCGCGGCCAGTTTGGGTGTCTCGCAGGGAGAGACAGGATGAATCAATCCAGGTGGGATGCTCTGACCGCGCGTCAACCTGCCATGTTTGCACTGATATTATTGGTATTATCTATTGTTATTAATTTCATCCTTCAGCCGAATATGTTCGCCAGAGAAACGCTAAACAGCAATATGCGTGTTTTCCTGCCGATCATTCTGATGGCCGTAGGACAGGCGATCGTCATCCTCGGCGGTGGCATTGACATCTCCGTAGGGAGTATTTCGTCAATTGTAAATACGGTGCTGGCCACCCGCGTCGGTCTGGACGGTTCGCCTGAGAGGATGTGGCAGTTTGTTTTTTTCTCGCTGCTGATCGGTTTACTGGCTGGAGCAATCAACGGGTTCTTTATCTCGTTTTTGCGCCTGCAACCGATCATTACCACGTATGCCACCAGCTTCCTATATGCAGGTTTTGCACTCTTTATTCTGCCGAATCCGGGTGGCGGAATTCCTGCCTCTGTTGCTTCATTCTATAGAAACTCCACACCTTTGAATCTGCCGCTGGCATTTTATGTGATTGCGCTTGTTCTCCTCATCTGGTTGTACATCAGTTCCACGCGCTATGGGAAATTCCTCTACGCCGTGGGGGGTAAAGCAGAGGCAGCTTATGAAACTGCTGTGCCTGTGACACAGACACAGTTCATGACCTACGTGATCTCCGGTCTGATGGCGGCCTTATCTGGAATTGCCATCACGATGTTGAGCGGTTCAGGCAATGCCGATATCGGTGGACCGATGACGCTAAACTCCATCACTGCGGTGGTGATCGGCGGAAATGCTTTGAGCGGTGGGGTAGGCGGGGTGACTGGCCCGGTGATGGGCGCGATCACATTGGGAATCATTCAGAATATTATCTCCTTCGCCCATATCGATACCTGGTGGGAAACATTCGTGAAGGCGGTAATTATCGTCGTGGCACTGGCTGCACCAGGAGTCGTAAATTTGTTTCGGAGGAGAGCGTGAAACGGATCTCCATCTCTCCGCCTGTCGCCGCGTTGATACTGGCGGTGATTCTCTTTGTTTTATCTGGCCTGTTACCTAATGGATTCGGCAGTGACATGGACGTAGCGCGGGCACAGGCAACGAACATCGTGCGCCTGGCAGTCTTCCTGGGCGTCATCGCCGCTGGACAAACATTGGTCATTATTAGTGGCTCGGAAGGGATCGATCTTTCCGCGGGGTCAGTCGTCACACTAACCGCCATCCTGGCCTATATCATCGTAAACGGCGTGGACTCTAGAGTCTTACCAGCATTGTTGATTGCACTTGCGGTAGGTGCGCTGGTTGGTCTCGTCAACGGAGTAGGTATTACCTTCCTTAAAATTTCTCCTTTTGTCATGACCCTGGGAATGTCTGGCGTGGTGACCGGCGCGATCATTGTACTCACGCATGGAAATGTAACTGGCAAAGTTTCCCCACTCATGACTCGCCTGATTGCCCGTCCGCTTTCACCGGCTCTACAAATCCCGAACGCGATCATTATTTGGATTTTGTTTGGACTCCTCCTATGGTTGCTTCTGGAACGAACCGCATTTGGCAAAAACCTTTTTGCTATCGGAGTGAACCGTGTGACTGCGCGGCTTTCAGGCGTGAATGTGACGGCGATGAATCTGGCTACCTATGCACTGGCCGGCGCGCTGGCCGGTTTTGGGGGTTTCCTGCTAGTTGGCAACACGGGCGTCGTCCATCTTCAATTAGGACAGCCCTTCCTCTTTCCATCCATTGCTGCCGTCGCCGTAGGTGGAACGCTTCTTTCAGGCGGAAAAGGGAGTTACTGGGGCACGATGGCGGGTGCGATTGTGTTGACTCTCATTACCAGCCTGCTCACAACGATGCAAATGCCTGAGTCCGTGCGGCGCATGGTATTAGGCGGAACCTTATTGGTTCTCATCTCCATTTATGGCCGCCAGCGCGCCTTGCGTCAATGAAAATTTGAAACAATCTTGAAGTTTCAGTGTTAGAGTATTGAAATGTTTGGCTGAAAATCAGAGTTTACAGAATAAAACTTAAATGGAAGGAATAGACATGCAAAAAATTCTCAAGCTCGGAATGATTGGCGCAGGTTTTGTTGCGAAATTTCATGCCCGCGCCCTCATGCAAGTGCGAAACATCGAAATCGCCGGCGTTGTTTCGAGAACTGATGCTTCCGCTCAGTCTTTCTCGAAGATGATCAAAGATCACGCGCTCGGCGAGGGAACCGTTTATTCCGATGTCACTGAAATGGCCAACCATGTGGATGCCATTGCCCTCTATTCGCCCAATTTCACGCGTGTCGAGATGGTTGAGCAAATCGTTGACGCCGTCAAGAAAGGCGCGGCATTGAAAGGACTGATCTGCGAAAAGCCATTGGCGCGCAATGTGAAGGAAGCGAGGCATATCCTTGATCTGGTGAATGAAGCCAACCTTAAGACGGCTTACTTCGAAAATCAAATTTTCATGAAGCCGATTCGCACGCAGTTGCAGCAGCTCTCACCGCAGCAGAAAACCATGGGTCCGCTCGTGCTTGTGCGCTCTGCCGAAGAACACGGCGGCCCGCACGAGCCCTGGTTCTGGGATCCGACCCGGCAAGGCGGCGGCGTCCTGTCGGACATGGGTTGTCACAGTATTGCGGTCGGATGGTATGCTCTCACGCCGCTCGGCAAGCCGCCCACGTTTTTGCAGCCGATCTCCATTTCCGCGGATTGCTCGTTGCTTAAATGGGGACAAAAACAGTGGCGCGAAAAATTGATGCAAACCATGGGCGTCGACTACAGCAAAACACCGGCAGAAGATTTTGCCACCGGCATGGTGACGTTCAAAAATCCCGAAACCGGCCAAATTGTCAAAGCGCAATTCACCGATTCATGGATGTTCGAGAAACAGGGCTTGCGTCTGTTTATGGACGGCATGGGCCCGGGATATGCGTTTGAAGTGAACACGCTCACTTCCTCGCTGCAGGTGTTTATCGGCGATGCCGCCGCCGAAGCTGTTGCCGATGCCGAGACAGCCCTGGAAAAAGCAACCGCCTCGCGCGGACTGCTTGCAGTGCAATATAACGAACCAGATTTATACGGCTACACCGACGAGAATGAAGATGCGGCCAACGCGTTTCTTGCGGGTCGCGACGGCATGCTGCCGTTAAGCTACGGTCTTGAAATCACCAAGCTCTGCATGGCCGGCTACATGGCCGCCGAGCGCAAGCAGACGATCGATCTCACGGATCCGTCGGTACAAAAAGAGCTCGAAACCTACGTGCCACTCATTCAACAAGGCAAGGGCGCGGAGGTGCTGAATGCAATGTGAAAAGTAATGGGTAGGGCCCAAGTAATATGAACATTAGAAGTTGAAATAAAAGCCAAGGATAAATTGCCTTGGCTTTTTTGGTCACTACCTTCGACGTAAGAAACTGCACTGTTGGCATTCGGAACATAGCTTTGTCATTCCCTCTTCCTTCCAATCATCTCTCGAATGAAATCGACCTCTTCCAGTCGATATGGCCTGCCATCGCTGTGAAAGATGTCGTGAAACCATAACCCTGGCTCCGCTGAATCTCCGGGCGATCCCCACGGGTAGATAGTTTGCGTCTTGCCACTCACCAGCCCCCAATTTATACATCCCACATTCTCTGCTCGAAAGACTGGCAGGCATTTCTCGAACAGGCTGCCTCGAGTGCGTGCCATATACTCCGTGCATATCACAGGTCTGCCATATACTTTTAATAGTTCGATCTGCTTAAGTAGATCATCTTCAGGGTTGTAGTTGTGAAAGGTGATCACATCAGACGTGGAAAGCTGGAAGTCGTTCAACACACGGTTGTCATACCAGAGTCCTACTGTAAGTGGCTGAGAGGGATTTGCCTCCCTTGCCCAGGTCATGGCGTTTTGTAATAAAGGCAATGACTTCTCATGTTGTCCATTATTTCCAGGCTCATTATATAAATCCCAGATCACGATACGCTCATCGAGAGTGAACGTACTGATCATGCCTCGAACATAGTCCTCTAGTGCAGGCCAGCTGGATGAATCCATCACCAGATTCTGACCCGGGCTTTGCACCCAACCGGAATTATGAATTCCAGGAATAGGGTCCGGTTGGGTGCCCAATTGTGGATCGGTATTCCAACAATCATCGAACAACACAAACATCGTGCGGATATGATTACGATCTGCGATGTCCAGGAATCTTTTTATCCTCTCTTCGAACTCTGCTTTATCAGATTGCCATAATAGATTATGCAGATAGACTCTTATTATATTAAATCCAATATCTGCTGCCCATTTCAGTTCTCTTGAAATCGTCTCCGGATCGAATGTATCTGGCTGCCACATCTCAAGCTGGTTGATCGCAGTGCTGGGGATGAAGTTGCATCCCACCAGCCAGGGCAGACTCTCATACCACTCATTCGCTTTTTCGGCCGTCCAGCGGATATTCGGCATAGCTAGCTCCTCCTGAAAAGTATACGTACTCATACTTCATGGTGTCAATCCCGAATTGCCAGGTTGAGTCATTAAATACCGCTCCTCGATCAGGAGTGGCAAGAGATTATTACGTTGAAAAAGCAGTTTACAGATAGTTTGGTGAATCAGATTATAGCAACATAGAGAGGCAGTTTATCTAAGCGCGGTCGAAGCTTGCTGGCCGTATACCAGATTTATACCCCGCTGGTCAGATTCTTATAGAACTATAATCCGGTTTTATCGGCCTGAGTCTCGAAATGATCCTATGATAACTCGTCTTAGAATATATAGGGTCATGTCTGAATTGCTTCCTGCTCCAGCTTTAGGCCGCGTTTGAGCATGTGCTCAATGGTCAAATGGACGTCCTTCAGGACAGGGTTAAGTGCGAGACGTTTGAGGCTATGCATATCAACCCGGGTAAGAGGCCGAGAGCTATGGGCATAATTCTCAAGCGTAGCGATGTCCATTCGATAAGGCTGAATACGCGGACTGACTTGTCTGCGAAGCTGAGACAGAATGTTAAAACCGCCATAATCTATATCGGACCAGAGATAAATTGGTATCTCTTTAGGAATCAGACAGAGGAGATGGCGGATGGCAGGAGAGGGATTGCCCATGAGACAGATTGTTGCATACGGAATGAGGTTTCGTCCATTCCCGCGTGTAAATTCGTGGAAGGAGGTGAGATTTTCGATGCAGAGTACGGATTTAGAGTTGATGGCGATATGTTGAATAGAAGCAATTTGGGAGGCCGGGAAGCCAACAGAGGGTATGAAGGAGCCAAGATGGATAACTTGGCCGTTGGTGTCAGTAAGCTCCCAATGCCCAGCAAGGTGAACATAACCAGGGTTGGCAACCAGGTTGAATTCGCGGAGCAGATCTTCGGATGTGAGTGATTTCCATTCAGGATGGGCACGGCGAGCAAGGCGGACAAGCGCGGGTTTGAGATCTTCAAAACGTTTCGAATCATTGAAAACACGCACGCTGAAGACTCGATGAGGAGTCTCTACGGTCAGTGTGGGTAGCGCCTGAAGAACGACAAGCAGATCGAGGTTCAGATTCGAATCAGTGAGGCTGAAGGGAGCAGGTGATTTTCCAGAGCGGAGTTGCTGCAGGGTATGATTTAATACGCGGGCGCGCCAGTCCTCTTTTGGATAACGGAATTTATCAGAGAGGAGTAGGGATTCGAGGCGGGCGCGATGGTTGGAGAGCGGTTCGCGGTTGAGAAGTTGGTATAGTGCTTCGTGTTGCGTGGTGAGTGTCGCCTGTTCCTTTTGTAGTGTGATAGAGTGGAGCAGGTGATTGGTTTCACCAGGCAACCACTTAAGTTGCAATAAACCGTGTTGCTCAAGAGTTTGTAATTGCTGATTGGTGATGATGCGCGGTTCGGGGTCAGTTTGAGAGAAGTAGCTGGGGAGAGCAAGATCACTGAGCGATATTTTGAGCGAGCGCGATGCGTGGTATGTCCCCTCAGATTCGCTTACGACATGGTTGTGTCTGGCGCGATTCTCAAGCTTATCGAGGAGAGCATGGAGAATGACTACGACATCCGGGGAAGGAGTGAAGGAGATTTCCATAACTCGTTCTTTACAAAGCTCTCTATACGAGTCACTGGTTACTGATGACCGGTCGCTGACTACTGCTCACCGATCACTGCTCACTGTGTCTCCAATTCCCTTAGCATCTCGCTCTTATCGATCTCGATCACAAACGCGTGACTGTTTTTGCGAACGACGGTGCATACGGTATCTACAAAGGGAAGGAGCGAACCGGATTTGTCAGGCGGTGTGGCGAGCAGCACCTGCAATCCCGCTTCACGCATGAACTGCAGGGCACTGGCCGTGCGGGCGGTATCCATTTTGCTGAAGGCTTCGTCAAACAAGGCCAGACGGATCGTATCCGACGGACGAGGCTGGTTGAGGCGATAGGCTTGTGCAAACGAGGCAGCCATTGCCACGTAAAAGGGCGTGGTTGTTTCGCCGCCTGATTTCTTGGCATTGATTTGGCTCAGCAGGGCGCGGTCGTTGTTTGGATAGTGAATGCGGATGTCATATTGCAGGTAGGAACGGTAATCCTGCAGTTCACGCAATTCGGCAGCCAGTGTATCGCTGGTCTGGTTGTTAGCGGTAAGCCGTTCGAGAAGCAGATCCCAGGCTTGTTGATGTTTCTGTCGAAAATCAGAATCCGAAAGCGACGTTCCCAAGACCTTCTGGCTGTCCATCACCATGTCATACATCAGGCGCAGGTTGGCAGCAGGCTGCGTGATGAATTCATAACGTTCGCCCCCGAAGCGCAATTGGGAAAGTGTGCTATTGAGATACGAGAGCTGCTGGCGCGCTTCTTCGATTTGTTCGCGCAGGCGATGGATGAAGTTTTCGACCAGTTCCTGTTCGGCGAGAGCGCGCTGATGGGCGATTTGGGATTCGTATTGGGGGAGTTCGGAGTTGATGAGTTTGTTTCTTTCTTCCGCGTAGCGTGTTGCGTGGTCTGCTTCGTCGTAGCCGAAGTCATATTTCATGGAGTAGGCTTGTTTGGCTTCGCGCAAGCGGTCGCGGTTGCGTGATTCGGCAGTTTGATGATCGCCTTCATAGCGTTCGGCATTTTGGAGGATGACATCCACGGGCTGACGTTCAAGGCGACGCGTGAATTCCTTTTCGATCTCGATGCGAAGATCATCATCAATGCTTTCATTTGCGAGGAAGTTTTCCGCGTTTTGGTTGGATGTGTCAATCTCGCGCTCGAGACGGGGGATCTCGACATCCGCAAGATTCTTCGCTTCGGTATCGAGCCCGCCGATTCGACGCTCGACCAAACCTGCTTCTGTTTGCAGACGCGTGAACTCCGTCTGATGGCGTTCCACATCTGCTTTAAGAGTCTCAGCGGTGTGCAGGTCGAGTTGCTCGAGTTCTTTGGTGAGTGTTGCGTGGTGCGTTGTGCGTTCGGGGAGGATGGATAAGGCTTTGAGGGCATGTTCGAGCTCGATGAGCGGGCGAGTCTTGTCGGCGGTCAACGCCAGACGTTCGCGCAGAGAATGATCGCGTTCATTAAGCGTGACCATCTCTTTTGCGATTTCGTCGAGTCGCTGCTGGCGGCTTTCGATTTGACGCGGCGCGGCCCGCTCCCCAATGAACCAGCGCTTGTAGATTTGAGGGTTGAGATGACTATCTGTGAAGTTGCGACGGACAAAACATTCACGCGTGACGGCTGTACGATGGGACCGAAGGTCTTCCAGAGAATCGCATTTGATGTAATGACCAAGCAACAAATCCACAAAGGCGCGGGCGGCAGGATTTTCAGTGATGACTTCTACTGCGAGTGAGTCACCGTTCGTGTTGCGTCCACTTCGCTCCGCTTCGGGATGATATGTTCCGTGTTTGCCTATCGCCTTGTTTACCTGTCTACTTGTGTACTTGACTACTTTCTCTGTATCCAACAATGCAACACCATATAGACCATCTTTATGTCGTTTCTCACGGTAGAGCTTCATCGCCGCGTCATAGTGAACGGGAGGCACGAGCAGGGTGAAGCGATTGAAGCCAAGGATGCCCTCGACCGCGTCCTGCCATTCTTTGTTTTGGATATTGAGTTCATCGCAGAGAAAGACGACCTCTTCACTGGAGAGTCCGAGTTCGGCGCGCAGGATACGGCGCAAGCGTACAGCATTTGGCGCTTCCCTTTCATAACTGATTTCGCGGTCACCTGTGCGGAGCTTGCGGATCTCATCTTCGAGTCGGTCAGCTTCCTCGCGTAAGGCAGTTGCTTGTTCGGTGAGGAGGAATTGTTCGCGGGAGTATTGCTGCGCGAGGGTGGTGAGAGCAGATTGGAACTCTTGAATCGTGTTGCGTGGGGCGCGTTGCGTGTCTACTTTCTCCTTGATGAACGTCCCGAGTGCAGGTGGGATTTCAACATTATCTGTGGCAAGAAGTTTCTTGAGTTTTTTCGCGCTGGCGCGTTCTTGGGTGAGGAGGTTTTCTACTTCGGTTTGGCGTTGATGGAGGAGAGCAAGCTCGGTTTCAAGAGTCGCAAGTTTTTCCCGCAATTCACGTTCTTTGACGGCGGTTTGATCAGTTTGCAATGCGATCTTCGCGTCGAGCAGGGCGGTCTCAGCGAATTTGAGGTGAGTCGCCAGTTGCTCGCGGTCATTTTCTGAGCGATGGAGAGCGAGGCGGGTTTCCTCCAGTTTCAGGCGCGCGTTTTTCAATGCGGCGCTATGGAGTTCTCCGCGGGCGCGGCGAGCAATGTAGCCGTTGGTAATCCTGCGGCGGCGGTTGGCGGCGCGTTCCCTGTCGAATTCATCGATCTGGTTAAGAGCTTCGATGCGTTCGCGCACGTCAGCGGCAAGTCCTTCGAAGTGACGAAGAGTGTCGAGTTGTTCCTGCAAGTTCTTTACATCGAGGAGATTTTCATCAAGAAGATAATTATGGACAAAAGATCGGATGTCGGTCAGAGGACTGAAAGCGAGTCCTTTGACGATTTTGGCGGGGAAGGAATCTTTGAGCTGCCCGAGTCGGTTGAGGAGGTGAACGCGGTAATCTTCCAGGCGCGAAAAGGTTTGGGCGCGGGCAGCAGGCGGCAGAGTGAAATGATCGAGATGCCGCTTGAAGGCGCGGGTGTCGAAGAGACGTCCATTGGAATCCGCCTGGAAGAACCAGCGATCATCCAGTCCCGCGTTGTGAACGATGAAGTACGTCACGTCCGGCGCGCGCCCGTCTTCGTAGGCGTCGATGACCGCGCCGTGCGAAAATAGTGTGCCATCGGGATTGCGGAATTCGAGGGCGATCGCGCCCGTCGCGTCGCCGCGCAGGTAACGCTGACCTTCGGTGCCCAACTCGCCCCGCACATAACTGGCGAGGGTACGTTTTCCTCCACTGAGGGCTGCCTGGTTGAAACGCACATCGCGTTGCCCACCGACCAGGGCAAATTGAACAGCATCGAGGACCGTGGATTTGCCCGCGCCGTTGATGCCTATAAAGTAGGTACTGCCCTGGCAATCGATGGTTGTATTCTCGAACAGGTGCCAGTTAATGAGGCGAATTTTGGTAAGAGTTTTCATAGGAATACCTGTTACGTGTTTCGTAGAGCGTGGTTCGTAAGAAAAGAGAACACGACCTACGCTACACTTTGTTCGGACTCTTCTTCACTTTCAGCAGATCGATATTTGCGAATCCAGGCATCGAGCTCATCCACGGTTTGGATGGGGAGGATCATGCGGACGGAGCCGCGCAGGCGCAAGCGAGCATCGGCATCACGGACATCGATAGAACGACCATCAAGAGTCTCGATCAGGCCGATCGTGCGAAGATGCCGTAGAAGGTTTTCGTATTGCCCCACGCCGAGATCGCGTTCCTTGCCTGTGATTGTTCGGTATTCTTCACGTACCTCTCCAATCGAGACAACCGGATCTTGCGCAAGGCTGAGGCGTTCCGTGTGTTCTTCGTAGAGCTTGCGCAGGACGAGGATCATCAGCGTTTCGTCCAGCTTGTAGCGGGCGCGGCAATAACTGTATTCGGAGATTGCCTGGAAGATTCGATGATAATCATCGTGGAGAAGTTTGAAGCCTGTCAGTTCAAGCGCGGTCTCGCACGCGGCACGATGCCGATGGACGAAATAGTAATCATCCTTGTCCTCATCTTTGTCTTGATAAAGGAAGGTTTGTCCAAGGAGTCGATTGATGACGCGCGGCAGATCGCGTTGGGATTTTTCGGGTAATGTGGTGAGGTGGTTGAATTCCATAGGTTTTCCTGTGGCATGTTTCGTGGAGCGTGTTTCGTGTTGCGTATCCGTTAGTCGGAGAAGGGAATGTCGTTGAGTAGAGATTCGAGCGAGTAGGCTTCGTAGGGCGCAATCTCTTCGGCGATTTCCTTTTCTATCTTTTTGGCGCGGAATTTGGGGACGAGTGTGAGCAATGTGCGGATGACTGAGACAAGCAGGCGCATACGGTGGAGGGCGACTTCTGTGCCGAGGACGTGACGCGATTTGAAGTACCAGTCACGGGCTTCGCGCGCGGAGCCGAGGCTGTATTCGTAGAAGCGCGCCTGGTCTTTCTTCGACGCTTTGCTATAACCTTCGGCGATGTTGGCGCTGACACTTCCGGCCGCGGCGTAGAGTTGGTCGGAGAGCTTCAGCATTCGCAGGTCCTGCGAAAGTTTGGAAACATCAGGCCACGCGATATCACCGATGAAGAGAGCAATGCGATAAACTTCCATGCGCCATAACGGGTCGGCGGTTATTTCGGAAGGGACTTCGGTGATGAGCCAGTCTTGGAAGGTGGACATTGGAGGAGTTCCTTTCGTGGTGCGTAGCGGGTGATTCTTGTTGCGTGGAACGTGGATCGTGTTACGCGAGAGCAAAACGGAACACATTCCACGCTACAGCTTTACTAATTCAAACGGCACAATTCGATACTTTCCCATATCAATCGCCTCTCCATTCACGATTTCCAGGCCATAAGAAACTTCAGGATGGTGGGCGTAGGCAACGATGGTGGTCAGCCAGTGCAGATCGGTGGAAATCTCGGAGGGGAGTTCGGCGATGTGCAATTTTTTGTGCCCGTTGAAGAAGCCCATCACTTTGCGATTGACTTTGTCGGGCGAGAAAGCCTGGGTCACGTCTTTCATGGTCAGCGCGCGTAGGGACGCCCATTCTTCTTTCTGAAGCATCGGAATGATAACGGTATCGGTTGTGAACGGTGCGCGACGCTGCGGTGGAGTGTAATAACTGTGAAGATCGGGCAAGTCTACGGGATGCTGGCGAAGGGCAGGCGCCTCAGCTGGAAGATATTCCATGCCTTCTTCTTTCAGCGCAGCCAGCTTGCGCGTCAGCGAAACCAATCGGTCTTTGAAACTGCCATCGGCATTGCCCAACTGATAGCGGACCTGTCGAAGGGACGTCCGCAGATATTGCGCGTGGCGTTTGTCAATATCTTCGATCAGCGGGTCGAGGCCTTCCAGTTGATGGATGATGAAATGAACATATCCTGCCAGTGTCCCTTCGGCTTGCGCGGGATCTACGGTCCGGCTTTGCACAGAGAGTTCTTCTGCGGCTTGCGTCAGCCAATCGGGATCGAGCTGCCAGGTTTGCAAGCGGTTCGTGATATCGCGGCGATAACGCGAAACGTGGTCAGATGTCTTAAGCGCGTGATACGATGCACCCAAAGTTTGAGAGTAATCGTCAAACTGCAATCGCAAAATATCGGCGATGGTTTTCTCGCGCGTGGCGCGCTCAACATAGCGGCGAATGTTTTGATTCAGTTCACTCAGTCCACGCACCATTTGGCGGACATTTTCATAGGTCTGAGTCACTGCCAGCGCGGGCGAAAAATCCTCGTGGGTATCGGCAGCGGTGATGAGTTGATGCGCGGCATAAAGCTGCCCCGGGAAATCGTGCGGCTTTTGTTCCTGGATCTTACGGAACGATTCGAGCAGCGTAAAAGCGTAATCGGGCAGGCTGATGGTCTCGCTATAATCGGCGTGCTGCTCGCGCTCGATCCAGCCGGTTTCTTCGAGGCGGCGGATGAGAAAAGAAACATAGTCCTGCTCGGATTTTGGTTTCGCCGTTGAAGCGGAATCGAACTCAGCCGTAGCATCATTCGCCATCTCGACCTTTATCTCATCCTCAGCTTTCTTGCCGGCCTCCCGCAGGTAATCCATGATCTCCGCAATGACGCTTTCCCTCGTCAGCCCAAAGCGATTGAACTCCGCGATCGTATAGATGCGAAGCAGGATCGCCATATAATGCCGCTGGAGCGAAACATTGCCATGTGTGATGAATAGGTTGAATAGGTTAAGAGGAAGAATGTCAAAGGGATTTGCCATCTTGCGGTTCCCAGACGAGAATATCCTGCAATTCGCAGTTGAGGGCGGCGCACAGGCGGGCGAGGGCGTCAAGGTCTATATGACGGGCTACGCCTGAATCGAGGCGGTAAACGAAATCTTTTGGCACGCCTGCTTTCTCGGCTAGCTTACGAGGAGATATGCGCTCACCCGTTGCAGCCTGTTGTTTCCCAAGCAGGATCGTAATACGACCAGATGTCGAGATTTTAGAACGCATGTTCTAATTCTACCGATAAATAATTCTTTTGTCAAGTATTTTGGCGAAGAAATTGGACAGGTGTAAAATTATACAGGAGGAATATCCGCCATGAACGTTCATTTGACTGAAAAAATCATCCGGGACAGAGCAAACGACCAGAGTTATCAGAAAGGTCGTGACTATTATCAATCTGGAGCGATCTACAATCCATCATGGCAGTCCACGACGGGCGGCGTTGTGCTGACCGCACAGTGTGAGGGAAGCACTGCTCCGTCGTATCGCCTGCACGTGGAGTTGGACCTAGGCGGCGTACGATCGGCCTCCTGCACCTGTCCCTATGATTGGGGTGGCGACTGCAAGCACATCGTTGCATTACTATTGATGTATCTTCATAAACCAAATGAATTTTCCGAACAAAAGAATGTGAAGGATTTACTGACTGGTTTGGAGAAGGATTCTCTTCTGGCGCTGGTTACTTGTCTCGTCGAAAGAAACCCCGACTTGTACGATGAAATTGAATTGGCAATTCCGATCGTGAATGTTGGCGAATCCACCTCGTCACCTGCAAAAGAGAAACTCCAGACTCAAGTATCCGAGCAGGCGTTCGATGAGATCGTTCAAGCGTCCCGTTGCGCGGCAGATTTTCAGGTAAGCTTCATCGTCAAGAGTGTCTGCTTCCAGGTCAAGCAGTAATTTGCCAAGAACTGCGCGGTGGTAACCGTCGCTCCAACTGTCGCCTTTGGGTATGACTTCGCGCGTCCATTTTGCAATTTCGACGCGTTCATCGGGAGTTGTTTTCTCTACGAGAATTTCAGGTACACAATCCGCTTCCTGCCTGTAAAAAGGCGCCTGGCTTCCAGAACACTTGGATTTGAGAGTCATTCCCTGGTGACGCTGGTCGTAGATGGCGCCCTGCTCGTAATACTTCAATCCCCGTTGAAAATAAACGTCATCTGTCCAATTGCGGATAGTCGCTTGAGTGATGCGCGGAATGGGTGACATGAAGTTTTTCTGGTGGAGGTTATACTGGCATTATACAACTTGTCCCCTGTAAAACAAAGTTGCCCTGTCAGAGACCTGACAGGGCCACGAGATTTGCGTTGGTAGTTTATGCGGCTACTGCGGGCCTAAATTTGTAGCCATACACGATAAGTCCACGTTCATCCCCGTCATTTCTCATCTTGCGGGTAACCATTTCAACAGGCATACCAATTTCAACAGCGTCATTATCTACGTCAGTCAGCTGTGCCGTAACCATTGGGCCTTCGTCCAATTTCACAAGTGCTACCGTATAAGGGACACTACTATCGTAGCCGCTTGGGGCTTCATAAACAGTCGTATAGGAATACACTTCACCTTTGCCGCTAAATGTATAAAGGTCTTTAGCCTCGTCACCGCAGTTTGGGCATACATCGCGCGGGGGGAAAATCTTATAGTCGCAATGGGGGCAGACTTCACCAACCAGCCCATAGCGTTGCTTCTTGAGTCTCCAGTGTCTCGGGATTTCCATAAAATAAGTTCCTTTCTTCACATATAATTCTACGCCGGGAGACTCTCAAAGACTCTCAGGGTTATTTCCTTTCCAAATTGAAAATTAGATTCTATTAATGATTCTAGTTATTTCAACCACTTGTCTGAATAAATCACAACAGCGTGGATTTTCTGAAGTCCACGCTGTCGATGTTTTGCTTTTTCTCTTAGTCCAAGAGTTCTTTTGGAACGTTGCCGCCATTTTGGGCAATTTCCTGTAGAACTTTCTTATGCAGCCAGGTGTTCATTTTGGCAGAATCTTTCATCAACTCGGGAGGGCAGCCCAGTTCGACTGCCATCTCCTTGCGCGCCTCATAACTGCTTTCCAGATCGAGGAGTGTTAGAAGGTCCACAATTGAGACCTTCCAGTTAAGTTTTGCAGGAAACTTGGCGGCAAGGCCCTCGAGCTTGCTGACAACATCAACTTCCGAAATCGGAGTCGGAGCGGGTGCTTGGGGCGCAGCCGCTGGAACAGGAGCTGGTTTAGGTGCAGAAGCAGTCTTAGCTCTGGCTGCTGGTGCTGGCTTGGCACGTGCCGCAACTTTTGGTGGGGCTGCTGGCGCGGCAGGCTTTGGCTTTTCACCGCCAGTTGCAGTCGCTTCCGGTGCTTTGTCCTTTTTTAGCCCAAGCTTTTCAAGGATTTTTGAGAACAGGCCCATGGTAATTCCTTTCTGTTATTTACATTGTAGTGAAATGGGATTCGTGACTGGATTTCGTATGAAATCCTCACTTGTTTATTATAATTCATATCGATTTTGAAGAAACTACCAAAACCAAAATTAAATATAGGTGATGCAATCACAATGAGCGTTCAATTGTAGGAAATTTTCTACACGGTACATGTATAGGTTTGGGTGTTACATGAAGGTGCTCCTACCCATATATAATTTATAATGACCCCGATGAAAATCCTATTGATCCATCAATCTTTTATTTTTCCTGATGAGCCGGGGCATACTCGTCATTATGAACTGGCTCAATATTTGTTCAAACATGGACACGAATTGATTGTAGTCGCCAGCGATTTGAATTACCAGACCGGTCAACTTATTGCGAACCACCGTGCTATGTTTACTGAGCAGGTCATTGACGGTGTTCGAATCCTCCGTTCTTATATTTATCCGGAACTGCATCGCAGCTATTTTTGGCGTATTGTTTCCTTTTTCAGCTTCATGTTCAGTTCCGTATGGACAGCCCTCCTTGTAAGAGATGCAGACATTGTCATGGGTACAACCCCACAGCTTTTTCAAGCGCTTTCTGCGTGGTTTGTCGCCTGGTTGCGACGGAAACCCTTTTTGCTGGAAGTACGTGACCTCTGGCCCGACTTCGGAATCAGCATGGGTGTGATTACAAATCCGATTGCTATTGCACCTGCGCGCTGGCTGGAAAGCTTTCTGTATAACCATGCAACCCATATCTTGGTCAATTCGCCGGCCTATAAGGAATATTTGCTTGACAAGGGCGTGCCCGAAAAGAAAATCACCTTCATTCCTTATGGAACTGACATCGACATGTTCAACCCGAATGTAGACGGTTCACACATCAGAAAGAAATTTGGGTTGGAGGATAAATTCACTGTTGTTTATGCAGGAGCCTTAGGGCAGGCAAATGATATCGATACGATCTTGCGCGCAGCCATGCGTTTACAGGATGAATCCCATATCAGTTTTATCCTCTTTGGTGATGGTAAGGAACGGACAAGGCTGGAAACGGAAGCAAAGCAGAAGAAGTTAGATAACATCATCTTTGCAGGTACATGCCCAAAGAAGGAGATGCCATTTGTGCTGGCTTCGTCAGATGTTTGCCTGGCGATTTTACAGAATATTCCCATGTTTCGCACAACCTATCCGAACAAGGTTTTCGATTATATGGCCGCTGGGCGTGCTACTGTCCTTGTGATTGATGGGGTCATTCGTGAGGTGATCGAGTCGTCAGAGGGTGGAATCTATGTCAACCCGGGGGATGATGAAATGCTTGCAAAAACAATCCTCGAACTTTCAAAGAATCCTCAGCGCACACATCAGATGGGAAGGAACGCACGCGCCTATCTGGTCAGGCATCTCAATCGGCATGATAGATTGGATGAAACGTTACAACTGCTCAAAAATTTAGCAAAGGCATGAAGGTTTTTGTTACAGGCGCCACCGGATTCACTGGCTCCCGAGTTGTTCCTTTATTATTACAAAACGGATACCAGGTACGTTGTCTTTATCGTCCGACGAGCGACCGCTCGCTTCTTCCTCAGCCCGAGATTGAGTGGGCGTTAGGAGATTTATCTGATACTCCAGCCCTCGCCGCTTCGATGCAAGACGCGCAGGGCGCGGACGCCCTCGTCAACATCGCCTCCCTCGGATTCGGTCATGCGGAGTCGATTGTCAGTGCCGCGTTGAAGGCAGGGATCGAACGGGCAATCTTCATCAGCACAACAGCCATCTACACACAGTTGAACGCAAAAAGCAAAAAGGTCCGTGTCGCCGCGGAATGTACGATCAAAGACAGTAGGCTGAAATACACCATCCTGCGTCCAACCATGATCTATGGAAGCCCGCGTGACAGAAATATGTGGCAGCTGATTCGATTTATGCGCACCTGGCCGGTTGTCCCCATCTTTGGTGATGGGAATTCTCTGCAACAGCCCGTCTATGTGGGTGACGTGGCGCAAGCCGTAGTAAATTCTTTATTGAAAGATGAAACGATTGGCAAAAGCTACAATATCTCTGGGGAGTATCCGCTTACTTATAATGAGGTCATCGATACAATAGCCAGACTGATGAACAAACAGGTCAGAAAAATCCACATATCGTCGCGTTCGATGGTGTCTTTGCTACGTGTGTTTGAACGAATACGAATTCCGTTTCCGTTTAAATCTGAACAGATCCTTCGTCTTAATGAAGATAAAGCATTTTCCTACGCAGATGCACAACGGGATTTTGACTATAGTCCCTTATCCTTTGAGGATGGAATAAAACTTGAACTGAAACAGTTGCGGGTCCAATAATATGTTGTTACAAGTTGCTGTGTTCTGCCTCCTGGCCGTCCTCTCTTACATCGGTGTTATCTATATTCGTCGTTTGGCATGGAAGTACAAGATTATGGATCATCCAAATGAAGGTAGCTCACATTCCATCTCAATGCCGCTCGGCGGAGGCCTGGTAATCGCCATCTTGGTTCTTGCGACCGGCGCGTGGGTGGCCAACGAAGTAGATTGGAAACGGAGTCTAATTTATATTGTCTCCGGGTCGATCATTGCCTGGATGGGCTGGCACGATGACGTTTATTCCCTGCCTGCGGGTTTCCGTCTGGTTATTCAAAGCCTGATTGCTATTATTTCTATCTGGGGAATGGGGTATTTCAAAGTAATCACCTTGGCATCATCCAGCGAATTTCAACTTGGGATGGTTGGCATCGTTATTACATTCTTATGGATCATCGGACTCACCAACGCCTTTAACTTCATGGATGGTATCGATGGCATAGCTGGCGGCGTGGCATTCAGTGCAGGTTTGGGCTGGATGTGGCTTTCATTAAACGTCCATAATATGTTTGCGTTTTGGGTGGCGTTAGCCATTGCTGCCAGCAGTCTAGGCTTTCTAGGGCATAACTGGTTCCCTGCTAAAATTTTTATGGGCGATGTAGCTAGCACATTTCTGGGTTATAGTTTCGCTGTTCTTTCATTGATCGTTTCCGACCAACGGGGTGACGCGTTGCTGATTGGAACTCTCTTGATGTGGATCGTTATCATGGATGCAGGGGTTACCTTTATTTGGCGTTTGATCAAACGCGAAAATATTTTTTCACGTCATCGTTCCCATTTGTTTCAACGCTTGGTTAGTAGCGGCTACAAACACTCCACTATCAGCTTCTTGTATATTTTTTTGACGCTGCTTGCCGGATACCTCTCTCACATTTGGCTCCTAGGTAGTTATATCGTCCCTCCATTGATATTTGCAGGTCTTGTGCTGATCTGGAGTCTCTTGACGATTCATGCCGCGCGCCTGCGGAGTGGGGATTCCGTTTCACATCAAAGCGACACAGGTCAGGCACTGAATGAAGAAAGGATAGATCTTAGTTAGAGCAAATGGTTAAAGTCAGGATAGTATAATCAGAGCATGCCCACGGTCAAAATCATCGGACCTCATCGCTTTTATTTCTTCAGTAAGGAGAATAATGAACCACCCCATATTCATGTGGAAAGCGCCGAAAATGCCGCCAAGTTTTGGCTCTCGCCGATTGAATTGGCTTGGGCAGTTGGATATAATTCAAAAGAACTTCGTCAGGTTCGTGAGTTAGTAGAAGAGAATAAGGATCTCTTTTTGGAGAAGTGGTATGAGCAGCCTAGAAACACATAGCCCCACATCAGTTTTAGCAACGGGCGTTCGCTTTACGGACGATGCCATACAAGTAAGTCTTTCAGACGGCCGTGAGATCTCAGTCCCATTGGAATGGTTTACACGTTTGCGAAACGCGACGCCTGAACAACGGAGCAAATGGCGCTTTATCGCGCGTGGAATTGGCATCCACTGGGAGGAAATTGATGAGGATATTGCGGTAACCACCCTTTTGCGGATATGGTGAAGAACTCGGAGATTTGCCAAATCTCCGAGTTCTTGCAATAAACATATCCTGCGGCCAAGTGAAAACAAAGATTTAAGTTCCGCTGAAGCGTAGTATGATTTTATGTTTGGTCCCTTATTGTTTGAAGAGGGGAAAACTGAGACATATTTTTAACATCAGCTATTTTTCCTCAAACGGCTGGATACCAAAATCTCCAAGAAAAATTGCAGACTCAATTGCCTGTGCCAGTGGCTCATCTGCTGTAATCAATGGGATTTCCAGTTTCTGAGCAAGGACAGCATAACAGGCATCGTAAGCAGTTAGATTCGTTGACGAAGCTAGTAACAATGCATCTTCCATTAGATCTGCCGTCGATGTGACTTTAAGAGCTAGAAGTTTCAAATCCGCAACATCTGCTTGCGAATCCTTTAATGACCTTCCAAAACGGCGTGTATACTTCAAAAGAATATTGGTACATTCAATATAAAATAAGTCAGGAACATACAAGTCAGCGTGAGGTTCAGAGGCTAGATGTGAAAATAAAGCGTTTGCTCGTTCAGAGAATTCTTCTTCCACGAACAGTTTGATGCCAACGCTTGCATCCACCACATAGCGAAGAGGGGCTTCGCTCATCGATTACGGTCTTCACGTAACAATGCGAGACTTGAAGGTGCTTTCTTAGGCGCGACAAAACGTCGGCGGCGAATTGAGTTCAAAGCCTTGACCTGCACTTTGCGCCGTTTTTCCTCTTCCAGTGCTTGAGTCAACATGTTGACAACTTGCGCACTTAATGAGCGGTTTTTCGTCTCTGCCAGCCGCTGAATTTGCTGATATAAATCTTCAGGGACACTGCGAACGTGTAAAGTAGGCATAGGATTTCTCCTTTCTCCAAGAGTATAACACGAGTGGTTGCACAATGCAACATTCTAAACCCTCGTCCGCTTTGCACACAGTGTGCAAATAGCCCTGATGCTCACATAAAGGCAGAGAAAAGAATGAGATAAAAGCTCATCGAACAAAATTAGGCTACAGTTAGGAGAGAAACGTGATTCTCGTTTACAATCTCCTCTGTGGTCCAACTCCTCATCTTCATTTTCCTCACCATACTCTCTTACCTAAGTCTCTACTTAATTCGCTGTTACGCCGAGCGGTGTCAAATCATTGACCATCCCAATGAACGCAGTTCACACGTCACGCTGACGTCGCGCGGCGGGCTGGGTTGGATGTTATTGGCAACGAACGCACATAGCCCGTTTGCATTTTGGAGCGCGTTGGCCATCACCGCGAGCAGTTTGTGTTTTCTTGGCCATAATTGGTCACCCGCCAAAATTTTCATGGGCGATGTTGCCAGCACCTTTCTCGGTTATACGTTTGCGGCTCTGCCATTGTTATCATCTGATAAAAGCGGCGACGCCCTCATGCTCGGCACGCTCCTGATGTGGATGTTCATCCTGGATACGAATGTCACATTCTTTCAGCGTGTGTTCAAACGTGAGAATGTGTTTGCGGCCCATCGCTTACATCTCTATCAACGACTCATCATCGGTGGTTATAGCCATGCGAGCATCAGCATGTTATACATTTCCCTGACTCTGCTCGCAAGTCTTCTCGCCTACGCGTGGTCATGGGGACAAGTCTATGCGCCGCCATTGATCCTTCTCGGACTTCCGGTCATTTGGATCCTCTTATCTCGTCATGCAAAATCTTTAACCACAACACTTACACCTGATGCACACCTGCCCCGGGTGCAGGTGAGGACACCAAGGTCACGAAAGTTCTTAATCTTTAGGGATTTCTTTTGTATACTTTGTGTATAGATGATTCTTGCCATGCTGACAAAACTTCGGACATTTGCTTCTCTCTACCGAGAGCTTGGTTTCCGTTGGTCAGCTTTTCGCGTCGCATATGCTTTTCGCCTCCGCACGGGACTCATCCGTCTGCAAATGCCGCCATACAAATGGACAGATCGTCCCCTCGAAACGTGGTTGAAGAGAGATATCCCTGAACCAGAAGCATATGCACAGTGGAGAAAACAAAATTCACCAAAGTTCTTTTTCCATGAGCAAACCGCTGGTCGAGTAGGGCTGAGCGAAGCCAGGCCCGTATCGAGACCCAGCAAGTTACTTACAAACCTCTCCTGGAATCCACAAACTGCTATCGACGAAGCGGACCGCATTCTTTCTGGCGAAATAAAATATTTTGCTCACGAATTTCATCGAACAGGTTTTCCTCCCCAGTGGCATCACATTCCCTCTACGCTCCCGACGCCGTCCGCGGCGTCGGATGTATCGACCAAATTTGCCGCCGAGGACGGCGGCTTGAGCCAGTTAGTGACCAAACACTGGTCTCAAATCTCCGATGATGCTGATGTGGATATCAAATTCATCTGGGAACCGAATCGGTTCAGTTTTGTCTACACCCTCGTCCGTGCGTATGCCGCGTCTAAAGACGAGAAATACGCCGAAGCCTTCTGGAAATTAATTCTCGATTGGGCAGAACACAATCCGCCCAACACAGGTGTCAACTGGAAAGATGGACAGGAAATCGCTCTCCGTCTCATGGCATGGATATTTGGATTCTACGCTTTCATAAACTCTGCGCCAACCACACCTCAACACATAGCCAAATTCACTACTTATATTGCCGCGCAAACCGAACGGATTTACAAGAATATCGGCTATGCTATCTCCACACGGAGTAATCACACGATTAGCGAGGCGGCCGGATTATGGTTAGTTGGATTGCTCTTTCCTGAATTGAAAGGTGCAGAGGAATATCGTTCATTAGGTAAGAGATTGCTCGAAGAGGAAGCAGAAAAGCAAATATTCTCTGATGGCAGTTATTCCATGTATTCGGTAAATTATCACCGCTTTACTCTTCATATTTATTTTTATGTAATGCGACTTGGCGAACTTAACGGTTCTCCATTTTCCAAAGAACTACAAAACTCTGTTGCCACATCCGTTGAATACCTCTCCCAACTCATTGATTTCCAAACTGGACAAATGCCTGTCTATGGCTCCAACGATGGAGCATTGGTTTTGCCTCTAAATAACTGTGACTTCACAGATTACCGTCCACTCTTGCAGCTGGGTTGTTTCATAACAAAAGGCGAGCGATTATTCGAACCTGGCGCGTGGGATGAAGATCTATTTTGGTTATATGGTACTTCTCGCGCTGAGCGGAGTGGCGCAGGGCGCCACGAAGTCGAAGCGAGGAGATGGGTTAGAGGTGAGGGTGAAATCTCATTCACTAATGGGGGAGTCTACATACTCCGCGGTTCTAACAGCAAAGTCATCATCCGCTGCACAGACTTCCACGCCCGGCCCTCCCACGCCGACCAGCTCCATGTGGATTTGTGGATTCATGGTCATAATATCGCCTGCGATGCTGGAACATATCTCTACAGCGGCAAAGGAATATGGCGCAACGGACTTGCACACACCTCAGCTCACAACACCGTGATAGTAGATGACAAAGACCAAATGATCATGGCCAGTCGTTTCACGTGGACAAATTGGTCAAAGGGGAAAGTATTTCAACACAAAGACGATGTCTGGCAGGGCGAACATGATGGATATAAGTCAGTAACTCATAAGCGAACTGTCATGATGCTCGACGATGATCGCTGGCTTGTTGTAGATTATCTCGCTTCTAATAAACCACATCGTTATGCGCTTCACTGGTTGCTCAGTGATTTTCCTTATGAGCCAGGAGATACTTTCGTTTGGTTGTCATTAGATGAAATGAGATACAAGGTTCAAGTTGGGTTGACAAATGGGCAGGGAAAATTCTCTATTGTCCGTGCAGATCCTACTTCTACGCGCGGCTGGAGATCACAATATTACGGTCACAAAGAACCAGCTATCTCCCTGATGCTTGAAGCAAATCAATCCCAGGTCACGTTTTGGAGTTTCTTTGGATTGGAAGGTGATGTTGTTGAAGCAGAGGGGAAGGTGTTGAAAATTAATTCAAAGACTGTTGTCGTTGCGAGCCCGAGCGAAGTGAGTGGCGAAGCAATCTCCTAAAGCGCAGGGGATTGCTTCGTCGGGAAGAGCACCCACCTCGCAATGACAGATTAAACCTTTACAGCTGCTTCCTCTGTCCTCAACTTCTCTGTCATTCTGAAATATTTGAGATAGCGCATTGAATTTGAATCCTTGCCCAGTAATAGGTCGATGGCGCGAATAGAACTTCCCAACTTGATGGGATCTGTAATCGAAGTGGTCACGCCTGTCTGCATCGCCAGTGCCAGGAACGCGCTGTTCACAGAATGTCGGTCTGGCAGCCCAAACGACACATTGCTCGCGCCGAGACTCATGTTTACGCCATATTCCTTCTTGATCAATTCGATTGACTTCAAAGTCACCTGTGCTGCGTTGCTGTTATGACCCACCGTCATAACAAGTGGATCAATGATAATGTCCTCAACAGGAATGCCCATTTTTGTCGCGCGCTCGATAATCTTTCCTGCTGCGGCAAGTCGCCCCTCTGGCGTGGCTGGGATGCCTTCATTTCCAATTGCCATGCCGATCACCGCCGCGCCTCTATCTTGGACAATCGGCAGGACTGTCGCCAACTGTTTATCCTCACCATTGACCGAGTTCACCAAAGGCTTACCCGGTGTCACTTTCAAGCCTGCTTCCAAAATCTTTGGTTCGTTCGAGTCAATGCATAAAGGCACATCCACAACTGATAGCACTGCTTCTACCACCTTCGGCATGATTGCGGCTTCATCGATCTGCGGATGACCCACATTCACATCCAACACGTCCGCACCCCAGGCGACTTGTCTTTGGGCAAGATATTTCACGTAGTCGAAGTTCTGTTCAACGAGCGCTTGACCTAGTTT